>Ga0209445_1000385_pt1 | contig 24843 bp, 25 predicted proteins | sample MarorgKNORR_S2LV_4_FD_188223 | JGI IMG/M metagenome (GOLD analysis project Ga0209445, IMG submission 188223) | Marine microbial communities from the Southern Atlantic Ocean, analyzing organic carbon cycling - NADW_A/KNORR_S2/LV (SPAdes) (version 2) | ecosystem: Environmental > Aquatic > Marine >... | reverse complement strand
AGAACAACTTAACTCTTACCCTGAAATTTCTTTGTTAACTCGAGAAGTGACAGAAAAATTATCGATACTCAATTTACAACGATTTATAACAAAAGATTTGATATTAAATTTGTCGAGTAATGAATTGATAGATAAATGCCCAGCCATTGATAATGATATAAAAATTAAGCAAATTAAAATAGCTCAAATCATTATTTCTGAAATTGATGATTCTGATATTTCATCCAATAGTAAGGACGAAACTATCAAAGAATTTCTAAAAAAACTCTCAAAACACATTACTAAAGGTGCATCTTTCGAATCTTTTGCTAAGCTGCACTCTCAGCATCAAAGCTATGCAAATGGAGGTATTTCAGATTGGATAACAGTTAATAGCCCAACTACTGAAATGTTAGATTTACTTAAAGATGGTGAGGTTTCAAAGGTTTACTCTAACAACGTAGGTTTTGCAATAGCAATAAAAGTTGATGAACGCTACATAAGCAATAATCTAGAAAAATGCAAAGAAAAATTAACTTACCTTAATGCTGAAAAATTTTATTTGAATTGGCTTAAAGAACTCAGAGATAATGCTGATATTGAAATTTACATTAATAATCTTTGATAATTATTTAATTTATGTCTAAATCAATTCATATATTTGGCTTTCATAGTATTGAAAGTCTTTTAAATACCAATCCTGAATCTATACTTAAGGTATTTATCCAATCTGGAAGAGATGATATTAGAATGAGCAATATAATAACTGCTCTAACTAACCAGAAAATAAGTTTTTTAAACATTGATAAAAACAAGCTGGAGCGGATTGCTAAAGGAGAACTCCATCAAGGAATTATTGCTGAGGTTATATTACCTCCTTTGCCAGGTGAAGATTCTTTAATAGCAGTTATTAAGAAAATCTCAGGTAATCCTTTAGTATTAATCCTAGATTCCATACAGGATCCTAGAAACCTTGGTGCATGTCTAAGAAGTGCAAACGCTGCAGGGATAGATTGTGTTGTTATTAATAAAGATGGATCATCTCCAATTAACGCTGTTGTTCATAAAACCTCAGCTGGGGCAATCAATACTCTTAAAATTTTTCAAGTAACAAACCTAACTCGAACAATTAAAGCTTTGCAAAAGAATGGGTTATGGGTGATTGGTCTTGATGGAGGTGCCTCAACAACAATTTATGATGTCAATTTATCTGATGCAACAGCAATTGTGATGGGTGCTGAAGGCAAAGGGATTAGGCAATTAATTAAAAAAACTTGTGACCAACTAGTAAGCATTCCGATGACTGGAAGTGTTGAGAGTCTTAATGTTTCTGTCGCTACCGGTATTACACTTTTTGAAAGTAAAAGACAGAGAGAAAGTAGTTAACAAATTAAATAGAATCAGGTAAAATATCCTCGCTTTAGAATTTTGATCATGGAAACAACTAAACTCCTACCTAGCGAACTAAAAATATTTAACTTTGCTAAAAAAGAAGTTAGCTTGTTTGGTGAATACTTAATCTCTAGCTTACCTAGAATAAGCGAGATAGCTATAAATAAGGAAGACAGAGTAAAGGTTGATTTGTCGTTTTATCTAGAAAATGATAAAACCCCATGTGTTAAGGGGATAATTGAATTGAATATTGTTTTAGAGTGCCAACGCTGTTTAGAAGCGCTCCAAAAACACTTAAAAGTCAATTTTAACTTAGCATTTGTAAGGAATGAACAACAAGCCGAAGAACTCGACTCGCAATATGAGATATATGTAATTAAGGAAGACGAATTAGCAACAATTGATCTAATTACTGATGAGATTCTTTTGTCACTTCCAATGGCGCCGTCTCATAATTATGAATGCAATTTAAATAAAGATAAACAAGAAATAGTTGAAGAAAAGCGTGAAAATCCTTTTACTATTTTAAAAAATATTAAAATAGCCGATGTCGGCAAGGAGTAAAAAATGGCAGTACAAAAAAGCAGAAAAACACCTTCAAAAAGAGGTATGCGTCGCTCTCATAATGCACTAAAAAATCCTGCATTAGCTGAAGACCAAGAGACTGGTGAAATACACTTAAGGCATCACATTACAGCAGATGGTTACTATCGTGGTAAGCAAGTTATTAAGTCAGCTGTTGAAGACATCGAAGAAGTAGAAGCCAACTAACCTTTATGTCAATTAAGGTATCAATCGATGCCTCTGGTGGTGATTTTGGTTTTCCTGTCACTATTAGTGCCGGAATTAATGCATTAATGTCTTTTAGTGATCTTCATCTCAACTTTGTTGGTGATGAGAAAGGAATAAAAGAAGAACTAGAGAAAAAATCAATACATAAATCTTTATTAGACCGTATTGATATAACTCATGCGTCTGAAATCATCAATATGGATGATTCCCCTTCTATAGCATTAAGACACAAAAAAGACTCATCTATGAGGGTGGCGATAAATCTTGTTCAAAGTGGCATTTCTGATGCTTGCGTAAGCGCTGGAAATACGGGTGCTCTGATGTCAATTGCAAGATTTGTCCTTAAAACAATTGAAGGCGTAGACCGACCTGCGATTATGTCAGCCTTCCCAACAATCACAGGACCTACCCATGTTCTTGATCTTGGTGCTAATGTTGATTCAAAACCAGAAACCTTGTTGCAATTTGCAATCATGGGATCTATCGCAGTTCAAAATACTGAAAACATTAACAACCCTTCAGTTGGATTATTAAATGTTGGTTCAGAAGAATTTAAAGGCCATGGAAAAATTCAAGAAACAGCTGAGCTACTAAAAAAATCCTCTCTTAACTATATTGGTTTTGTCGAGGGTGATGATATCTATAAAGGCGAAGTTGATGTCATTGTATGTGATGGTTTTGAAGGAAACATTGCTTTAAAAGCTAGTGAAGGGGTTGCAGATATGTTTTCATACTTCATAAAAAAATCATTTTCTAAAAATTTATATACAAAAATTATTGCTCTTATCGTAAGACCAGTTATGAGAGACTTTAAGTCTCGAGTTGACCCAGGAAGATACAATGGAGCAAGCTTATTAGGATTAAAAGGTGTTGTTGTAAAAAGTCATGGTAATGCAGATATAGACGCCTTCTTTCAAGCAATTAAAGAGGCTTACCTAGAAGCTCATGCTAAAATTACTGAAAAGATTTCTGTGCAGCTCACTCGCGAATTAGAAGAGCATAAATAACTATCATCTCATGAAAAAATTTGCAAGAATTATTGGTACTGGTAGTTATTTACCAAAAAAAGTTATATCCAATTTTGATCTTGAAAAAACACTAGATACCACAAATGAATGGATTACCATCAGAACAGGTATTAAAGAAAGAAGAGTGGTAACCGATCAAAGTACTTGTGATCTTGCTATTGAGGCTAGTAAGAAAGCCCTTGAAATGGCAAGCCTTAAGGCTACTGATTTGGATCTAATCATTCTTGCTACAACAACACCAGATAAAATTTTTCCTGCAACAGCAACAATGCTTCAACATCGTATAGGTGCTTCATGCCCCGCATTTGATCTTCAGGCTGTTTGCGCTGGTTTTGTTTTTGCTCTCTCCACTGCTCAGCAATATATAGAAAATGGAAGCGCTAATAATATTTTAGTAGTTGGAAGTGAAACAATGTCAAAAATTGTAGATTGGAATGACCGTTCTACTGCAATCCTATTTGGTGATGGAGCTGGTGCAGTTGTAGTTAGCTCTGATAACACTACAGGAATAAAGCATTCAAAACTTTATAGTGATGGTAGTTATATGTCATCACTTCACGTCAATAATGATAGAATCAATGAATTAGGCACTATAGAGATGTCTGGAAATGAAGTTTATAAAATTGCAGTTAAAAGACTTTCGGAACTTGCAGAAGAAACCCTAAATGATTGTAATATGACCACGGATGACCTAACATGGATGGTTCCCCATCAAGCTAATATTCGAATTATTAGCGCTGTTGCAAAAAGAATTAATTTACCAATGAGTAAGGTAATATTGACACTAGATAAACATGGAAATACATCTGCAGCATCAATTCCGCTAGCGCTTGACGTAGCAGTTCGTGATGGACGAATAAAAAAAGGAGATTCGCTTCTTTTCGAAGGTATTGGTGGCGGATTTAGCTGGGGAAGTGTTCTAGTTGAATATTAGACCTTAGAAAGAGCGTCCCATCAATTTCTCAGTCAACTCTCTTAAAGGTTGGTTTTTAATACTAAGACTGGTTATTTCTTCGAGAGCCTCTTTATAAAGATTTTTATACACTTTAATAGACTCATCAACCCCCAAAAGAGCAGGATAAGTTGGCTTTGCTTTATTAAGGTCGGAATTTTGACGTTTACCTAAAACTTCTTCAGTGCTCGTTAAATCTAAAACATCATCTTGAACCTGATAAGCTAAGCCTATATGATTTGAATATGAATCCAAAATATCTATATCTTTTAAACTAATATTAGGATTTAAAAGTGCTCCAAATTTAACAGCACAACTTATCAATGAGGCGGTTTTCTTTTGGTGCATTTGATTCAATAAGGCAATATCAACTTCTTTCGATACTACAGAAAGGTCAATAGATTGGCCATCTGCCATGTCATATGCCGAAATTGCTAATAATTTTAATAAATCAACTCTAATGCTATGACTAATTGATTCATCACTTGAAATAACTTCAAAAGCTAAGGTTTGTAACCCATCACCCGCCAGGATTGCTTGAGCCTCTCCAAATTTTTTATGACAAGAAGGTTGATTATGCCTCATATCATCATCGTCCATCGCAGGCAAATCATCATGAATCAAAGAATAAATATGAATTAATTCTATAGCGCATGCACTTGAATCAACTTTTGAAATATCAACGCCATACATATCAGCAACTGTGTATGTCAATATTGGCCTAAAACGCTTCCCACCTGCCAATACACTGTAACTCATAACACCTTTAAGTTCACTCTGATAAGATCCACCAGAGAAAATTGAGGCAAGATAATATTCTAGTCGAGAGTTAACGCGCTCTCGATAAACGTCAAGAATCTCCAAAGGGCTTTTCTTCATTGTAATTATCTTCTTCGCTTAGAATATTGATGCGCTGCTCTGCATCCTTTAAAGCAGTGTGACACTGCCTATGAATCTTTACGCCTTTCTCAAAATACTTAAGTGAATCTTCTAAGCTTATATCGCCCGACTCCATCTTATTGATAATTTCTTCAAGCTCATCCAAACCCTTATTAAAATTAAACTTATCTGTCATAGGTTTTTACCTCAGCTACCTGCTTTACTTAAAATATTATCCATCCACGAGCTAGGTAATATTCTACCTAAAAATCTAAATAATTTTGTAGGAAAGGTTACTCGATAATAATTCTTAGGTTTTTTTGAGTCTAAAGCATGAATTGCACACTTTAATACAGCTTCAGGTTGCAATGTGAATTGAACATTTTCGTCAGAGTTTAATCGTTCAATCATTGCTTTATAATTCTCCTGATAAAGGCTATTAGAAATATCGACGTTTTCCTTAAAAGCCAAAAATGCATTTTGTCTAAATTTGGATTCGATTGGTCCTGGTTGAATAACTGAAAATTTTATGCTGGTATTTTTTAATTCAAGCCTCAAAGTATTAACTAACCCTTCAATGGCAAACTTTGAGGACACGTAAGGCCCTCTTAAAGGCATTGCAACGAAGCCTAATACTGAGCTTATATATATAATCCTACCTACGTTTAATTCCCTCATTCTAGGTAAAACTAAATTTGTAAGCTCATGCCAACCAAAGACATTTGCTTGAAATTGTTTTTCTAAGGCATTTCTTGAAATATCTTCGAGAGCACCAACTTGCCCATAAGCGCCATTATTAATTAACGCATAAAGTGAATCAGTCTTCTTGTAAAGTTCATTAATAGCAGCATTTACAGAGTCTGAAGAGGATAAATCTAGCAATAAAGTCTCAAATCCTAATTCCTTAAGTTTTAATACGTCATCTGTCTTTCTTGCGCTAGCAAAAACCCTATAACCCTTTGAGCGGAGACCATTTGCAAGGCAAAGACCTATTCCACTGGAGCATCCAGTAATTAGAATTGATTTTATTTTTGAAGAGTCGTCCAAAACTCAGCCCTCTCCTTTAATTCTGGATCAATACTCTGTGAACGCAACACTAGAAAATCATAGGCCATTCGAAAACGAGGATTGTTAATTAGTTCTTTAGCTTTTTTAAGATTACAGTTCTCTAGCTGATACTGCATCATCCAGATATCTTTAACTCTGGATGAGAGCCATCTAGGCATCATAACCTGTTGAGTTTGTCTTTTGATTATCTCTTCTGATGCTTTTGTCATAAGATCAATATGGGATTTATTTTTTTTATTAAGCTCGTTATAGCGCTTATTTTGTGCAGCCCAAAGAAAAACAGCAAACAAGAATGCCGGAGTTACAGAATTACCACTCTGTATCCTCTTTGATGTATTAATTAGAGTTGCATCAATAAATGGACTTTCATGAGTTTGAGAGAATAAAAACTTCAGTAAACCAAATTTTAATAGCCCTTTATAAACTTCAATAGATTTTTCATTATGAAACAATTTAATGATTTCCTCATAAAGTCTAGCTGGAGGAATATTAGCTAATAGATGAGCTTGTTTAGAAATAGATTTAGAAATTTCTGGAGAAAAACTTGCGTTTAATTTAACTTTAAATCGTATTGCTCTTATCATTCTTACAGGATCTTCTTCAAAACGCTCTGTCGGATTACCAATCATTTTAATTTCAGAAGATTTAAGATCCTTAAGTCCCCCTACATAATCAATAACCTCAGATTTAGTAATATCATAATAAAGTCCATTAACACTAAAGTCACGACGGAAAACATCTTCATAAAGACTGCCGTAATAGTTATCTCTAATAATAACACCGTTGCCAGAGGTTTGCACCTTGCCCGCACGAAAAGTAGCAACTTCAATATATTTTCGTGCTGAAAACATAATATGCACCAATCTAAAACGCCTTCCAATAATTCTTGAACGTTTAAATATTTTGTTAACTTGTTCTGGAGTGGCACTGGTAGCTATATCAAAGTCTTTAGGTTTATATCCTAACAATAGATCTCTAATACAACCACCTACTAAATACGCCTCAAAGCCAGCTTTAACTATTGTATTAACAACCTTAAGAGCATCTTTATCAATTAAATTCTTGTCAAAGTGAATAGTTTGACGGACAGGGCTCATAAACTCACAACTTCTCTTGGTAGCCAGCCGTCTTGCCTATGTTCGCACTCTATATTGGTATAAACTCCGCCCCTAACGTTAAAGATAGCTTTTAGTCTTATAAAGCGAGGGTCAAGAACATCTACTAAGTCATCCAAAATCTTATTGGTTACAGCTTCATGAAACGCCCCTTCATTACGATAAGACCAAAAATAGTTTTTAAGAGCTTTGAGCTCAACGCAACGCTTATCAGCAATATATTCAATATGGATATCTGCAAAATCTGGTTGGCCAGTTAATGGACACAAGCAAGTAAACTCTGACGAATCAATACGAATTACAAAATCCCTTTCGCTATTAGGATTATCAAAAACTTCTAAAATCTTACTTGGGGAACTAGACATGACTTTTCTTTTTATTATTAAAAATGGTTATTTTATCAATAAAATACATTATTTTTCCTTGTCTAAACTGATAAAGGAGCATTAAGAATAATATTGCTATAAGATGAATACCCCACATTCCAATTATTGGACTTAATAGACCATTTTCTATTGAACTTTTCGCTACCAATAATCCATTGTTATAAAGCATGAATACGAAAATACCGATTAAGATATTAATCCCCTTACCCCCTCTCGGCGAGGTTTTTCCAAGATAAACAGCAAACACTACAAGGATCAATATAGATAAGGGTAAAGAAAGCCTCCATTGTAGTTCTGCGATAGCTAATAAGCCACCTTGTTTTAACAAGTCTAGAGTAGTTTTTTCCTCAATTTCTGTAAAAGTAGCTATTGATTTTTGCACCTCACCAGAAACTATCTCTAAATCATAAGAATCAAAATTTAGGATATTTATATTTTCACTACTTGGTAAGCCCTGGTATCGAACTCCATCTCTTAGTCGAAGGTATATGCTTTTGCTTTTAGGATCAATATATTTTTTTGCGTCGGAAGCTAATACTATAACTGGATTACCATTTTCAGAAGCATATATAAATATCTCCTCCATATTTTGCACCCCACCAACATCAATTGAAGTTGATTCAGATGCATAAAATACAATATCGCCCTTCTTGAAACTTTCAAACTTTCCCTCAGTAATAAAAGAAAACTCTGAGGCATTTTTGGTTTCTTCTTCAGCCGCACTTTTTTGCTGTTTTGCCCAAGGAACAGCATAAGCAGTAAGAAATAAAACAAACAAAAATAAAATTATTGCAAGAGGTTTTATAACAGATAGAAAGGCCTTATCCCCCAATCCGATTGAGTTCATTACGATTGCTTCAGAATTTTTATATAGCTGAGAAATTGTAATAATTACAGCTAAAAAAATTGATAAAACTAATATTACAGGAACATCTCTTATCATATTAAAACTTATAAGTGGCATAAGTTCTTGAAAAGGTATTCCTCGATCAATACTCTCTTGGACTGTCAAAACAAACTGATTACCAAAAACAACTAGCCCAATAATAAAAGTAATCACACAAAAGTAGGCAACTAAATTGCGCATTATATATTTGGCAATTTTGGTTGTTTTAAAGCTAAAGAATTCAAGAAGCATCGATTTTATTATAAATTCGCTTCAATCTTAAAAAAAGGTTTTTATTTTTTTTGTTTCATGGAGTCAAAAAACTCATCATTAGTTTTAGTAAAGCGAAGTCTTTCAATCAAAAATTCAGCCGCTTCAACTGTATCCATAGGATGCAGGATTTTTCTTAAAATCCACATTTTTTGAAGTTCTTGCTCATCCGTAATTAGCTCTTCTCGACGGGTTCCTGATGCATTTATATTGATGGCAGGGAAAATACGTTTTTCAGATAGTCTTCTCTCAAGATGTAGTTCCATATTACCAGTTCCTTTGAATTCTTGATAAATAACTTCATCCATCTTTGAACCAGTATCAACAAGCGCAGTAGCAATAATTGTAATGCTTCCACCATTCTCAATGTTTCTTGCTGCACCAAAAAAACGCTTTGGCCTTTGTAAAGCATTAGCATCAACACCACCAGTTAAAACTTTTCCTGATGAAGGGGCTACTGTATTGTAGGCTCTTGCTAGTCGAGTTATAGAATCTAACAAAATAATAACATCCTTGCCTTGTTCAGCTCGTCTTCTAGCTTTTTGAATGACAATCTCAGCAACCTGAACATGTCTCTTTGCGGGCTCATCAAATGTTGAAGAGATAACTTCTCCTCTTACTGAGCGCTCCATTTCTGTTACCTCTTCAGGTCGCTCATCTATTAGTAGAACAATTAGTTCACATTCTGGATGATTAACTGCTATTGATGATGCAATGTTTTGCATAATCATTGTCTTTCCAGCTTTAGGTGGTGCTACTAGTAAACCTCTTTGCCCTTTACCAAAAGGAGCAACTAAATCAATAACTCTCGCAGTAATATCTTCAGTACCTCCATTACCAAGCTCAAGCTTTAATCTTTCATTTGGATGCAGTGGAGTTAAAGAAGAAAATGGAATTCGGTTTCTTACATTTTCAGGCGAATCTTCGTTCACTTCAGAAACTTTGACTAGTGCAAAATACTTTTCACCTTTCTTTGGCGCTCTAATCTTGCCAGTAACCACGTCACCAGTATATAAGTTAAAGCGTTTTATTTGGTTAGGGGAGACATAAATATCGTCTGGTCCTGAAACATAAGAGTCATTCGCAGATCTTAGAAAGCCATAACCTTCCTGCAAAATATCCAATACTCCATCGCCAAGTACTTCTTCATCATTGTCAGCTTTATACTTAAGTATCGCAAAAATTAGCGTCTGTTTTTTTGCTCTTGAGATGTTTTCAATGCCTAAAGATTGAGCTAACTCTAGAAGTTCACCGGGTGTTTGAATTTTAAGTTCTGATAGTTTCATATAAGATTATTAAGTAAGTAATAGAGATTAGCAAGACGCCAAGTTGGAAATTTATGGTTTTTTAGTTGAGTGTTGTTTAGTTGAGGGGGTTTTTATTATTAGTAAGATTAGAATAAATAATGATTATATATTTGAGTCCAAAAAAGCATTTAAGTTTGCCTTAGAAAGAGCACCGACTTTGGTTGCATGAACTGCACCATCTAGAAATAGTAGCATAGTTGGGATACCTCTAATGCCATATTTTAGTGGTAACTGAACGTTTTCATCTACATTAACCTTTGCTATAGTTATTCGGCCATCATACTCATCAGCAATTTCATCAAGGACGGGAGCTAGAGTCTTGCATGGGCCACACCATTCGGCCCAAAAATCAACTAAAACAGGTCGTGAGGAACTTATTACGTCAGCTTCAAAAGAAGTATCACTGACTACTTTAATTTTGTCGTTCATGTATTAAAAAGTTGGAAACAGAAAAAGAATATAAATATTTCTTAGCTATCATTATAACACTTATCGTCTTTAAATCTATTTTTTTAAAAAAATTGTTTAATAATTATTCTTAGTTACAATTAGCTAATAACAGCCAGAATAACAGGTATTGTAATAAATGACAATGCAACCTGTGTTGTAATAATACTTGTCATCAGCTCTGCATCACCACCAAATTGCTTTGCCAATGCATGGGACGATGCCGCAGTTGGAACAGAAGCAAATATAACCGCTACAACGACTTCTAACTGACTAAGTTCCATGAATTTCGCAACAAAATAAGCGATTACAGGAAAAGCAATCAATTTGAGAGAATTAGAAATAAGGATTGGTGTGATTTTTAAAGCAAGATCTCTAACTTTTATTTTAGCTCCTATAGTTAAAAGCATTATTGGCAATGCTGCCGAACCTAATAGACCTGAAGTTTCATGGATAATTACTATTTTTTCTGAATCAATCAATGAAAAAATAAGACCTGCAATCATTGCAAGAATAAAGGGGTTTTTTATAAGCTCAACAAATATGTTAGCTATTCCTTTTTTAGAATCAGTTTGGCCAGGTTGATTAAAACTAGAGACCATAATAGATATCACAACGATATTAATACTAGGAACATATAAAAGCATAAACACTGCGCCAATTGCCAAGCCCTCATCTCCAAACAAACTTCCTGCTATTGCAAGTGCAATAAATGCATTATGTCTAGCAGCGCCCTGGAGGATTGATGACCATGATTCTGGCGAATATCCAAGAAGCCTACCAAAGATTATAGCTACTATTGTAACAATCAATAATCCACTTAATATAACTACACCATAACTATAAAACATTGATGAAGATAAATTAATTTGAGATATATGATGAAATAACAGAGCCGGAATTAGAACCCAATATACAAGCTTATCATTTACTTCCCAAAAAGATAGATCGGGGACACCAATTCTCCTAAGAATGTTACCCAGAATTATAAGAATAAATACTGGTGAAATAATTAAGAAAATTTCAAAAAAGTTTGATAGCACTTTAACTCTTTGTTATATATTAGTTATGAAAAAACTTAAGAATCTAAGTTATTGATCCATTCAATTGCCATTTTTAATCTTGATATAGTTCTTTTTTTACCCACAAAATGTGCACTTATATCAATGCTTCCAGCTTTACCATCTCCACTAAGAGCAAGCCTAAATGGTTGGCCCACTTTGCCAAATCCTACACCTCTAATTTCACAAATATTATTAATAACAGAATGAATATTTTCAGCATTCCAATCCTCTAAGACTTTAAGTTGTATATATAAGTCATCAAGAATTAACTTTGATTCGAGATTAAAAACTTTGCTCGCTTGGCCTAATTCAAAATCTTCAAAATCATTATAAAACATAACACAACTTTGAGCCATATCGACCAGAGACTTGGATCGCTCTCTAAGAGATTCAACAACCTCATTAATGTCGGGGCCATTAGACAAATCAATTGAGAGTTGATTTAAGTGCCACTTTAGATTATCAACTAGCTCTTCAATACCGGTTGTTTTTATGTATGACTGATTGATCCATTCAAGTTTCTCTTGATTAAAGCTTGCAGGTGAATTATTAATGTTTTTAAGCTCAAACAATTTAATCATATCATCGATCGAAAAAATTTCTTGATCACCATGTGACCATCCTAATCTTACAATGTAATTAAGTAGTGCTTTAGGCAAAAAACCCTTATCTCTATATGACAACAGATTAAGCGCTCCATGCCTTTTTGAAAGACGTGAGCCATCTGAACCAAGAATCATTGGTACGTGTGCAAATTTAGGGGTAGACCAATCTAGGGCTTCATATAGATTAATTTGTTTTGGTGTATTATTGATATGATCATCACCTCTTATTACGCATTCAATTTTCATATCATGATCATCAACTACAACCGTTAGATTGTATGTAGGTGAGCCATCAGATCTCGCAATAATCAAATCATCTAATTCGGAGTTTGAAATTTCAATTTGCCCTTTAACATAATCATTGAAACTTACAGCGCCTAAATCTGGATTAAGAAATCTAATAACACCTTTTTTTAAATACTTTTTGCGACAACAACCGTCATATTTAGGCTTTTCACCACTTGCAATCAATGTTTCACGCATCTCCTCTAATCGCTCAATTGAACAATCGCAATAATATGCCTTTCCATGAGAAAGTAAATCACTAATTACTTCATTGTATCGATCAATTCTTTTACTTTGAAAAATTGGCCCTTCATCGTAATTCAAGCCTAGCCAATCCATACCCTCTAAAATAGCATCGACAGAGTCTTGAGTTGAACGCTCTCTATCGGTGTCTTCAATTCGAAGAACAAATTTACTATTATTTTTTTTAGCCCATAACCAAGCAAAAAGTGCTGTTCTAGCACCACCAATATGCAAATACCCTGTCGGTGAGGGAGCGAATCTTGATTTCATTAGTTAAGTGTTTTTTTTATAAAAAATAAAATATATTTATTGAGTCAAATTGATAGCTTTAAAGGATGATTTCTAGTTCAATAAATAAATCAAATCATAAGCTAATTTTACACTGTTATAATGATATTCCAACATCCAAATAAGCAAGTAAATTGATGGAGTTTACCCAGCAAAATGCTAATCAAAATTCAGTTCTTTCGTTAGATGATTTATCAGTTTCACTTTCTCATACTAAATTAAAGACACCATGTTTTATATCTGCCAATAGATCTGATGAGCTTTCAATCTCTACTATATCTGAAATTGACAAAGAGTTTCTATTTGAACTCTCTACAAAAGACCCGTTAGATTTATTAATAATTGGTACTGGCAAAATACCCATCTTTCTCTCGCCAAAACAACAAGTTGCAATATCTGAATTTGGATTGGGGGTTGAATGCATGAATAACTCTTCGGCATGTAGCAGCTTTAACTTACTTCTTAGTGATCTTAGGAAGGTTGGTTTGTTAGTTCTATGAACAGCTTCCTTTTTAAAAGAATTTATACTTTTTATAAGTTGTTTAAAATTGATACTCCTTTATTAATTTTCATTATCCTTCTTTCCTCTCTGGGTTTAATGATTTTATATAGTAGCTCTGGAGGCTCTTTAAGTTTAGTATATCGGCAGCTAATTCATCTTGGTTTAGCAACATCAGTGATGTTGGTTATTGCGCAAATACCACCATTTTTTTTACTGCGCTCAGCGCCAATATTAATGATTATAGGTACTATATTATTAATACTAGTATTGTTTTTTGGGAGTTCTGGAGGTGGAGCACAAAGATGGTTAGACCTAGGCTTTATTAGGTTTCAACCCTCAGAGCTGATGAAAATTATTGTTCCAATAACAATTGCTGCAATCTTAAGTGAAAAAACATTACCACCTAGAGCTCTTTCAGTAATAATTTCTTTGATTACTATAGCTCTCGTTGTTTTTTTGATAGCTAAACAACCAGACCTTGGAACCTCTTTATTAATAGGAGCCTCGGGTATATATGTTTTATTTTTTTCAGGATTTAGAATACGCCTTGTTAAAATAATCTGGTTAAACCTTTTGATTCTATCTAGTTTATTAATGGGATCTCTTTATATTGCTTGGAATTATTTGTTAATTTCCTATCAAAAAAATCGAATTCTCACCTTATTTAATCCTGAATCTGATCCCTTAGGCTCAGGCTACCATATTATTCAATCAAAAATTGCAATTGGATCAGGAGGCTTAACTGGTAAAGGACTAACTAATGGCTCTCAATCACAGCTTGATTTTGTGCCAGAACAGTCTACTGACTTTATTTTTTCAGTTTTAGCTGAAGAATTGGGATTTCTTGGATTTATATTATTAATAGCTATCTACTCACTGATTATTTATCGATGCTTTAGCTTGTCACTTAGATGTGAAGATAATTTTTCTAGATTATTGGGATCAAGCCTTACCTTTGTTTTCTTTACTTATGTTTTTGTAAACATAGGAATGGTCTCGGGACTAGTGCCAGTAGTTGGACTGCCTCTTCCTTTGATAAGTTATGGCGGCTCATCTCTTATAACATTAATGGCTAGCTTTGGTATTATTATGTCAATACACAAACACAAAAGTCCGCGTTATTTACAGTAACTCGTTATAATCAACTTAATAGCTATTATTCACATTTTTTTATACTACAAATCGAATAATTAATTAACTAATAAACACTATTCTATGAAATCAAATCCCCTTTTTAAACTTTTAAAAACTGTTTTAATAATCCCTTTTATTTTCAGTGCATACGCTGAAGAGCCACGCTTTTACATTCCTAAAGCCCCTTCCATTGCTGCAAAAGCCTATATCCTGATGGATCACAACTCTGGAATAATCCTTGCTGCAAATAATGAAAATGAAAAGAGATCTCCCGCTAGCTTAACAAAGCTGATGACTTCATATGTTGTCTTTAAGCGACTCAAAGAAGAATTTATTACTCTAGATGATGAAGTAAAAATCAGTGAAAAGGCTTGGAGAACTGGCGGCTCAAAAAGCTTTATTGAAGTTGGAAAAATGATAAAGCTAGAAGATCTATTAAAAGGAATGATAATTCAATCTGGAAATGATGCCTCTGTAGCTTTAGCTGAACATGTTGCTGGCTCTGAAGGCACATTTGTTCTGTTTATGAATGATTACGCCCAACAAATAGGTATGAAAAATTCTCGTTTTGAGAATGCTTCAGGTTTGCCTCATGATGATCAATATACTACTGCAAAAGATACAGCGCTGCTTTCATCTGCGATGATTAGAGAGTTTCCAGTTTATTACGAGTGGTACAGTCAGAAAGAGTTTACATATAACAACATAACTCAGACTAATAGAAACAAGCTTCTCTTTACCGATAGCACTGTAGATGGACTTAAAACTGGCTGGACTCAGAAAGCAGGCTATTGCCTAGTAACTAGTGCAAATCGAGTAGATATGAGACTTATTTCAGTTGTCCTTGGCTCAGATAGCCCTGCAATTCGTATCTCTGAAACAGAAAAATTATTGGATTATGGTTTTCGCTTTTTTGAAACGCAATCAGTAAACGATATATCCCACCAAGTACGTATCTATAAATCTGAAAAGGAAAATATTAAAGTTGGTGTAGCAGACTCAAGCTTTTTAACTTTGCCTCGAAATCAGTTTAGGTACACCACTCAAACTATTAATCTTAACCAAGACTTGATTGCCCCAATAAGCCAAGGTGAGCAAGTAGGAGAACTTGTTGTGAGTTTTAATAACCAAAATTTAGCAACTCTTCCACTTATTGCTCTTGAAGATGCTGCTGAAGCTGGCTTCATTTCTAAGATGATTGATACTATTAAACTCCTATTTAGATAAACTATGGTTTATCTAAACGGAAACTTTATTCAAAAAAATAAAGCATATATTTCCGTAATGGATCGAGGCTTCCTTTTTGGAGATGGAGTTTATGAGATTTTTCCAATCTACAATAAATATATATTAGGCTTAGATCCTCACCTAAATCGTCTTCAAGATGGCTTAGATTCAATTAACATTAAAAATCCACACACTAAAGATGAATGGATAAGCTTAATTAACAAGATAATTTCGTTCAATAAAGGTAGTGATGATCAGGCAATCTACTTACAAGTTTCTCGTGGTTGTGATGAGGATAGAAATCATACCCATGGAGACCTTAAACCGACTGTTTATATCCAATCAACTGGGTTAAATTCTCGCTCTAAAGAAATTTTATTAAAGGGAGGATCAGCAATATCTCGTGTTGATATTAGATGGTCGCAATGTAACACCAAAGCTACGTCTCTTTTAGCAAACACAATGTATGCACAAGAAGCTAAAGAAAATGATGCCGAGGAAGCAATTCTTTGCCGTGATGGAGTAATCACTGAAGGATCAAGTTCAAATGTATTTATTGTAAAAAATAATTGTATTTATACACACCCTAAAGGGCCACTTGTATTGCCAGGCATTACGAGAGAAATTATTATTGATTGTGCCAATCATTGTGGCATTGACCTGAAAGAAGTTGCTTTTGATAAAGAAGCATTAATGAATGCTGATGAGGTATGGATTAGTAGTTCGACACGTGAAGTGTTTCCGATTACTAACATCGATGATCAGCAGATTAATAATGGCCAGGTGGGACCAATTTGGTCGTTAATATACAATCAATATCAAGCCTTAAAAGGAATAAAAGCCTGACCTTGTAATTTGAACTGACTATAAAAATAAGCCACTTTAAAACACCAATAATAATTAACCAGAATAATCATTTCAAGTAAAATAATGGTGTAGTGTCGAGGGTACACCGACAATGAATGGTTATGAACCCCGCCAGGCCTGGAAGGGAGCAACGGTAATAATTTTTTTATGTGTTGGAACTTATTCTTGGCACTACACTTTTCACAATAACACAAACTTTAATGAGTGAACATTATCAAGTTTTAGCTAGAAAATATAGACCACATAATTTTCAAGAGTTGGTCGGTCAAGCGCATACAATTAGAACGCTTGTTAACGCACTAGACAACAATAATCTTCACCATGGTTTTTTGTTTACAGGCACTCGAGGTGTTGGCAAAACTACAATTGCGAGAATATTTGCAAAGTCAGTTAATTGTGAAAAAGGAATTAGCTCTAATCCTTGTGGTAAATGTGAGACCTGTCTAGAAATTGATAGAGGGCAATCTATTGATCTTATTGAACTTGATGCTGCTTCTCATACAGGTGTTGATCATATGCGAGAGATTCTAGAAAATGCACAGTATACCCCCACAAAAAATCTATATAAAATTTATCTTATTGATGAAGTTCATATGCTCTCTAAGAGTAGCTTTAATGCATTACTAAAGACACTTGAAGAGCCGCCAGGACATATTAAATTTTTGTTAGCGACTACAGATCCAAAAAAACTACCCATTACTATTCTCTCGCGTTGTCTTCAATTTAACTTAAACAAACTATCTCATGATGAAATTTTTAATCATCTTAAGTTTATTATGAACTCAGAAGGTTTGGAATTTGAAGATGATGCCTTATCAAAAATTGCAGAATTTGGTAACGGCTCTATGCGTGATGCTCTAAGTCTCCTAGACCAATCTATATCTTTTGGTAATGGAAGTGTAAAAGATAAAGATATAAAGGCAATGCTAGGGCTAGTTAACCATGATGATATTTTTAAGCTCGCATCTTTGGTTATTCAAAGAAAAGCCGATGAAGTTTTATTATTTGTAAGGGAGCTTGCTCACAAAGGCGAAAACCTGTCAAATGCACTTAAAGATTTAACGTCTCTTTTTCATGAGATATCTGTTGCTCAAATGATTAGTGATGACAAACAAATATCTGCTGAAATTAGATCTTTAGCAACACTTATTTCTACACAAGACTTGCAACTTTTTTACCAAATTGCGATTAACGGACAAAAAGACATCAATTATTCTCCAAGTGAGCAAATTGGCCTCGAAATGACCCTTCTCAGAATGATTGCTTTTCATCCAAATAACATTGATGATGAAAAAAAAAATCTAAAATCGCCAAAGAAAAAAACCATAACACCTAAAGCCGATAAAAAAATATCTGAAAGTGAATTATTAGTTGACATAAAAGATAGTACTGTTGAAAAAAAGATAGAAAATAAAAACCAACCTAGCATCAAAAATCAAGGGGATTGGGAAAAAATAATTTATGAACTTTCTTTCTCTGGTGCTGCAAAAACAGTTGTAAAAAATACACTCTTTTGTTCTTTTAGTGCTGGAACAATAACACTCACTCTTAATAAAGAGTTCAATAATTTACTAACCAGCAATACTCAAAAATCAATCGAAAAGAAACTAGGTACTATTGTTGATGGAATAAGTTTAGTTATTGAACTTGGAGAGACCAATGGAAGCACCCTCTCTAGTAAAGAAGCCAATAAATTAGAGCAAGAAAAAAAACAAACTGAAGACCAATTTCTTAGTGATGATGGCCTTAAAGAACTAGAAAATGCATTTAACTCAAAGGTAGACAAAAAATCAATTAAATCTTTAAAGGAGTCTAACAATGTTTAAAGGTGGTATGGTCGAAATGATGAAAAAAGCAAAACAAATGCAAGAAGATATGAAATCGGCGCAAGAGGAAATTAAATTAATCTCTTGTCGCGGCGAGTCAGCTTCAGGTGCTATTAAAATTGACTTAAATGGAGATTATAAGGTTACAAATATTGAGCTTGATAATTCTTTATTATCAGATAAAGAAATACTTGGAGACTTAATTATGATGGCAATCAATGATGCGTCCTCTCAAGTTAGCACAATATCCAAAGAAAAAATGAAAAATGTAACTGGTGGGTTAAACTTACCTTTTTAAAAACTTACTAGAGAATTACTATGATTGAAAAACTTAATAAAGCCTTTAGTAAGCTTCCAGGTGTCGGATCTAAGACTGCACAAAGGTTTATTTACCACCTCTTAGAAAGAGATAGGCTTGGAGGTCTAGAGCTTGCTGTAGCCTTAACCGAAGCCATGGAAAATGTTAAAAACTGTGAAAAATGCAGAACTCTAACTGAAAAAACCGTGTGTGATATATGTTCAAATTATTCTCGTGATAACTCTCAACTATGTATTGTTGAAACGCCTTCAGACATTAACGTAATAGAGCAGAGTGGCGTCTATTCAGGGAAATACTTTGTTCTTAGTGGATACCTTTCACCCATCGATGGGATTGGCGCAGCAGAACTTGGTCTGGATGATCTTGAAGATCTACTCAGTATTAATAAAGTCAACGAAATAATTTTAGCAACTAACGCTACTATTGAGGGCGAAGTGACCGCTCACTACATTCATAACTTAGCCAAGAAATATCAAATCAAAACCACCAGAATAGCTCACGGTATCCCTCTTGGAGGGGAACTTGAGTATACAGATATAAACACTATTGCTCATGCACTTTCTAGCCGAAAAGATTATGATTAAATAACAAATAAAGTCTTCAAATCACTTGTGATTTTGATTAAATTATTTGTTATTATGTATTGATATTTTTTTAATATATTTAATATTTAGGCTTACTAAACTAAGCGTTAAATTATTGATAGTTATTGTATAATGCTAAAGTTTTATCCGCCATATCACCTTTATGGAAAAAACATACAACCCAGAACTAATCGAGGCAAAATATCGTGATGTTTGGGAGCAAGGTGGTCTCTTCTCTTCAAAATCAAATTCAAATAGTGAAAATGCGTATAGCATTGTCCTTCCTCCACCCAATGTAACAGGAAATCTACATATGGGGCATGCTTTCCAGCACACTATCATGGATGTTTATACTCGCTACCATCGCAGCAAGGGTGATCAAACTTTATGGCAGCCGGGTACAGACCACGCTGGTATTGCAACCCAAATGGTTGTTGAAAGGCAGCTTAGTCGTGAAAATATTTCCCGCCATGACCTTGGTCGTGACCAATTCGTGGAAAAAGTTTGGGACTGGAAGCAAAAATCTGGAGGCACTATTACTACCCAAATGAGACGACTTGGGGCTTCTGTTGACTGGGAAAGAGAACGTTTCACAATGGACAAGCAGCTTTCTAAAGCAGTTCAAAAGGTTTTTATAGATCTTTACAATGAAGATTTAATCTATCGAGGTAAAAGACTAGTTAACTGGGACCCTGTTCTTTTAACTGCAGTTTCTGACTTAGAAGTAATTAGCACTGAAGAGCAAGGATTATTATGGCATATTAAATATCATGTTGCTGACTCTAATGAGATTTTAGTTGTTGCCACAACCAGACCCGAGACAATGCTTGGAGATAGTGCTGTAGCAGTTCATCCAGATGATTCTCGTTATCATCATTTAATTGGAAAAGTGATAAACTTACCCCTCTCTAATAGGCAAATCCCAATTATTGCAGATGAATATGTCGACATGGAGTTTGGAACAGGGTGTGTAAAAATTACCCCAGCACATGATTTCAATGACTATGAAATTGGACAAAGACACAACCTTGAAATTATTAATATATTAACTGATGACGCCAGAATTAATGAGAATGCGCCGAAAGTTTATCAAGACCTAGATCGTTTTGAGGCACGCAAAATTATTGTTAATGACCTGGAAAATCAAAATTTAGTAGATAAAATTGATGCTCACACCCTTATGGTTCCTAGAGGAGACAGGACCAACAGTATTATTGAGCCCTACATGACCGACCAATGGTTTGTTAAAGTACAGCCTTTAGCAAAACCTGCAATTGATGCAGTTAAAAATGGAGATATTCGTTTTGTTCCTGAGAACTGGAGCAAAACCTATTTTAATTGGATGGAAAACATTGAAGATTGGTGTATTTCTCGTCAAATTTGGTGGGGACATCGAATACCAGCCTGGTATGACAAAAATGGAAAAATCTATGTAGCAAATAATCTCAAAGAGGCTCAAATACAAGCTGGCAATGGGGTAGAGTTAATTCAAGATGAAGACGTTCTAGACACATGGTTCTCTTCAGCATTATGGCCTTTTTCAACCCTTGGTTGGCCAGAAAAGACACCTGAACTGTCTCGCTTTTATCCTACAAGTGTCTTAGTCACTGGATTTGATATTATATTTTTCTGGGTCGCTAGAATGATAATGTTTGGACTAAAGTTTGCTGGTGACGTTCCCTTTAAGGACATCTATATTACTGGCTTAATAAAGGATGGGCATGGTGAAAAAATGAGTAAATCTAAGGGCAATGTTCTAGACCCAATTGATCTAATAGACGGTATTAGCTTAGACGACCTTCTTGAAAAAAGAACGCAAGGCATGATGCAACCAAAGCTTGCTGAAAAAATAAAAAAACAAACCAAAAAAGAATTTTCTAGTGGGATTCCAGCATTCGGAACAGACGCAGTAAGATTCACCTTTACAGCATTGTCCTCTTTTGGGCGCGACATTAAGTTCGATTTAAAAAGAGTTGAAGGGTACCGAAATTTCTGCAATAAACTTTGGAATGCCTCTCGATTTGTCTTAATGAATCTTGAATCTCAATCAATTGACTTTAATGCAGAGTTGTCAATTCCAGATAAGTGGATACTGTCCAGACTTCAGCGCACTAAAATGGAAGTTGAAAAACATTTATCTGATTATCGACTCGACTTAATGAGTCAAACTCTTTATGAGTTTGTATGGCATGATTATTGCGACTGGTATTTGGAGCTTTCAAAACCACTATTAGAAAATAAAAAAACTCAGCAAGGATGTGAAGCAACCCTATTTAAAGTTCTTTCCGAGACACTAATACTTCTTCATCCGATCATCCCATTCATCACTGAAGAGATTTTTGAACAGTGCCAAGGGTTGATTAATAACTCTACAGAAAGGCTTATTTCTCAGTCATTCCCAGAAACTGATTCATCATTGATTGATGCAAAAGTTGAATCAGAGATAGTCTGGCTAAAAGAATTTATATTAGGTATCAGACAGATCAGAGGTGAAATGAATATAGCACCTGGAAAGCCACTTCCCTGCTTTGTTCAAGACCTTAATCAGTTAGATAAAACTTACATTAAAAATAGTGAGTCAATAATTTTTACGCTCGCTAAACTAAAAAGTATTGAGTTGCTATCAAAAGGTGATAAAGAGCCTGAGTCTGCAATAGCACTGGTTGGTAAAATGAAAATATTGATCCCATTAGCAGGACTGATTGATAAAGATCAAGAAATATCGAGGCTTAATAAAGAAATTGAAAAATTAAATAGACTACAACAACAATTCTCAGGAAAGCTCAGTAACAAAAAATTTATTTCGGGTGCTCCTGATGCAGTTATTGAAAAAGAAAAAGCGAAGCTTTCTTTGGTTGAACAATCGCTAGAAGATCTTGAAGCCCAATTAAAAAAAATATCTTCACTATGAAATTGATCAATATTCATTATAAATTCATGAATAAAACATTTTTATTTTTATAAGCAATATACAATAATATTTATTAATACTATGAATCAATATAAATACTTAACTTTAATTCTCTTGATGATGGCTTTTAATGTCAGCGCAGAGTCGTTTGTTTATATTACAGATCAAGTTGAAATACCTATCCGCTCTGAAATGGCATTTGGTAATAATATTATTAGAACACTACCATCTGGAACAGAACTATCAATATTAAGTACAGAGGATGGCTGGGCTCAAATCAAATTCGATGACACGATTGGCTGGATTGGTGCATCTTATTTATCTATTGATCCACCGGCCAGAGAGCAGCTAAAAAAATTACAGAGAACCTATAATGCCAATAAGCTTTTAATTTCAAAATTACAGAGTGAAAAAGAAGTTATTGAAAATCAATTCTTATTAGTTAAACAAGAAAATGAAAGTCTCGTGGTTCAAAGTTCGAAGTCACAAGCGGAGAAAGAACATATTGAACAAATTTATCAAGATGCGCTCAAACTTGAACATGAAAATGAAAAGCTTATTCAGGAATCTTTACAACTTAAAGCTGAGTTGCAATTAGCTGAAAATAATACTCAGATTCAACAAGACTCAAGCTCTAGAAACTGGTTTTTCGTTGGCGCTATTGTGTTATTCTTTGGCATGATTATAGGCTTTATTCTGCCACGCTTTTTTAACAGACGACGTTACTAATACATTAGGAGAACTGTATGAAAGAATTAAAAAAGGCACTTACTTTCGATGACATTTTATTAGTGCCTGCTCACTCTTCTATTCTCCCAAAAGAAGTCAACTTAACGTCTAAACTTACTAAAAAAATTACTTTAAATACACCTATTATTTCAGCTGCAATGGATACAGTTACAGAGGGCAAGCTTGCTATTGCAATTGCTCAAGAAGGAGGAATGGGTATTATCCATAAAAACATGTCTATTACTGCCCAAGCCAAAGAGGTAAGGAAGGTAAAGCGCTTTGAATCTGGAATTATTAGAGACCCTATAAGCATTAAGCCTAGTGCTACTATAAAAGATGTTTTTGATTTACAGTCTCAACATGGCATATCAGCACTTCCAGTAGTATCAAAAAATATTTTAGTTGGACTTATTACTAGTCGAGATGTTTTATTTGAAACTCGTCTTGAAGAGCTCGTTGAAAACGTTATGACACCTCAAAAAAGTTTAATAACTGTTAGTGAAGGTGCTTCAATGGATACAGTTCGAAAACTTCTTCAAAAGCATCGCATAGAAAGAGTTTTAGTTACTGATAAAAGCTTTAAGTTAGGTGGCATGATTACAGTAAGCGATATTAAGAAAACAAGCGACTTCCCTAAAGCAGCAAAAGATGATCAAGAAAGATTAATTGTTGGAGCAGCTGTAGGTGTTGGAAAAGGAACCACAGATAGAATAAGTGCACTAGTTAAGGCCGGTGTAGATGTAATAGTAATCGATACTGCTCATGGCCACTCACAAGGCGTTATTGATCGAGTCAAAAAAACCAAAAAAGACTTCCCTAATCTTGAAATTATTGCTGGAAATATTGCAACCGCTCAGGCTGCACTAGATCTTGCTAAGGTTGGCGCTGACTGCGTTAAAGTCGGAATTGGTCCAGGAAGTATTTGTACCACTCGAATTGTAGCTGGAGTTGGTGTTCCTCAGTTTAGTGCAATCTCTGACGTTGCAGATGCACTCAAAGACACAAACATTACTGTTATCGCAGATGGGGGTATCCGTTTTTCTGGTGACGCTTCAAAAGCCTTTGCTGCCGGTGCTCATAGTGTAATGATTGGTTCAATGCTTGCTGGCACTGAAGAGTCACCTGGCGAAGTCGAACTCTTCCAAGGAAGATCCTATAAGGCCTATAGAGGTATGGGATCATTAGGCGCAATGGGTCAAGCCCATGGCTCATCCGATCGATACTTTCAGGCTGAATTAGCAGCAGAAAAACTTGTCCCTGAAGGTATAGAAGGAAGGGTGCCTTTTAAAGGCTCTATTAGACCTATTATTCACCAAATTGTTGGCGGAATTCGCTCTTCAATGGGCTATACAGGGTGTAAAGATCTTAAGGCAATGCGTACTAAAGCAGAATTCGTTCAGGTTACAGCTGCAGGAATGACTGAATCTCATGTTCATGATGTAGCAATTACTAAGGAAGCACCAAACTATCATCAATAGAAAGTTTTTAGGTGTCCTCTGAAGTTTTAAATACAGAAGGATTTTTTTTATAGCCCGGCTTAGCAAGAATCTCTAAATAAAACGACTCTAGGTTTTCCGCCTCAGCTTCGCTAATACACTTACTTATTTCTGAAGCTAAAATAATCTCAGCTTTAAGTTCTGTAGGACCAAACTTACAATTAAAATCCCAATAATCAACACCATCAGGTAGTGATTTTCTTTTCTCTCTTTTTAGGTACTTTTTAACATCACGTCTAACAGCCTCTATAAGTCTTGCTGG
>Ga0209445_1000382_pt1 | contig 24944 bp, 24 predicted proteins | sample MarorgKNORR_S2LV_4_FD_188223 | JGI IMG/M metagenome (GOLD analysis project Ga0209445, IMG submission 188223) | Marine microbial communities from the Southern Atlantic Ocean, analyzing organic carbon cycling - NADW_A/KNORR_S2/LV (SPAdes) (version 2) | ecosystem: Environmental > Aquatic > Marine >... | reverse complement strand
TATTTCTTCAGATTGAGGTCCAATATACATTTTTACAATATATCCGTCCCGATCAATGATAAAAGTTGTCGGAACACCCGTAATGGGTCTGCCGGTCGCCTGTCCGTATTGTAGAGTAATCAACTGGGTCTCCTGTCCTTGAATGTCAGTCAGAACAGTGTAATTCATTTCCCAGCTTTCGGCAAAACTGGCAATAGCATCCGGAGTCCCGGAATCAATGGTGACCCCGATGATTTCCAATCCATCATCGTGATATTTGTCATAAAGCTTGATAAAATCAGGAATTTCCATTTTACAGGGGAAGCACCATGTAGCCCAGAAGTTGAGGATTATCACCTTCCCCATGAATTCATTTAAGGAAACAATTTCACCATTAATTGTTTGTAGGGTAAAATCCGGGGCTAAAACGGAATTAGCAGGGCGTGTCGCTGGCTTTTTCTGTTCCTGTCTTTCCGCAGCAACAGGATCGTTTATAATTTTTTGTTTGTCTTCCTTTTGTGCACACCCAATAGTAAACAACACCAGTATCAGTGAAAATTGTCTTATGAATGAGGTCATTGTTATCATTATCATTAATTTACGGCTTCCTTCATCTTATTCAGAAATTCCTCTGCCTCTATAAATTCATAGAAACTAAGATGTTTAATTTCTTTACCGTTCTCTCCAATAAATACAATGGTTGGAACACCCCTTATTTCGAAAACCTTTTTCAAATCTTTAACTAATTGATCACTTTCGTGAGTTAAATCAACTTTCAACGTAACAAATTCCTCGGATAATTTAACAACTTCTTTATCGGTAAAAGTGTTGCGGTCTAATTCTTTACACGGAATACACCATATAGCGTAAAAGTCTAAAATTACCGGTTTGCCATCTGTTTTTGCTTGCTCTAACAGTTTATAATCAAAGGTCTCCCAATTTATTTCCTGGTGCTCCTTCTCAGGGACTGTAAGCCAAACTGCGAAGAGTAGAGATGCTATTCCTATCAGCCAGCGAAATACGGTAAACAGCTTGCCGCCGGTGGATTTTTCGATCCATCCCAAATAAACACCACCAGTAATTAAAAGAACTACCAAAACAAATTGGTAGATCCTAACCGGAATCAAAGTCTCCAGGAAGTAAACAGCCATCCCGATAAGGATTACACCAAATAGCTTCCTGACCCAAACCATCCAGACACCGGATTGTGGCATGCTCGATATCATACTTGAAAAAGTTCCCAAAATTAGAAAAGGGACACCTAATCCCAGCGCTAGTGTGAAGAAAAGCCAGAAACCGAGAAAAGGATTTCCCTGTTCGCCAACAAATATGAGTAGACTCACAACAAATGGACCGATACACGGCGCTGCTATTATCCCAACCGTCAGTCCCATGAATAAGGCTCCGAATATACCTTGCCGGGACTTGCCACCAACCGAAGCCAGCGACTGAGGAACCCTGATTTCATAAAACCCAAACATGCTTAACGATAAAGCAAAAAACACCAAGGCAATGAATATCAACACCAGCGGATTCTGTAAAGCACTTCCCAGCAGCGAACCTGTGATGGCTGCTACTACACCCAAAATGGAATATGTTAAAGCCATTCCGAGTACATAAAAAAGTGCCAGGACAAACGATCTGGAGATTTTTCCCGTGGACTGATTTGCAAAATAACTCACTGTAATTGGAATTAACGGATATACGCAAGGTGTCAGGTTAAGTGCCAGACCTCCAAAAAACACAAGAATAAAGGTGATAAACAGTCCTTTGCTCTGAATCCAGCCTTCTACAGTATCGGTTTCGGTGTTTTCCTCAACAGTTTTTTTATCATGAAATAAATCCTGATTAATCTCAGTAACAGCTTCACGTGCATTCACTACATCAATGTTAAAATTCCATGGAATTTCTATTGGCGGAAGACACATGCGGTCATCACAAGCCTGATAATAGATTGAACCGCTTACAATCACTTCGCCAATAGGAAGATCATCAGCAAATGTCAGTGGCGTTACAATGTTGATCTTGCCTTCAAAAACCGGGAGTGCATCTTCAGAAAATGGGAACTGTTTTCTCTCAAATTCAGGAAAAATGGAACTACTTGCAGTCATACCCTCTAAAGTATCAATAAAAATTTCTGTCGGGATTACAAATTCACTGTCAACCTGATTGGCATTGATATGCCATCCCTCCTTGATTTCAGTAATCAGGACAAATTTTACTTCCCCGCCGCGGTGGACCCTATCCTGAGAAAGAAGAACATCCACCGATACAACATCTTTGGAGGAAATAAAGTCCCCCTGTCCCCCTCCAGTTGACAAAAAAAGAACGGATAACAACATGATTAAAGGATTGATTCTTTTACTGTTGGATTTGACTAACACAATTTTTTGTATTTCCCTTCTTCCCTATTATGAATAATTGCAATTAACAGTATTAATCCATCATTATTGTAATGTCTTGATGAAAATTAGGTGGAAAAGTAACGGAATTATTTCGTTCGGACAAACCACTGTTTCAAACGATAAGATGGAGATTTATTCCTGGAGATTTTCTTTTTCAAAGCTGACAAGTTTTCTTCAGCAGATTTTCTCCCATTCTCTAAAAGCTCATTAAAGTAATTAAATTGTGACCAGTGTAGGTTCATTGTGTTTGGTTTAATAACAAAATCAGACTCTTTTAAAAGATGATCCAAAAATTTTGTATATCCTATGAGTTCGGATCTTTGAAGAATCTCATAAATGTTTAAATCAGCTAAATCGGGGACAATTGTTCTTTTGACATCAACTGCGATTGTAAAATCTACCAAAGGTTTTAATATTGATACCGGGTTGGGTAACCCCACACCACCATCGACAATTATTTTATCTCCAGAATAGGTAGGCTCTGTATAGCCTGGAATTGATCCGCTTTGAACGACTGCCTCTAGTAAATCCCCTGAAGAATATATCTGATATTCTCCCGTTTGGATGTCTGTTGCAGTTACCTGAAGAGAAATTTTCAATTCTTCGAATGTCTTTACTGGTAATAAGAAACTAAAAGCATTTTTCAGACGCTCTTTTTTGAGAATAAAAGTCTTATTCAGAGACATAATAAGAACAAATTGATCACGAACTCTTTTTGCTATCTGGCTCATAGGTGAATGGGGATCTCTATCCTTCACCATGCGATCTGTTCCAAGATTTTTGAAATTTTCGCTGACAAGGAAATCCTTGAATCTTTGTTCAATCCATTCAGGGTCCATGGTAGCGGCATACATGGCTCCAACCACAGCACCTGCGCTAGTCCCTACTATCCGGTCGAACCTGATGCCTCCTCTGTGCAGTGCCTGCAGTACGCCAATGTGAGCAGCTCCACGGGTACCTCCACCGCCAAGTGCTATACCAATGGTTTGTTTCCCCTTTTTAAACATTAGATAATGTTATTTTTTCAAAAACACCTTTTTGATCAATACATCATCAACAGGCCAATCCTTCATTCCATTTTTAACTGAAGTTTTTACTCGTTTTATATTATTTATTATATCCATTCCTTTCACTACTTTTCCAAAGACAGCATAACCAGGGCTGGTAGGAGAATAATTCAAAAAACTATTATCTTTTAAATTTATAAAAAACTGGTTGGTTGCACTGTCAGGGATATTTGTCCTCGCCATTGCAATGGTCCCTACTTCATTTAATAATCCATTATTTGATTCCAGTTTGATCGGAGGATTAGTTGACTTCTTTTTACCATCAATAGTAAATCCTCCCCCTTGAATCATGAATCCATCCTTTACACGATGAAATACAGTACCATCATAGGCTCCGGACATGACGTAATTCAAAAAATTCTCTACTGTAATTGGCGCTTTTTCTTTGTTCAATTCAATTTCAATTGATCCTAAAGATGTTTCCAAGACAACAAGGTATCCATTTTCCTTTTGGGGCGTTTTGCTCATTTTATCTACCTTTTCAGATGCAGGGTTTGATTCATTTTTATTTTGGTCTGTTTTCTTATTCTGAGTACAACCTTCACTCACAAATAAGGTTAACATGACGATCATCATTAATGTATTTTTCATTGTGTTCCTCCAATTTATTGAAAATAATTTACTTTCCTGTGCGCCCTCTTTGCGTTAATGGTGTGCCCTGTTTACACTGAGGACAATCAACTGGTTCCCAAGACTCAATAACTTCTGAATAAAGAGAACAGGTTGGAAATCCAAAATCTATTTCTCCACCAGTCCGGTCAAACACGATTCCTATTCCAACAATTTCGGCTTCCAAAGTTTTTACTAATTTGATTAATTCGAATACTGACCCTCCAGTAGTAACAACATCATCTACCAGTAATACCCTTTGACCTTTTGACAAAGAGAACCCTCTTTTAAACGTCATAATTCCATCAACACGTTCTGAAAATATCCCGCTTGTGTCTAATTTTTTCCCCAATTCATAAGCTAATACTATTCCTCCAGTTGCCGCACCTACAACAATTTCTACCTTTTCATCCTTGAAATATTTTGCAATTGAATCGCATAATTCTGCTACTATTTTCGGTTGGCTAAGCAATGAAAATTTTTCAAAATATTTATCACTATGGCGACCGCTTGTTAACAAAAAATGACCATCCAGCAATGCTCCGGTTTTACGAAAATTCTGTATGATATTTTCAGAATTCATTACTGAATTTCCTTATTTGGTTTAAATAATTTTCTGCAGCTTTACGTATTGCATTTTCGCTCAAATCACCAGCAAAGCAAATTCCACGGGAAATATTGATCAAAGCCACTCCGTTTGAATTCCCGTACCTCATGCTTTTTTCCAGGTCCCCTCCCTGAGCACCGATCCCTGGCAGTAAAAATGGCAAATCCGGTGCAAGCTCACGAATATGCTGGATTTCTTGGGGAACCGTTGCACCGACAACCAGACCGATATTATCATTTCCGTTCAACCGGACAGCACATTGTGCAACGTTTTCATACAATAAGCCGGAAAGTGTTTCCTGGTCCTGCAGTTCACCTGCGGAAGGATTGGAGGTCCTGCAAAGAATAAATGCTCCCTTTTCCGGTCGAGAGATGAAAGGGTGAATTGCATCTGAACCCATGTACGGATTCACTGTGACCGCATCGAACCCAAAGTAATCAAACACAGATTTTGCATATTGCTTTGCAGTATTTCCGATGTCTCCTCTTTTCGCATCTGCAACTAGGATGTGCTCATTTCCGATGTAATCCAGTGTTTCCTCCAGCCATTCAAATCCTTTGCTTCCCCACCGTTCAAAAAAACCAAAATTTGGCTTATATGCCACAGCTAACTCCCTTGTAGCATCAATAACCTTTTTAGCGTGAGCCTTTAGAAAATCAAGGTCGGGGTCAGCACCTGGGAATGATTCAACGGCTATATCCAGCCCCACACACAGATGTGAATTCTTTTCAAGAATCCGTTCTTCCAAATGTGAATTAAAAGATTTCATAAAAATAATTTACCGCTATATTTCCACAGGGGACACAGAGAAAATTATTTTATCCATTCCGATACAGGAAAAATTGTATTTTTATTCAAGTTTCAAGTTACCCTGATTGAATCCATCGTTGTAGATTTCGTCTGTGAATCAACTGTCTTTTAGCACTGAATCTACATCCAAAACCCGTGTAATCGCCTCAAGCGGAGTATTCCAAATTGAACTGCTCGAACACGTTGGTCAAGGTGATTATCCCACCTTAATCGAAATCTCTAAACATCTAAAAAGTCAGTATGGAGAAAAAGCAGTTCTCACAAAAACAACCATACAAAAATACTTTAATAAACCGGGCTCCTTACCCTTTATTGTCCGCTACCGGGGAAATATCATTGGATACATAATCGGGGTTCCCCTTGAAGAGTTGAGCCATGAACCATGGGCACGCCTTGATGAAAATTTTGGGAAAGAGAATACCCTTTATACGTATGCTTTTTTGATTATGGCCCAATATAAGAATAATGGATACGCGAAAATGTTGAAGCGTGTGTATCTGAGTTGGGCTAAAAAACGTCTTTCAATCCGCTACATTACAGGACACGTCATACTAGGAGTTTCCTCCCGATTTTCTGGAGAAATAAAAATTGTTAACCGGGTAGATAATTGGCAAGATACAGGCAAAACGTTCGAATACTATCGGCGGGATTTAAATCCAAATAAGTCCCAGCTACAGAAAAATAATCCCCCACTCGCAGAAAAAGTTTAACTCTTTCTCTTCGTAATCAAACTCACACCCACCAGGGCAATGACCGAGCAGCAGATGGCTGGTAACACTTCATCCACGGAGCCATAAATGCCCGCCGGAAGCCACGTCCACAAGTTTGGTGCTTCTTTCCATAACAGCGTAACGACCGTCCCGGAAAGAATTGAAGCCACAGCGCCTTCTTTGGTGGCAGCTTTCCAAAACATAGCTGCTACCAGGGCCGGGGTGATGGCCGCACCATAAATGGTATAGGCGTAAAGAGCCCGTTCGAAAAAGCCTTCTGATTCCGCAAATCCTTTAGAAACAATAAAGGCCACAATGCCCAAGGCCAATACCAGCAACCGGCTCAAGAGGACGATCTTTTTCTCCGATGCTTTAGGGTTGATATAATTAAGATAGATATCGCGCATCAGCGTGGTGGCCGGCACTAATAAATAGGAGTCCGCTGTGGAAATGATGATGCCTACCATAGTGGTCATCATGATAGCCCCCAAAAAGGGAGGTAAAAACCGGTGGGCGGCATAGATCAAGACGTGTTTACCTACTTCCGCATCAGGGATCATGGAGGCGCTGACCCAGGCAGAGGCAATAATGAGTAATTCAATTATAAGCACGACGAACACAAGGATTGTAGTTGCAGAACGAGCGCCTTCAGCATCTTTACTGGCAAAGAAGCGCTGGTACATATTAGCATCGCCCAGGATCAACAAAAAGGGTGGCAGACAGAAATTGATAATGTCCAGCCCTGAATAAACGCCAAAGAACTGCATATGCTGACTCTTGCCCATGCCCGTAAAAGCCACTTCCATGCCGCTCCAACCACCTGCCTTAAACCACAGGATAGGAAATGCAATCAACAGTGAAATGGTCATAATAATACCATTGCCAACGTCCGTGTAGGCCACGCTCACCAACCCCGCCAGCATGGTATAAGCGATAATGAATACAGCAGCAATGATTGTGGCCGTCTCCGCAGATATCAAAGTTTTACCTGCTTCATCGGTCAAAATGGTAGATAAGACTGCACCGCCGGCGTTGTATTGATAGCTTACAATGACCATATAGGCTATGACCAAAGCCACCACGCTCAAAAGCCGAGCTGCCGGGCCGTAGCGGTCGCCTATAATTTCCGGCACGGTGAATTTTTCATAACTGCGGACTTTTCCGGCAATGCGGGTCAGCAATATTATTCCTAATGTTCCGCCGATGGGCAGGATTAAGGCCGCCATTCCTGTTTCGTAAGTCTTTCCGGCGTTGCCCAGAATGGATCCGGTCCCAATCCACGTGGCAAGCATAGTGCCTACCAATATCCACGGGGATAGAGTCCTTCCAGCCACAGCAAAGTCTGCCTGTGTCTTAATCTTTTTGGATTTATATATCCCTACACCGATCAGCAGGAATAAATAAATCAAAATGATTGTGAGGTAAAGCATTTTAATTCCTTAGGCTGATCATTAGCATTTGATATACAGGTTTATTAATTATTGTTCTGGCACCTAAAAATTAGGATGATTTCGGTTAAAACCGTTAGTATTTAATCTATGAGGATTGTAATTAAGATTGTAAACTTATACGATTTATCCTCAAATTTCTAAGGTATCCATGAAACAAACATTACCCAAACCCTCCATCCTTGTATTGGCATTATTTATCGCTTGCTCATCGGATGCAGGATCAAAACCAAGCACAAAACATTCAGGTGAACACATGAACAGACTTTCCCAAGAATCCAGTCCTTATTTACTACAGCATGCTAATAATCCTGTAGATTGGTATCCCTGGGGCGAAGAAGCTTTTCAAGAAGCAAGAAAACGTGACAAACCAATCTTCCTTTCCATTGGATATTCCACCTGTCACTGGTGCCATGTGATGGAACACGAATCCTTTGAAGATGAAGAAGTGGCACAACTTATGAACGATAATTTTATTTGTATTAAAGTTGACCGCGAAGAACTGCCGGAGATTGATCATGTTTATATGTCAGTATGCCAGGCAATGACAGGACGAGGTGGCTGGCCCCTGACAATTGTCATGACACCCAATAAAGAACCATTTTTTGCTGGAACCTATTTCCCCAAAACCGGCCAAGGCAACCGACGAGGCATGATACAATTATTACCAATGTTGGCTGATGCCTGGAAAAACCGAAAGCTGGAGCTTTCGGACAGTATTAATAGAATAAAACAATACCTTAGACAAACCAATTCAAAAACTGAGGGAGAATCATTAACCCCTGAAATACTCACCAAAACTTATAGTGAGTTTACAAACACATTTGATTCAGATAAGGGCGGGTTTGGAAGAGCGCCAAAATTTCCTTCGCCCCATAACCTTCTTTTTCTTCTACGATACCATCACATGACGAAATCCAAGGAAGCATTAAATATGGTGGAAATAACGCTCCAAAATATGAGGAAGGGAGGAATCTGGGATCACATCGGGTTTGGTTTTCATCGATACTCTACTGATAAAAACTGGCTTCTCCCTCACTTTGAAAAAATGCTTTATGACCAGGCAATGATCTCAATGGCCTATCTTGAAGCTTTTCAGATAACGGGTAACGAAGACTATGGAAGAACAGTTAGGGAAATCTACACCTATGTTCTCAGGGATATGACCAGTCCTGAAGGGGGCTTTTATTCTGCTGAAGATGCAGACAGCGAGGGAGAAGAAGGGAAATTTTATCTATGGACAATTGATGAAGTCCAATCCATATTGGGAGTTGAAGAAGGTGAAAGGTTTAGTTCTCTCCTGAATATAATGCCCGAAGGAAATTTTCGTGATGAAGCCAGCAGCCAGAAGATCGCTCGGAATATACCTCATATAAAAACCCCTGTTGAAGAAGTTGATTTTGATTTTATGGAAAAACATAGAAAAAACCTTTTTGAAGTACGGGAGAAACGGATTCATCCCCTTAAAGATGACAAGATACTCACAGACTGGAATGGGCTTATGATCGCATCCTTTGCCAAAGGAGCTGTTGCCTTAAATTCGCCTGAATTTTATGACGCTTCCCGAAAGGGGGCCGACTTTATTCTAAAAAATCTCCGGTCAAAAGATGGACGCCTGTTGAAACGTTATCGCCAGGGTAAAGCGGGCCTTCAGGCTCACCTGGATGATTATGTGTTCGTCATTTGGGGGCTGCTTGAACTGTACGAAGCAGGGTTCGAGGAAGTGTATCTTCAGGAAGCATTAAACCTGTCAAATATTTTAGTAAATAATTTTTGGGACGGAGCAAACGGCGGTTTCTTTTTGGGTAGTAAAAATGCTGAAAAACTTATCGCCCGTGCAAAAACAGGTTATGATGGAGCAATCCCTTCCGGGAATTCCATTGCCGTTGGTCTTTTACACCGGTTGGCGCGGATTACCGGTGATATGAAATGGGCTGGAATGGCCGATACAATTTTGAAAATATTTTCAAAAGATATTGAAAGATCGCCCAGAGGATTTTCAGCGATGTTACTTGGCTACATCTTCGAAACAGATTCCCCAAAAGAAGTGGTCATTGTAGGAAACTCAAACCAGGTGGAATCCATGGCATTTCTTACTTCTGTTAATTCAAACTATGAACCGAATAAAATTATTCTTTTCAAAGATATGTCAAATAAAAATTCAGTTCTTTCCACCCTTGCTCCATGGATAGAATCCCAGACAACTATAGATGGAAAAACGACAGCATATATTTGTGAAAATTTTGCCTGCAACCTGCCCACCACCGATCTTTCTATAGCAATAGATTTTATCAAAAATTGATTGACATTCAATTCGTTAACCTGTATTTCAATTTGAAGGAATATCACACAAATCTTTAAACTGAAACTTCATTGGCAGGTCTTCATTACCATATACCATTTTTTTTACCATGAGAGCTATATATACAAAATCATTCAAATGGAGCAAAAAAAGATGGATTCTTCTTTTTATATAAACAATCCTGACAAACTAATAGTTGATAATTGCTTCATAGCGGTAGCTGAACTTTAAGGTTATTTCGAATTCAGCCATAGCAGGAGTGACTATTGCAACAACTCGATCACACATCGATACCATTTAACGCAGCTAAGCCAACAATTAGTTCATGGCGGCGATATGACATCGACTGGCTGAGGATCCTTGCCCTGGCCCTGCTGATTGTGTATCACGTGGTGGTCAGCTTTCAGCCCTGGGCCACAATGATCTTTTTTATCCAGAATGAAGATTCACTGGAAGGCCTGTGGATATTCATGTCCCTGATAAATATTTGGCGAATACCAATCCTGTTTTTAGTCTCGGGAATGGGCGTCCGCTTTGCCATGGAACGTAGGAACTGGAAACAGCTTTTAAAGGACCGAACCATTCGATTATTAATTCCATTGATTTTTGGTTTCTTCTTTATTTGCCCCATCAGTGTTTACATCGCAATGCTACATTATGGAAAAGTAAGCGGGTGGGCATACTTCCCGAATGATGGACATTTATGGTTCCTGGGAAACATTTTCCTGTATGTACTACTCTTGCTTCCTTTTTTGACCTACCTCAAAAACCGTCCTGAGAATATTTTCTTTCGCGCTCTTTCAAAAATAATGAAGTTTCGCGGAGGGCTTTTCCTGCTGGCCTTACCAGTTGCGGTAGAAGCTGTATTGGTAAACCCCGAATATTTTGCCTCCTATGCCAAGACACTTCACGGATTTTGGCTGGGAATGGTCTGCTTTATGTTAGGATATACGTTTATATCTATTGGAAACGCATTCTGGAAGGCAGTGGAAATAGATCGGGTAATAGCACTAGCATTGGCCATTCTGCTTTACCTCGTAAGGCTGTTTCTCTTTGGATTAGAAGGCCCTCATGCCCTTACAGCTTTAGAATCCATCTGCTGGATGCTGGCCATCTTTGGGTATGGGTCATCTTTCCTTAATAAACCGTCTCGAAAACTATCTTATTTTAGTAAAGCCGTCTACCCGGTTTATATTGTGCATATGCCCATACAATACGCTTTTTCTTATTTCATTATACCCACTGCCTTGCCTGCTACTATAAAATTGGTATTTATCTTTGCAGCAACCTTCGGGGGCAGCCTGGCATTGTATGAATATGTGATCAAGCGCTTGAAATGGATCCGGCCGCTGTTTGGTATGAAGCTAAGGCATGATTGATATTTTTTAATCTGGCTAACAAAATGCTGCACCTGATCACTATACCGCCGTGCTTCATTGTGGCAGATGAGCTTGGTCGTTAAATAAACAAGATATTCCTAGTTTGAAAAAGCCGGAGAAGTATGTAATTTCATCCAAGCTTATTTACAATTCCTGTTCCGGGATATGTTAATTCAGGATCTTCAGTATCAAAATCTTGGAAGCTGTACTCCGGATACAAAAAACAGGCCTTTCCGCCAACTTGCGGATGAAGGAAGTTTGCTGTATTCGGGAGGCATCCCATCGTGTAAAAATAGCGATCCTGAATAACTACCTGAAACAGGTTAAGAAAGCCCTCAAAAACTAGAGGGCTTTCTTTTTACTGGCTCATTTTTCCATGGACAGAAGAATCCGGTTTATCCGCTGAGGGGACCCGCGGATCTTTAGCCGAACACCATCATCATCATACGACCGTTCCAAAACCTCAACCCCTTCCTGGGCAATAGCAAGTTCCCTCCCCTGATCAAATGGAAAAAATACGTTTATAGTTTGAGCACTTTCATCCATGACCTTGGTAATGTTTTTTATCAACTGATCAATCCGAAGATGGTTGCGTGCAGACACCAGTATTCCGTCCGGAAAAATTCGTTTCAGGTAAGCCATCCTGGCACTTTCTTGAATCAAATCAATCTTATTAAGCACTAACAGGGCCTGGTGCTTGTCTGCTTTGAGTTCCTTTAAAACATTACGTATTGTTTCCAGGTGTTCCATAACCTGCTGTGAGGATGCATCCAATACAATTAGAATCAGGTTCCCTTCTATAACCTCTTTTAGAGTACTCCGGAAACTTGCTACCAGATGATGGGGAAGTTTTCGAATAAATCCAACTGTATCACTTAAAAGAAAACTATGGTTACCATTAAATGAAACGGATCGAATTGTTGTATCCAAAGTGGCAAATAATTGATCTTGAATATAAATTTTCTCACCTGTAAGTGCTTGCATGAGTGTTGATTTTCCCGCATTTGTATATCCAACTATGGCAACCTTGAATTGATCTTTCCGTCGTTTTCCCTGGGTAACCCGTTCCTGGTCCATCCGATTTAGTTCCTTTTTCAATTTTCCAATCCGTTGTCGAATAAGTCTTCGGTCTACTTCAATTTGTGTTTCACCAGCACCTGCGCGGGCGCCAATCCCGCCCATCTGGCGCTCCAGATGCGTCCACATCCGGGTGAGACGAGGAAGAATATATTGAAGGTGAGCTAATTCCACCTGTGTTTTGGCTTCCTTGGTTTTTGCATGTTTCCTGAAAATATCCAGGATCAGAGCGCTTCTGTCAATAACCTTCAGATTATCAGCAAGCCGTTGGAAATTTTTTGTCTGTGCCGGATTTAAATCCTCATCAAAAATGAGTAAATCTGCATCTAATTCTTTGGCCTGGCGAACAATTTGTTCGGCCTTCCCTTTCCCAATGAAAAAAGCAGGGTTAATCTTTATTAGTCTCTGGGTGACTCTCCCTACAATTTCTGCACCTGCTGTTTCAGAGAGAAGTTTTAACTCATCTAAATGTTCATTAACAGATTGTTCATTGACCTTGCCGTGAATTGCTCCGATTAAAATTGCCTTCTCCAATTTTTCTGCTTCAAAAGACATAACTATTCAACTCCATTTTTCATGCTTGCCGGCCTTACTCTGCCAAGTATTGTTTCAAGAAACAAAAGAATTATTGCCAAGATGAGAAAAGTTCGCCATAAGGATTTTCCATGACGGATATTCTGAAGTTCCTTTGATAAATTCTTTACAGGATCAATCCAGACCGCCTGTCCTGAAGGAAGAGTGTTCAGAACCTCAGTTTTGGTAACCCTTTTGGAGGGATATTCTAACGGCGACAAAAGTACGGAAAAGGACGTATATGGATATTCGTCTGATAACACATCATAAGATCCTATTTCACTTGTCTGGATGATTTTCAATGATTCGGTGTTAAAATCTGGGATTAACAGAATAGTTTTCCCCGAAGGCGTTTTCAGAGACCATTGAGAATTCATGTGTTCCTGATCAATGGAAATAATTTTTTCTTCATCTACAAAAACCGGTTTTGTATTGAATTCATCAGTAGCAAGGAGTAGTAAAATCCTGTGGAGTAAAGGGACCATAAGTCCTCGTACAGGAAGATCATTCCACGTTAAATTCATCAGGGAAGTAAAGTAATAAATTTTCCCACCGTTGGAAGAAAATTCAAGCAAAAAAGGATGATCATTATTTAATGACAAGATTTTATTTTGATTCTTTTGAGGGACAGATTCCAAGTAACTGAACACCTGTGGTAATTCCCGATCTATATCCCTTAATTCTAAATCAGCAAGGATGGGATGATCCTTCTTAGCAGGAATCACAGAAAAATATCCTTCTCCACTCAGCTTGTGAAGAACTTTGGACTCGGGAAGTTTCAAGGCAGTTACAGCATGAAGCGATAATTTTTCGGTCTGTTTGTCTCCTGCAAACCAAATTATCCCACCACCCCTTTGTAGAAAAGTCTGAATATCCTCTACTGCTTCATCTGATAAATTACCAGGATTATGAAGGATTAAAACATCTGTTTCATCCAGATACAATCTTTCCGGATCGGGATCTACACGAGAATCCAGCAACAAAAACCCGGCTTGATTATCAATTGAAGATAACCCCATCTCCAAAAGAAAAATTTCCTCTGCAGTTCGTCCTACCAAGGTGCAGGCAATTTGTTCCGGTATAGACAGTTCAAATGTCCATACATTATCAAATACAAAATCATCCTCCAACAGTTCAACCCGGCCTTTGATCAACCCGCTTTTCCCTGGATAGGCCTGAAACATAAACTCTTTAGACTGGAAAGGTTGAAAGGTTGAAACAACTTGTCCAAGCCGTTTTTCATTCAAGAATAATTCTACAGGATGGTTTCTTTTGTCCAGAGTACCGTCATTCACAATATTCGTATTTAACTTAAGGAGATGATTCGGGAGACGAATCTGACTTACCGCGGTGACTTGGCGAATGGATAAATTATCCTTTGGTACCCCTTGACCAAGACAGTAAAACCTCCATTGAGGACGAGCAGTGTCCAGTCTCATCTCAGCTAAAAAGGATTCAGATTCCGGCAAAGACTGAATATCGCTCAAGATAAAACATTCCCTGTTAGGCTCCTTCACTTTGAGGTTTTGCAATACGGAATTCACAGTAACCCATAAATGGTCTGTAGAAAATGTCTGCGGAATAGCCGCAACAACATTCCGGAGTGATGTATCCCCTGGTTTTCCATTGAACACACGTTTTGCCGGGTTAGTATGATAGATCTCAATCCTTGTCTGCCCTTCAAAAGAATCTGCAATTTCCAAGGCGGATTCCTTAGCGTTTTCCAGTAGAGTAATTCCATCTGAAACCAGGGACATACTGGCAGAATTATCTACAAAGATTATAACTCTTGTTTCTTTCTCTGCCGCCATCCAACCGGGTACAAATCCCTGTTGTACCGGACGAGCAACCATCAGTATCAGGCAGATGATCACCAAAATCCTGAGAAGAACTAAAAGCAATTGTCTTAATTTTAGCCGTCTGATGGTTTTATGCTCAAGTTCCTTGATGAAGCGCAGGGTACTGAATTCCACATCACGTGTATGCCTTAAACTAAGAAGATGAATAATAATTGGAATTGATGCTGCCGCAAGTCCCCAGAGAACAGTAGGAGATAAAAATGTCATACGCTTAGACTACTCAAAAACATCATTATGGTTCCAGATATTATAGGAATTCGTATATTGTCATCCACAGGCAAAGGAATAAGCTCGGCGATCATGGCAGAAACAGCACCCCCTGTTCTGACCCAAACTGACATCCCCGGGAAACAGACAGAGACCATCAAACAAACAACCAAGCCCGCTAGAGTGCCCTCAACCGTTTTATCCCAAATATGAATCTTTCCAAACTGAGATCCAAATAGTGCCGCAACTGTGTCACCTAACCCCATGAATAAAAGTGCAAGAATTGCGATTTCTTTTTGAAATAAAGCTACCGTTAGAAAAGATCCTATAACCACCCAGGTCGCCCCTGTTAGTCGCCCATCTAACTCGTGAGTTCGAAGCATAAAATTAAACATTTTTCCGAAAATAGTCTTTATCCAACCAATCCGGGTCCTAGAGAAATCTAGAAAAATAAAAATAACCGATAAACAAAATAAAATTATTAACATGTGGATTTTGGAAGGAAAAAGGAACAGATAACCAACAGGAATAATAATGTTTGTTAAATGAATCAGTTTTCGAGAAACTTCACCTCTGTTGATCATACAGTCTATTTATTCATCATTTGATTGAAAATATCATTAATATCAAGTATACTTACTGTAATATCTATTTTTTTAGGACTCTCAAGAACTGTATCTTCCTTAATAGACTGATCCAAAACTGTGAATGGAATTAGATCCTCATTTTGTTCATACGATACCTTCCCCAACTTCAAACCAGCCTGCTCTAATTCAAATTCAGCTTTTTCTTGGCTGAGCCCAAAGAGATTAGGGACCTGGAAAAAATTTGGGGGCATACCCTTGCTGATGGTTAAATGTACTCCCCAACCCCTCTTAAGCAGATCATTCCCTTTTGGTGATTGCCAGGCAACAGTCCCTTTGGGATACATAGGGTTGTATTCTGTATAAATCGTATCTATAGCTAAACCTAACTGATGGAGCATAATCTCAGCACTTCTCTGCGACTGACCAAGTAGGTTTGGAACTGGAACCATTTTCTCAGGCTGGGCAATTTTTAGCCTTATAGTCCGGCCCGGTTTCACCCGGGAATCCGGTAGAGGAAATTGATCAATAATATTATTGGGGGTTACAAGATTCGTTAACACTGTATCCTCTACAATTCCTTTAAATCCTTCAGAAAGAAGACGAGAAAGAGCAATTTCCAAAGGAAGATCTTTCACATCTATAAGATATCGAGTCTGACCAAACCGGACATAAGCTGGCATCAAAATAGTTTCCATGATCAATAGAATGATACAGGAAATAATGAAAATGACAATCACAAAATGAAATAGTTTTTTCATAACATAAGATCTATGGTCATCAGGTTCCTAACTGATCTCCTTCCTTAATGGAAGCTCCTTGGAGAAATTCTTGGATATCCATCCGTTTTTTTCCTTCCTTCTGGAGAGACTGAATAAATAAACCACCTTCACCTGTCTGAACCAATAATCGCATCTTCGTCCGCTCGATGATTGTTCCAGGTGTTAATTGATAATTCTCATTTACTAGAGACGTGTGGAATATTTTAATCCATTTACCATTCAAAGTCGTATGGGCACCTGGTTTTGGATTTAGTCCTCGAATCTTATTTGTAATATTCACAGCAGTATCATTCCAGTTAATAATCCGTTCTGCCGGTTGAACCTTTGGTGCCTGAGTTGCAATTGAATTGTCCTGTTTGACAGAAGTAATACTTTTTTCCATAAGATTATTAATAGTTTTCAGAAGAAGACTCGATCCAATTTGACTCATTCTTTCAGAGAGGGTGCCATACGTATCATCAGGGTGGATAGTTACCTTTTCCTGATACAAGACATCTCCCGTGTCCACCGATGGTTTTAACAGAAAGGTTGTAAGCCCAGTGACTTTATCCCCTTTCATTATTGCTCTTTGGATTGGTGCTGCACCACGATAAGCAGGAAGCAGCGAACCATGTAAATTCACCGAACCAATTGATGGTATTAAGAGTAATTCCTTTGGGAGAACCCGGTAAGCTACAATTGCAAATAGATCTGGGTTCAATTCTGTTAGCTGATCAATCAAATCAATAGAATTTAACAAACCTGCATGAATTACTGGGATGTTCAATTCACATGCAGCAGCGTCAATTTGTGATCGACGTTCCTTATTACCTCTGCCCATTTTCTTTGGTTGATTCGTCATCACTGCGGTTACATGGTGATCAGATTGAACCAAACATTTCAGGCACGTAACAGCAAATTCCGGATTACCCATAAAAATAATACGCATAGTAATTATACTCTACAAATAAATTGATTAAAACAGGATATCAAAAAGGATTCTATATTATCTGAATCCACTTTGAGCTTACATGTTTGTCTTGAATATTTCTTTGAATATTAAAGGAGAATTCCCTGAATTTTTTCCCTCACTTTTGATTCCTTTAATGCATCCTCCTCAATTTCTTTAAGGTCTTTTTTATACTGCATTTTAACCAGATCACTTATACGGTCAACGATAAAGACTCCATTCAAATGATCCATCTCATGCTGGATTGCACGTGCCATTAGATCATTAAATTCTCTTTTCTTTTGTTCACCTTCCAATGAGTAATATTGTAGTGTAATAAATTCAGATCGTTTTAGTTCCACCTGAATACCAGGGATGGATAAACATCCTTCAACAGATAAACATTCACCTTTTTTATCAATAATTTTGCTGTTAATAAAAACTCGTGGTTTCTCGGCTTCATCTTTGTGGCTGATGTCAATTACAAACAGATTTAAATCCTCACCAATTTGGTTTGCAGCTAATCCTATACCGTCTTCTTCATACATTGTATCAAACATATCCTCCACTAAGGGCAACACACTAAAAATATCTTCAACATCTCCACATTGTTTACGAAGGATCAGATCCCCATATTTGACAATCTCCCTGACTGCCATTAGGCTTTCTCTTCAATCGTTGTAATTTCATCTGCAGCGACATTTTTTTCCAAGCCAGCAACTGCAGAACGATTCACAGCAATATCCATATTTTTGCCAACCTTCAGAATAAGAATTGTCCCTTTTTGTTTGAAACCAACCACTGATCCATGAACACCTCCAATTGTGATAACCTTATCTCCTTTTTGAAGAGATTGGATCATATTTTTCTTTTCTTTTTGGCGTTTTGTCTGGGGACGAATCATCAGGAAATAAATGATGAACATGATCAGAATAAATGGTAGAAATGCCGCGATTCCACCACCTTGCTGTCCTCCATTAGATAACGCATATATTATTTCCAATTTTAACTCCTTTAAATTAGAATGAAAATTACCGATGTTCGCACCGAATGACAAGATAATCAGTTTTGAATTCTCCTTGAGTTAACGGATTATCATTATTAATCTATACGTATGATTATTATCACATCAACACTTTCTATTGATGAAAACGAACTGCATTTCGATTTTATCCGTTCTTCCGGTCCAGGAGGTCAAAATGTGAATAAAGCCTCAACCGCGGTTCAACTTCGGTTTGATGTAGTTAATTCTCCAACCTTACCGGAAGACGTTAAAAAACGACTGATTCAAATCTCCGGAAAAAAATTGACTGAAAAAGGAATACTGATTATTGATTCTCGTCGTTATCGTACACAGCTAAGAAACCGTAAGGATTCAGTTGAACGACTAATCACCCTTATTAAACAAGCCGCGCAAAAATCCAAACCTCGCAAAAAAACGACTCCTCCCTTCGGATCTAAAGAAAAGAGATTAAAAAACAAACATCATCGCAGCGAAATAAAAAAACAGAGGCGGCCCATTGATCTATCAAAAGAATAATAATGCTGTCACGTAACTTTTTTAACCGGAATGCAATCACAACAGCTAAGGCATTACTAGGTAAAATTCTCCGCGCATGGTATGATAAAGTCTGGTTGTGTGCACAGATCATTGAAACGGAAGCATATTTTCAAAATGAAAAAGTGAGTCATGCTTCCCTGGGATACATTAACAAACGAAAAGCGTTGTTTATGTCTCCCGGTACAATTTATATGTATTATGCACGAGGGTCTGATTCCTTAAATGTAAGTTGCAGGGAAAAAGGAAACGCTGTACTCATTAAATCCGGATATCCTTATAAAAATGGGGAAAAAACAGATAAAATGAATCCAATGATACAAAAATTGAACCCGCCAAAATACGGAAATGGTGTGCGTCTGATTGAACGACTCTGCGCTGGATAGACCCTCCTGTGCAGATCTCTAGGGATTACTGTCAAAGAATGGGATCAACAACAGCTCGATCCTAACCGATTCTATATTGAAGATATTGGATCTACACCAACACAGATAATTCAAACAACCCGACTTGGAATACCTGTAAAAAGAGATGATCACCTACTATACCGATTTATAGATACTAAATTTTCCAAATTCTGAACAAGTAATCCTCTTGCCAAAAGAAATTATTTGGAAGGAAAATACTACAGATTGATTCGGCATCTGAAATGATTAGAACTTTTCAAGTAAAAAATAATAACCCTTTCAAAAAATAAATTCAGGGCACCTTCGAAATCCAGTTTTATTAAGTTTGTTCAAGTTGGAAGAATAATCTCAAAGGTCGTCCCTGAACCAGGTGAAGATTGTTTAATAAAGATCTTACCGCGATGAATATCCTGAATTATTCGTTGTGTTAAGGAAAGTCCCAATCCCCAGCCACGGTTCTTCGTACTAAACCCGGGACGAAACACATTTCTCAAGTCTTTTTTCTCGACACCTTTACCATCATCATGAATCTGAATCCTCACTTCTTCTTTCTCCATTCGCAAACGAATTCGAACCTCCCCACGTTCTTGTGTGATGGCATCAATTCCATTTTTGATGATATTTTCTATCGCCCAGGAAAGAAGTGTTATATTCGCATAAATATTTGTTTTAGAGGTGATTTCATTTACCAGTTTAAGACTCTTCCCTTTGGTTGGGAGACGCTTCTCCAAATAATCTACAACTGTTTTTACCAGTTCAGAAAGATCCGTCTCTTCCAATTTAGGCGTCGATCCCATCTGACTAAACCTTTCACTAACTTGATTAAGACGATTTAAATCTGCGTTCATTTCTTCAACAATGTCCAAAGTTTTCTCAGGATTTTCTCTTAGCCAGTCCACCCATCCCATAAGTGCTGATACCGGTGTTCCAAGTTGATGAGCAGTTTCCCGTGCCATTCCCACCCAAATATGTTGTTTTTCACTATTTCTAATAAAGGAAAATCCAACAAAGCCCAGAAGTATAAATAAGGTGATAGCTCCAATTTCAAAATAGGGCAACCAAATTAATCGTTGAATTAATTGTGAATCTCCAAAATGGAGAACTCCCCAAATATATTCCTCTCCTGTTTTTAAATCATAATAAACGAGTGAAATAGGTTCATTCTGCCTATCCATTACTCCCACAATTGGCTTTACATCTTTGGATGTTTTTATATCTTCTGAAAGATTACGCCAAGACAATGGCTCGCCTTCTACATTTGTTTGAACAATGGGGAATTGAACTTTTTTAATTACGTTCTCAAAAATAAAATTTAAATTTTCATCGCTTTCATTAATGACGGCTTTTGCCATTAACTCCGCATAAAGCTGGACAATTTCTCTATTATCTTCACGCAGGTTTTTTACCAGCGATTGGGTATAAAGCATTAATCCTGATATTAGTGCTAATCCAAGGACAAACAGACCGGATTTGATATTCCCCGTATGTTGATATAGACGCATATTATTTCTCTAAATTTTCAATAAATGACACTAGATCTATTTTCACATTATTGCCCCACCAATCCCCAATTTCACGAACAGAAGCAAACCATGGGTCATCCTTCTGTAACATTTTCAATCCTTCCTGGAATGTGTTCCAGCTTATTTCATCGACAATTAAATGTGGATGCCACAATAAAGTAAGAATTCCTCCAACTTCTTTAACTTTTTCTGCAATCATTTGAATGTATTCCAATGCTTTAACCTTATCCAGTCGCATACCCTTTCTATGGTTAAACATGGCACCATCCTGAATAATCAAAGGCAACTCCCAAACAGGCAGTATCTTGTTATCTTCAATATTATATAGAGGATAAGCATAAGAGGTGCCACGTCTAAACCCAATATTATCATTAAATCCCAATGTGCTATCATATTTGAAGCCTGCTGCTTCTTGGATTAATGGTGTTATTCTATTGTCAAAATGGAGATAATGCTGACGGACACTTACAATCTCACAATCAAGCACCTTTTCAATTTGTTCCTTCTGGTATTTCATTTCATCCACAGAATTATATGAATGCCAAGACGGATGCAAGCCAATTTCCCACCCTCGTCTGTTTAATTCCCTCATTAACTCTGCTACAGTAATTTTTTCCCCCTCAAATCTTAGTTTATCATCATACTTGTACCAGCAATCAGTAAAATGTGATTTTAAAACATGTTCAGGGGCGAAGAAAAAGGTTGATCGCGCACCTACTTCCTGCTCTACTTTTAACCAATCCTCAATTCGATGATAAGGATCCTCACTTGAGAACATGCTATTTGTAATATTCTCAAGTGATTCAAAAGCAATAATCAAATTTTGTTTAGTTTTTTGTTGGCTGCGTGCTTTAAATATGTGTTTCATCCGGCGAAAATTTTCTTTTTTGGATTGCAACGAAATCACATCAACATCATGTGTTATACAAACAGCGTAAGGTTTATTATCTGGCCATTTTGGCTTTTCACACTTTTGATCTATCCACATTTGATCAATTGTAGGGGTATATAAATTTCCAGTCATGTTAGCCTGGCTGAAAGCAAAATCAGGAATCTTCTTATTAATTGGACGGGGGAAACTTTCTCCTTTTATTATTTTATCCAAACGGCTCATAGTATTAAGACATTTCTTTTTTTTATTTGTCTAGCGATACTTGATAATTGCTTAAACCAGTTGCTTTGAGTTTAAAAGCTAAACTCTGGGATTCCCTAAAAAATACCTCTATAAGATATGTTCTCTCTTTACAATTATTATCAGATATTTGCAATTTAATCATTTGATTTATCAAGATAAGGTCTCCCTTCTTTAATTAAATCTGTTACATACCAATTTCTGGGATCCCATGAATTTTGAGGTTTTTCGATCTCATCTGGTAAATAAACAAAGAGTTGTTTTGGTTTTACTCTTTTTTGAAAACAAAATAACTCTTTAAAATTAACAAACCCAGCTGATTTAAGAATACCAGGTAAAAATCTACTTCTTTTAATTGTACTGCATTGGACCCTAATTATACCTTTTTGATAGGCATATTCACGGATGCCTTTTAGGATTAATTTAAATATTCTTTCGTCCTTGTTGTTTGCAAAAATATCCACAATATAAAACACCTCTGAATCTGAAACAACAACCAGATATCCCTTCAGAACATCATTCTCATAATAACAAAAATAGTTGTGATTATTATAGGGATTATCCTTCAACCGCCATGTTAGATATTGCGCTGTTCTTTCTACTGTAATACCATAGATCGTTTTATTACTCATCCAAAGTTTTTCTAAATGTGATAGCGGTACATTTTTATCGTTATATATTCGAAATTGTTCAGTTAGTGGGAATTCTGTTTGATGATAAAATATCCTGATTAAAAGTTCTAAAAAATATGATAAAATTCTTCCAATAAACTTATTATTATTAATACGGGGTGTAATCATTGATAATAATTTCTGCCGTAGTCCAAGTCCATATATCCATACGCTGTACTTTGCCCAATCATCAAATGCACGATAACCAAGCTTTTCACGAACTCTACCGGGTGCACCTTTTGCAACATCTCCTGCAGTTGTAAAAAAAACCTTATAGCGATTTTTGGCAAGTTCAAAATATTTTTTTTCATGGGGGAAGTAAATACCCGTTCCACGAATATCCGGGTGACTCATACAATTCTCTGTTTTCCCAGCTACAAATTTTTTCCCGAAAAAGCTGAGCGGAGTAGGAATAAGGCTGTACTGAGCAATAAGTTGGTCATCTGCAATACGTTTATCATCAAAAACTAACCAAATACTACCCTGTCCGTTCCAGGTATTGATCCACTCCCATAAATACTCATCACGACTTCTATGTCTACCTGTAATGAGTTTATAGAGAGTGTTGATATACTTTTCATCACCCGTCTGATAAGTTCTTTGTATTTTACTTATGTTCTGCTCCTATAATATCTGACATACAAAACTACATCTACATATTCTCCAAAGCTGATTTCTTTTTCATTTATATAATTCCAAACTATTATTATTATTTTGAAATAATTGTTGCATCCTCTAATTTAATTATTCTTCTTAAAATATTTAGCTGGATTTCCATACCAGATTTCATTATCCCCTATATTATGCCTTACTTGGGAACAAGCTCCTATAATACAATTTTTACCTATACTAAAACCAGGCATTAGAGTAACATTAGCTCCAATGAGAGTGCAATCACCAATACCTTGTACTGATTTTATTTGGTCTGCCTTAAGATCAGCGGTATCAGTCAAAACAAACGAGTATTTAATTAGAACATTAGAACCAATAATGGCATTCGCAGAAATTGTACATCTACTTCCAAACAATGTGTTATCTCCGATTACTACATTCTGCCTAATCTCACAATAAGCTGTAAAGCTACAATTCTTCCCTATTTTTGCGCCTTTTCTAACTATGCAAAATGGACCAATTTGGGTATTATCACCAATTTCTACACCATCTTCGATATAAGCTAATGGATGAAGAATTGTATTTTCTCCAATTTTTGATTTACTTGATATCATTTTACTTCCTTTCCGATTATAATTATGAAATATTTAACCTTCCTTAACATATCTCAAGTGCATAGAAAAATATATACCTATTTTTTAGTTTTCTTTTGGCAATATTCTTGAAATGTATAACCAACTAAATTATTATTTGTTATTCCTCAATTTTCTTTTTCATGAGACAAATTCCAACTTTCCGCAAATCAACAGAAATTTTTACCCTCTCATCTGCTTTTATTTTCTTCCAAGCCTTCTTCATCCCTGGGGACCAGGAAATATCATCAAAAACAAGTACTACACCTTGATTTGCGAGGAAGGGAATAATCTGATCAAAATATTTCATGGTTGCTTTTTCATCATGATGCCCATCAATGAAAGCAAAATCTACGGGTCTGGATTCATTAAGGACTTCATCCAGAACATCTTGAAATCGACCAGCGACTACCCTCACGTTTTCTAAGCCGATGGCTTCAATATTTTGTTCTGCACATTTTGCTAATGTTTTTGCACCTTCTATAGTAACAATTTTACCTGCCTTGTTTAAACTGAGAGCCACTGCCTGGTATGAGGTCGAAATTCCTAAACAGGTACCTAATTCTATACAAACAGCCGGTTTAAATTCTCTAACAAGGTTAAATAAAAGGAATGACCAAAAAGGAGATTTACTTCCAGAACGGCATACTTCTCCAACAGTGGTAGTTACAGTTTTTCCTGTATACATATCCTGTTGGGTGCGATGCTCATCCGATTTGCCCGCTCCGTAGTCTACTAGGGATATTTCAGTGGTAGATGCATTTAATTTTTTTCTTAATTGTTCAATTTTATCAATCCATACTTTTTCTTCGGGAATAAGATCATTTCTTAATGTGCTTTTTAGGGTGTTAGCAAGGATTATAGAATCTCTATCTCCCGAAAGAATTAAACGAAAAATTGCAATCTTTGCTAACATACTATCTCTTAACGATTCAAGTTTCTTAGTCCAGACAGAATCATAATTGATTTTTTTTCTCTTATTGTTCATACAAGACAAAATGATAAAGTCATTGGTAAAATTCTTCAGGTGGTTTTTGTACAATCTTCCATAATAATAATAACATTATCAAATAAAATCCAGCT
>Ga0209445_1000380_pt1 | contig 24985 bp, 22 predicted proteins | sample MarorgKNORR_S2LV_4_FD_188223 | JGI IMG/M metagenome (GOLD analysis project Ga0209445, IMG submission 188223) | Marine microbial communities from the Southern Atlantic Ocean, analyzing organic carbon cycling - NADW_A/KNORR_S2/LV (SPAdes) (version 2) | ecosystem: Environmental > Aquatic > Marine >... | reverse complement strand
CGCCAGTAATTTCCAGGGCTCGGATGTTACCAGCTCAGTCTCCGCCAAGAGCCCATGCGCCCCTCCACTCACGCCTCAGGAGGGGCGCATCTTTTTAAGGCGTAAATCAGAATTACTCACCTGACCGTAACAGTTTTGCAGTCCGCCGAGAACCCCCGGAACCCGAACCGACACCTTTCAACCGGGGACAGTCGCGGGATTTATACGGTTTCAGCTGAACGCCGGGTATGCAGTGCGTTGCGTGGGGCTTTAATCGGGTTACGAATTGAGCTCCAACCCCAGAATAGCGGCGGCGTTTTCACGGAGGATCAACGGTCGCGCTTCATCACGTATGTCCACTTGCTCGAACTGCTCAAGCCATGTAACTGGCGAGATATACGGGTAATCGGAACCGAACAGGACCTTCTTCCGCAACCTGCTCCCCGCCTCACGAATTAAGGCGCCCGGAATATAGCGGGGAGCCCAGCCCGAGAGGTCGATGTAGACGTTCGACTTGTGCAGCGCCACCGCGATCTGCTCGTCAATCCACGGCCAGGCAGGATGGGCCATGATGATCGTCAGACCGGGGTGATGCGCGGCCAGCGAATCGACGTGTGGGATCGGCCTGGAATAGGCAAGCTGAAACCCGCCGCCACCGGGCGTATTGGCTCCGGCGGCCGCGTATCCGGAATGCATCAACACGGGTATACCCAGCTCTTCGGCCTTTGAAAATAGCGGAGTGAATGCGGGATCATCGGGGAAAAAGCCCTGGTGGATCGGATGCAACTTCAGCCCACGGAGCCCGAGGTCTGTGATCGATCGTTCAAGCTCTTCGACTGCCGCACCCCCCTTCCGAGGGTCGACTGTGCAAAAGCCCATAAGCACGTCAGGGTATGCGGCGACTGTTTCAGCCACGTAATTGTTCGGGTCAGGCAAATCACCGGTCTCGGTCTCGGCGTCGACCGAAAAGATCACGGCCATCGTGTCGATAGCGCGATATGTCTCGACCATCTTTGCCACATCGTCGGCTTCATCCCCCATACGGAACATACGCCTCAGGCCCGGCTCAATCCCATATTCGGGAATTCCGGGCCTCCGAGGAATGTGAGCGTGAATATCGATCGCTTTCATTTTTTTGTTACCTGTCAGTTCGAGGCAAGTCGCTCCGGCATTGCCTCCGGTGCCTAATAGAGCCGACCGTTTCTACAGATGGAACGGACCAGGCTGCGTTTGAAGTTTGAGCGGAACCGGATATCAGACAGAAGAGTATCGCACCGTTACAGTGACGCCCAAAGTTTCACAAGGTCGCCTTTAGGGTGCCGCGCACGGTTTGGAATCGGTGAAGATCGAACGTAATTTCGATCTCGCAACGAAATTCGACGTAAATCGACGATTTACCCACTAATATAGGTGGCAAGCCATCGCGTCCACAACTGATCCCAACCCTTCTGCCTGACCAGGTCTTGGTCTGCTCGGAACACACTCAGCCTTGAAAGTCATAATCTGCGACGACGATCCTAACCAGCGCAATTCGATCGGTGTTTGCTTCACGGTTTCGAGAAGTAGATACGACCTGACCGAATTCGAGCTTGGCGCTGACATGCTCGAGTATCTGAGCGCGTCGCATGCCGACCTCGTGTGCCTCGACCTTGGGCTGCCGGACATGGACGGCCTTGAAGTACTGAGGCAACTCCGGAAGACCACGGGCGCGCCCGTGATCATCGCGAGCGGCAACAACTCGAAGGAGTCGGTGATCAGGTCACATTGAACATCAACGAGTTGGACTTGTTGCAGTCGCTTATGCAACAGCTGGGAGCAGTGATTGCATACTCAAGGCTGAAGCAGAAGGCATGGGGCGACACGGTTGTGACGGATGCGGCAGTACATATGGCGATACGCAGGCTCCACAAGAAACTGAACTGTAGCAACCGCAAAGTGCGCCTAATTCGAGATCATCTGGGAATCGGGTACTCCTTATCCATCCCCTGATGACATTCGCATCTCCTTCCCCGAGACAGCGATGCAGATGAAAACGATCCCACCACGTATAAAACACTAGGGTGATGCAGATTCTCGCTTCGCCATCGGTAGGATCAGCGAAAGCACCGCACCGATGGTCGCCATCGCGCCCGCAAAAATGACGACGCCCTGAAACCCATTCGACTGGTTGATAATCCCGGCAACGATCGGCGTTAGCGACCCGACTATCGAACCGCCCGCAAACATCAGCGCAGTTCCCGAACCTTCAGAACCTTTGTCGATCATGTCCATCGCGGCGGCGTTGATGATCGGCATAACCGAGAAAAAGAACAGCCCGAGTACTGCGATCAATATCATCATCGGAATCCCCGAATCGAACTGCAAGAACAGGAAGAGCAGCACGGTCATCGCGGTCATCGCAAACGAAATCACCGGGCGACGACCCACGCGGTCGGAAAGGTTACCCATGATGGGTGTGGAGATAATTCCAGCCATGGTGATAAGCGCGATGTGCAAACCAACGTATGTGTTCGAGTAACCGAGCTCCTCCCGCATGTAAATGACCAGGAACACCTGGAACGAGTTGTGCACCGCACCGCGCATTGCACCGAGCAGAGCCATTCCGAGGACGCCGCGGTTGCTGAGGAGTCGCTTGGCCGAGGCGAAATACGCTCCGAGAGTGATCGAACCCGTCGATTCCGCTCCCGCGGTCTTAAACCTGCTTACTACCACAAGCGCTGTCAGGATCATCGGCACCGAAATAAACGCCGCGAGCCAGCGCCATTCAATGCCGCCGAACACCACCCACGACCCGATAGTGCCAGCCAGCAGAAATCCGACTATCAGCGGCGATGTGGTGTTACCTACCTGCGCACCCGTCAAATGCGCAGCCATCGCAAAGCCACGGCGCCTCGGATACCGGGCCGCCAGCGTTCCAAACGCCGGGGCGTGCCACATCGACGTGCCGAAGCCAACAATGACCACACCCACGAGCAGAACCCAGTAGACGGGCGAAATGCTGATGAGAAGGTAACCGGAACCCACCATGATCATCGATGCAAAGAGGATCCAGGCGACCTTCTTGCGGAACATGTCGGTGAGAATACCGGCAGGAATGTTTGCAATTCCCGACGAAATCGACTGGGCCGACGAAATGCCACCGATGGCAACATCGGACAGCCCCAGCGTGGCCCTGATGCTCGGAATCATGATGAGCAGCGCGCCCTGACCGAAGTGCTTGATGCCGTGCCCTGCCGAGAGGCCATACATAAGGGCGAGCGACGGCGTGGATTCAACTTTTATCTCATCGCTGTCCTCGACCTGGTCAATAGTTTCTGGGCGCGAACCTGAAGCGTCCGTGGAATCTGGCGACGTGTTCGTAGGGGTTGAATCTGGCAAGGCGTGCAGAGTCTACGCCCGTGCCGGGGTATTGGTGGAGTATTGTTTACGGCCCTGCACACCGAATTATTCAGTATTCGAAAACCAGGATTCGAAGAGAAGCGTTTCCGCGAAACCTGTCGGTGTAATCACCGTTAGCGCGACGGGGTCAGTTCATTCCCGCGTAATGCACCACCGACACACCTACGGCTTCACCATCGAGCCATCGGCCCTGCGCACCGTATCCCACGCACCACCGAATTCACGTTCGGTGAACGGGAACTTCGCAGCCATATCTTCGTCGATGTCGATACCCAACCCGGGCTTTCCATTCGACCACATCATGCCGTCTCTCAATTCCGGCATGCCCGGGAACATCTCCCGCGTGCGCTCGCCCGGAATCGCAGCCTCCTGGATACCGAAGTTGTGGGTGTTCAGGTTCAGCATCATGTTGGCGGCATGACCCACTGGCGAGGTGTCGCCGGGTCCGTGCCACGCCGTGCGGACGCTGAACAGCTCGCCCATTGCCGCAATCTTCCGGGCCGGGGTGATGCCGCCGATCTGTGACATGTGAATGCGGATGAAATCGATCAGGCGGTCCTTGATCATCGGAATCACCTCGTGCGGGCTGTTCCAGAGTTCACCCATCGCAATCGGAGTCGACGTCTGTTCGCGCACCATGCGGAAGTAATCGTTGTCTTCGGGACTGAACAGGTCTTCCAGGAAGAACAGCTGATACTTCTCTACTTCTTTGGCAAACCACACACCGAGGATCGGCGGGATGCGCTCATGAACGTCGTGCAGAATCTCGACGCCGTAGCCAAAACGACCACGGATATATTCGAACAGATCGAGCGTAGTTCGCATGTACGGCTTTGGCTCGAAGACACCACCGGGGTGGGCGTATTTTTTGCCTTCTTCCGCGGCACGTATCCACGTAGTGATCGGGCGGGGACCCTCCAATGGGAGAGACTCTTCACCCTCGGCGCCGCTGCGACCGTATTCAAGGTCGGCTTCGGTCAGGCCTCTTCCGGTCCCGTAACTCGCGTATCCGGGTGTCTCGGCCTGTATGCGAATGTGGTGAAATCCCTGTTCAAGGAACGCCTGCATCTTATCGCCGACGTCTTCCGGGGTCGGGCCCGATGCATGGACGTAAACAGGTGCTGCCTCCCTGGCACGACCGCCGAGAAGGTCATAAACAGGCATGTTCGCCATCTTGCCCTTGATGTCCCACAGGGCCTGGTCAACTCCGGACAGCGCGTTATTCAGCACCGGCCCGTTGCGCCAGTATGAAGAAACGTACGACGACTGCCATATGTCTTCGATATCAGCAACGTTGCGGCCCACCAGGAAGGGCTTCAGGTAGTCGCCTATCGCTGCCGCCACAGCTGTAGGCCGCTGCGTGAACGTTGCACAGCCCAGCCCGTATAGTCCCGGCTCCGACGTTTCGATCTTGACGATGACCAGCCGAATGCGTTCCGGCTCGGTCAGGATGGTTTTGATATCGCGAATCGTTACGTTGCTCATAAGTTGGTCGGCCTGGATACTCGGAAGGGTTGATTGCGGGACATTCCCGGGCGCACAGGCCCGGCGGAAATGGATTGTACTCGCGGCAACCCGGCACGGCACTGCCAGATTCGAGCACCAACGCTTGATCGACGCGATGAGACCAGGCGCACGGCTGTCACGCTTCGAACGTCGACAAGCTCAGGACCAACGGAGATGTCCGACGGCTAGCCCTTAGCGCGTCTCCACTTTCGCAGTGACGCCATCTCGCGTGGAGGGTTCTCATCCTTGCCAATTTCGACAAACGAAACCTCGGCCACGTACACATCGCCGTGCGAGTCGATTGCCATTGAGTGGGGCCACAGGAACTGATCGGGCTCTTCACCAATCTCGCGGGATCCGAACCTCAATATTCGGTTGCCGTCGCGGTCGTAGATGCCGACACGATTGCCGAGGTTTGGTTCTCCGCGGTTGGGCGAGCCTCTCGTCGGACCTTGCTCCGCAACATAAATGCGAACATCATCCCCGGTGCCCGTAACCTCGATCGCACACGCTTTATGTACCATCCACTGCCGCTTGAACTCGCCGTCCAGAGAGAAAATCTGGACTCTGTAATTCTCCCGATCACACACAGCCACTTCTTCATCGTCGATCAGCGCCAGGTTGTGGGGCACGTTGAACTCGCCGGGATCGGTACCGATCACTCCCCATGACATCATCAACTTTCCTTCGGCATCGAACCGGTGGATCCGCGAATTGTCGTAGCCATCGGTAATGAATATCTCACCGGTCTTCTTAGATATAGCGACATCGGTGGGTCGGTTGAACATCTTGCCACTCTGCTTCGGAGCCGCCTCGCCCGACCCGATCGACATCAGGAACTCACCTGACTTCGACATCTTGTGAATCTGCTGCCCATTGTCGTCAACGACCCAGACGTTACCCTCATGATCTATGGTCACGGCGTGCGGGCGGTTAAACCAAGTATTCCAGAACTGCATGGCGTTGCCGTATGGGTCCCGGCTTATCCGCACATCGTCGCTCGGGTTGTCATTGCCCCACATGTCGATCACGTTCCCATCGGGGTCGAAAACCAGCATCGGCTTATTGCCGCGATTGAAAACGAACACGTTGTCGTCTTTGTCGACAGCAACCGAAGTCGCCTCTTTCAGCCATACGCCATGAGGGATTTTTGCCCAGTGCGGTACGGGCTCGAAGATCGTGTCGGACGAAACAAGTGGCAGCATCGCATTCCTCAATAAAACCGTTTCGGCACCGGGTTCAGCACCCGGTTCGCATATTAGCGCCGGTGATACCGAATCGGTGGTCGTGATCGATCCGATCCGATCGAATATTTCTTGATAGATTTACCGCGTAGAAATTCAATTGGTCGAGCACCACCCGATGACGGCCGAAACCCGGACCGAGAGCAGGTAAAAGCAGATGTTTGCAGATTTGAGCGGAAAAGTGGCACTGGTGACTGGCGGAGGGCAGGGACTCGGACTCGGTATTGTGCTGAAAATGGCCGAACAAGGGGCCGACATCGCCATCGCCGACCTGAGCGACGAGAATGCCGCCAGCGCGGCCAGTCTGGTCGAGGCGCTCGGCCGAAAAGCCTACACGGCTCGAATGGATGTTACAGACGCGGACTCGGTCAGCGCCGGGGTGGCAAGCATCACTTCAGCGGCGGGGCAGATCGATATTCTCGTGAACAACGCGGGCGTCGCGGGTGCTCCGGGCTCGACCGGGACAGCGTTCCGGGATGTCGACTGGGAGTTCACCTGGAAGGTGAACGTGAAGGGCCTTGCCGATGTAACTGAGGCTGTTCTGCCGCAGATGCGCGAACGAAAAGCCGGAAAAATTATCAACATCTCTTCTGTTGCTGCAAAAGCTGCGAAATACATCACCGCCTACTACGCCACGACCAAGATGTCGGTGATCGCATACACCCAGGCGCTCGCCCGTGAGTTCGCCGCCGAAAACATCAACGTCAACGCTATCGCTCCGGGTCGAATCTGGACCCAGTTTCACCAGGACTGGATGAAAGAGCGCGAGGCGCTCGGCGATGAATCCGTAGCCGGTAAGGACAAGTACGACGTGTTCATGGCATCGCTGAAAGAGGTGATCCCGATGGGCCGACCGCAGGAGCCGTCAGACATCGGCGCTCTCGCAGTTTTCCTGGCTTCAGAAGAGGCCCGAAACATCACCGGCCAGACAATCCAGTGCGACGGCGGCCAGGTAATGAACTGAGCCGACGAGCGCTGACACAGGCGAAACATTAGTCCCGATCGAAGCGGAACGAGGCAGCGAATTAGCGACCGCTCGGCCATGCCCCACCGGTCATGCAATCGTCTCAGCCTTCGAGTGCCCAGTCCTTGATGCCGTCCATCGGCACGTATCCGATCACCTCTTCTGCGTGCGAGATGTCCCGGAACCGTGTGAAGTTGTCCGAAACACCGTAGAAAATATCCCACTTCACGTCGCCTGGCGCATCGTCGCACTTTTCGAACATCTACTCGACGTCACGGTGGCTGAAGTAGACTGATGCCTCTCTCGCATTCGCTGCCGGTTTTTGGCCCTGACGCGCCCGATTCTGACCACAATCGCCGATCCATGAGTCTCTGCAAACAGCCTCGCCATCGCCTCGCTAGCCGTCTTGCCAACGCCGTACATCGCATCTGGCCACGGCGGATCTAGATGGGGATACGACAGGTCTGGGATCTGGGATATCGTCGAGACGTGCCTCGACCATCGACTTGATCGGCTCGTACTTTTCGGCCGCCCTCTGCACTGTACCCGACGACCCGAATATGAAGCGCTTCACGCCAGCCTCGCCGGCAGCCCGAAATTTGGTTGATTCACCGATATCGCCCTGGAAACCGGGTGTACTTTCTTCAAACGGGTGACCTCTTCGATTCCAGTGCCGTGACCGGTCACCGTCTTCGGCAACTCACCCAGCATCACAGCCGTGATGGCAGATGCTGCGGTGGCGTTGCCGATACCCATTTCGCCAATCGCGATCAGATCGGCACCCTCTTTCGAGAGCTCCAGTGACAACTCGGCCCCGCGATCCACGATTTCGACAGCATGGGCGCGCGGCATGGCAGGGCCGAGCGTGAAGTTCTGAGTGCTGTTCTCCACTTTTAGCTCCACGAGTTCTGAAGTGTCTCCAGGTATCGGGTTTGCGACGCCAGCGTCGATTATCTTTACTCTTGCCCTGGCCTGCCGTGCCAGCGCGCTTACCGCCGCTCCACCATTGAGAAAATTAGCTACCATCTGAGCGGTCACGGTCTGCGGAAAGGCAGATACATCCTCGTCTGTCACCCCGTGATCAGCAGCTGCCACGACAACCCATTTCTTTTCGATTCGCGGCGTTTCTGTGCGCTGAATGCCGGCGACCTGGCAGGCGATGTCCTCCAGGCGGCCCAGGCTCCCGGCGGGCTTGGTTAGTGACAACTGCCGCTATCGTGCCGCCTCCACGTGGCTCTGGCTAACCGGCTCAATGTCGAAGCTCGATGCGCTGGGGGAGCCCCTCATCTCAACCTTATCCATTCAGTCTGTTTCATTCTCGTTGAACGAAATATCAACAGCGACCCTCAACTCAAACTCGACGGCTTGTAAAAACTCTCGCCAAACCGAAATAATGCTCACACGCGACGAAAGTACCTTCGGCACTCAAAATTCGACCCCCTTTTGAGCCCGAATTCCCTGGTCGGCATACGGGTGCTTGATCTCCTTCATCTCTGTTACGAGATCGGCGACCTCAATAAGCTCGGGCTCTGCGTCCCGGCCAGTCAGAACGACATGAAGCATTTCCGGCTTGTTCTTCAGCACCTGTACCACTTCGTCAACATCTACCCAGCCGAATGAAATCGGATAGGTGATCTCGTCGAGGAGTATCACATCGTAGTCGCCTGAGTTGATCTTCTCCTTTGCGATCTCCCACCCGTTCTTCGCAAGGGCTTCATCCTCCGATAGGTCCTTCGACGTCCACGTAAAACCCCTCCCCGAGGGAATTACCTCGATGCCAAGCTTTTCGGCCGCCATCTGCTCGCCGTATCTCGATTTTTCACTCTTGATGAACTGAACCGCCATGGTGCTCATCCCGCGGCCCCATGCCCGCAGCATCATGCCGAAACCGGCCGTGCTCTTGCCCTTGCCGTTTCCGGTATTGACGATCACCAGGCCTTTGCGGTCCCGCTTCAGGTTCGGGGGTGGGTTGAACTTCGTTGGAGCGGTCTTTGGCATTTTTCGAATACTCCTGCAATCACAAAGTTAAAACGGCCAGCACCTACAGGCCATCGGCAATCCCTCTCAGCAACCACCCGACCCCGTACGCAAGCACAGCCGCTGCGCCGCCGACTGCAACCGTTTCGATTCCCGCCATGATCCGACTTGTACCGACCACCCGGGCTTTGAATACACCGATCGCCGCAAAAGTACCCGCGGTCGCCAGTGAACTCCACAGGAACGGGGCGGGGATGCCGTCATCAATCACCAGGTTAAAGATGAACGGAAGTATCGGGACCGACCCGGCGATGAGGAACGCAACAAAAGTGAACCATGCGGCACGGCCGGGTTCCGGACCTTCGAGCAGCAGGCCGTGCTCTACCTGCAGCATTGTATCGACCCAGACTTTTTCGTCCGAAGTAATCACCTCAACGACCTGCTCAAGGAGTTCGCCCTCAAAACCCTTGTGCGCGTAGATCTGTCGGATTTCTTCTCGCTCGCCTTCGGGGATAAGCCTGATTTCTTCCTGTTCCTCGAGACGCATCTTATGGAGAAACTGCCGTTCGGCGCGGGTTCCCAAAAAGTTGCTGACAGCCATCGAAAAACCGTCTGCCAGCAAGTTTGCAAGCCCTAGTATCACCACGATGCCGGTATCAAGGTTTGCACCAACGACGCCAGAAACCACGGCGAAGGTCGTGATCGTACCGTCGATGCCGCCGTACACCAGGTCCTTGAGATAGCTCTGCGGGGTACCGGCCTCCAGCCGTTCGCTCACCCGGTCGGAGGTGTGCATGGCGTGAAGGTCTTCCCTGTCTCTCAGGCTCCTGCCCATCGAATCTCCTAGAAACCGTGATCGGCCGCACTCTCTTGCGGCACGAACCCGAGCACTTCTTTTGCATGGTCGATATCGCGGTACCTTGTCGGATTGTCCGAGCATGCGAAAACAACGGCATATTTCAGATCGTCCGGTGCATGAACGGCTTTATCGATCATCTGGACGATGTCGCGATGACTGCACCAAACCGACGCGTTTCGGGCGTTTAGTGGCACATCTTCGATCTCGACCTTGCCAACCCGTATACAGATTACCGACATGTCGTACTGCGCCGAGTACATCTGGCCTAAATTCTCTGTGAACATTTTAGAAACGGTGTAGAAGCCGCGAAGCCGGACCGGATCGCCTATGGCAACCAGGGGACGCGGCACCGGCATTACGAAATCCGGGTCGTGGACCATCGACCTGAAAGGTTCTTCCTGCTCGTAACCGGCCACGACCGCGCCACTGCTGGCAGCAACGATTCGTTTCACTCCCGATATCCGGCAGGCCTCAAACAGGTTGTAGACCCCGTTGATGTTTGCCTTAATGTGGGTTTCATCAGTGACATTTCCGCGCGACGCGGCCATGTGGATAACGGTGTCGACGTTCTCGAGGGCGGGCATAATGCCGTCGATTCCGTCGCCAACATCAGTGACCGTTGTAGGAAATCCTTCAACTTCTCTGCGGCCGAGCGCCGTGACTTCGTGCGATTCAGCAAGACTTCGCCCCGCAAGACCTCCGATCAGGCCGCTCATTCCGGTAACGAGGATTTTTGATGGACTCAAAGCTTTTCGAGTGATTCTTTCGGGATTCAGAGCAGGCGTGTTCCGCTCGATTAGGAAAACTCGGTGATCTGCTCGCTCGTAACTCGCTCCAGCTCGGAGGCCAACTGCGGATGTTCGTCCGGCCAGTCCAGCGTTCCGTCGGCCATCAAGTCTGAAGCTTCCCGGCGTGCAAGTTGAAGCAAATCGACATCGTCGATAGTTGCGACCCGCAATTCGTCCCATCCGCTCTGGCGGGTACCCAGGTAATCGCCGGGTCCACGTATACGCAGGTCTTCTTCCGCAAGTTCAAAACCGTCTGAGTTTTCAAGTACTGCACTTATTCTCTCGCCAGCAGTCTCCCCGCCGGAAGATGTCACCAGAACGCAATAGCTCTCGCTCTCGCCCCGGCCAACACGACCCCGCAACTGGTGAAGCTGGGCGAGGCCGAAACGGTTGGCGCTCGTAATCATCATCACGGTCGCATTGGGAATGTCAACCCCGACCTCGATCACCGGAGTTGCAACCAGCACGTCGATCTGCCTGTTCCGCACGCGGTCCATCACATCCTGCTTTTCAGGAAGTTTCATACGCCCGTGCAACAACCCGACCCGGAGGTCCTTGAAAGTATCAACCGAAAGACGTTCAAACTCCTGTACAGCAGAGACCGCCTCGATCGAATCGGACGGTTCTATGAGCGGGCAGACGACAAACGCCTGTCTGCCCAGGGCGACCTGCTGCCTGATCATCTGGTGGGCCTGATCTACATCGGCTTTGCTTCTCGCCAGCGATGTGGTGATCGGTCTGCGACCCATCGGCAGGATTTTCAACGTATTTACATCCAGGTCGCCGTACACGGTGAGCGCCAGCGTTCGGGGAATCGGGGTTGCCGACATCGCAAGCAGGTGTGGCCGCGGCGTACGTTTGGTGAGGGCCCCGCGCTGCTCCACCCCGAACCTGTGCTGTTCGTCGACCACAGCCAATCCAAGCCGCGGAATCGACACCTGCTCTTGCAACAATGCGTGCGTGCCAATAATTAAATCGGCCTCTCCGTCGGCAATCATCTGCTGAATTCTCGACTTGATCGACCGCTGGAGACTGCCGATCAGCAGCACCATCGTGATTCGGCGATTTCCTCTGCCGGGCAAGCTCGCGTGTCGCACCGCGTCACGCGGCTCTCCGGGCAGGGGCTCGGCATGCAGCTGGTTGGAAATGCTCAGGAAATGCTGTTCGGCTAGCACCTCGGTCGGTGCCATCAGTGCGCCCTGGTATCCCGCGGTGTTTGCAGCCAGCAGGGCCGACAGGGCAACGACGGTCTTGCCGCTGCCTACTTCGCCCTGTAACAGCCGACCCATCGGGACTCCGCTTGCCATATCACCGAGAAAAACGTCCAGTGATTCCTGCTGATCGGTGGTGAGCTCAAAATCGAGCGATTCCAGAAACGACTCGACGACCGGACTTCCTTCGTCCATGGCAATCACGATTCCATCTCGCCTGTTCCGCCACTCCGACTTCTTTTTGAGCGCCGCCAACTGGTACATGAACAGTTCATCGAAGGCCAGTCGACGACGTGCCTGACGCTGATCTTCAACTGAATCGGGGTAGTGCATCGATTCTACGGCTTCCAGCAGGCCAGGGAACGAATGGCGCTGTCTCAGGTCGTCATCAAGAAATTCGGTGAGAAGAGGAAGACCGGTATCGAGAGATTTTCGTGTTGCCGTGCGGATCGAACGCTGTACGAGTCCTTCGGTCGACGGATACACCGGGAGCAGGTTGCCAGCATGCGTGAGCTGCAGGTCTCCTGTCGTGGTGTCGGTCGATGCTGCAGACGAGGGAAGTTCGTCATACTCGGGATTCTGCATCTGCGCTCGACCCTGGAACGCGTCGATCTCACCGCTGAAGGCAATCAGGCTGCCGCGCTTGAACCTACTGGCGAGATAGGCCTGCCTGAAGAACGTGGCTTCGAGAAGACCCGTCCCGTCGTTAATGAGAATCTTTGCCGCACCGGGTGGTGGGCCAATCCGGACGGTTTCCGACCGCACAACGCGTCCTGCCACGGTCGTCAACGCCCCGTACTCAACCTCGCCTATCCGTGTGACTTTTGAATAGTCGACGTGCCGGGCCGGGAACAGCGACAGCATGTCGCGCAGCGTGGCAACGTTCAACCGCGACAACTTCCCGCGCGTTGCCTTGTGAATGAATTTAAGTTCAGCCAGCGGGGTATCGAGTTTGTATTTTGCATTCGCCGAGCTTGCACGCCCCGAAGGAGGTTTCGCTTGGTTACGCTTTGCCGGTGCCCGTCCTGACGAGGTGCCCGACCCCCGCCCATCCGATGATTTGGCACTCGCAGTGGCACCGGATATTTTCGCCATTACTGCCGATGCCCAACGGTGGCGCTCACCCGGCTGCAAAGCGGCGTAGTTGGTCCCACCCAGCGGCTCGATATCGCGAATCCACTGGAGATGGCCCGACGCACGTTCGATGAATCGGTCAAGGCCGCCCATCACTGCGCGATCGGAAAACTCAAGCTTGCGCTCCAACTCGAGTACGTTCCGAAGTGAATTTGCCGCCTGTTCTGGCTCCAATATTCGAGGGGTTTGCCCTGGATAACTGCCGCGCACGCCCATCAGCCGGATTCAGCCTTGATCAGCCCGAGCCCGAGCGTGCCGGGCCCGAGGTAGTTACCAACCACAGGGCCGAGTTGTGCAACGGTCGCAACCCCATCTGGAGTGAACTCAGCCACATCATTTGCGATATCGCGAGCATCGGCCTCATCGGTCGTATAGAGCACCGCCAGTTTTTCGAGCGGAGCGTGCTCAGCCGCCAGTGCCTTAATCCGGGCGATTCCCTTTTTACGATTTCGCGCCCGCTCCATCGGATGCGCTTCGCCATCGCGCAATATGAGGATGGGCCGGACACGCAGCAGCGACCCCACGAAGCCCTGTGCCTTCCCTATCCGCCCACCTCGGACCAGGTAGGTGAGAGTGTCGACCATCCCGATGAACACCGCTCGTTCGCTCAGATTCTTCGCCAGATCTGTAGCTTCGTCCAAAGACGCACCATCTGAAATTGCTTCGGCAACGCGTACAGCCGTCCACCCAAGGGCCATCGAAGCCTGCTGGGTGTCAACGACAGAAATACGGGTTGAGGACGCATTCATTTCTTCGACTGCGTTGACCGCTGAGTTGTGCGTCATGCTCAACTTCGACGAGAGGTGTATCGAAATGATCTCGTCGTGGGTCTTTGCTAGTTCCTCGTATAGCTCGATAAAGGATCCAACGGATGGCGCCGAGGTCGTAGGGATCACTTTCGAATCGGGAAGTTGCCTGTACATCTCATCGGCAGAGATCGTCACACCGTCGAGAAAAGTTTCATCCTCGATGTGCACGTTCAGGGGTATTACCGAGATGCCATGCTTCTCAGCGAGGTCCACAGGTAGATCGGAAGTGCTATCGGTTACGACTGCGATACTCATTGAAGTGCTCCGAATTGCTAGAGGTCGAACGCAACCCCAGTCCGGGGCCTGCGCTCTTCCAATATCGAGGTTCAGGCTACTCTACTGCAATCAGGTAGTCGTAGTGTGGTTGTCCGCCGTGCACGACCTCGATATCGAAACCACTGAATTTTTCTTCGAGTGACTTCGTTGTCGTCTCGGCCTGCTCCGGAGTCACCGCTTCCCCGGTATACACAGTGACAATCTCGGCACCGTCTGCGCGCTCCTCGATCAGTTTGATCAACACAAACAGGGGATCGCGCCCCACCGTCACGATATCGTCATCGAAAGTTGCGAAAGTCATCCCCGCTTTAATTTCGTGACCGTAAATAGTTACATCTCTCGACGCTTGGCAAACCCCGCCCTCTCCCACTTCGCCGGCAACCTCATTCATCGCCTTTTCGTTTTGATCCAGCGACAGGTCGATGTTGAACGCCAGCAGTGCCGCAACGCCCGTTTGAACTGAACGGGTCGGAACCACCCTCACATCTTTACCGGTCAGATCGGGCACCTGTTGCGCGGCAACAACAACATTCTTGTTGTTCGGGAGCAATATCACCTTATTCGATGGGGCAGCGTTCACTGCCGCCAGCAGATCGGCCACAGACGGATTCATCGTGTCGCCGCCTTCCACAACCGAAGTCGCGCCAAGACCCGTGCTGATGATCAGATTGGTCAGCCCATCTCCCGCGGCAACCGCAACCACCGCTATTTCCGGTGCGGCGAGCGTAGCCACAGGTGGGCTGGTGGCGTCTCCCCGCCGTGCAGAAGCCCAGCCAGCTGTCTGCTCATCCATATTGGCGATCTCGATATTTGAGATCTGCCCGTATCCGAGTCCGGCGCTGAGCGCCAATCCGGGATCTTCCATGTGGACATGGACCTTCGCGATTACGTCAGTGCCGTCGACAATTGGCGAGCGACCGAGTTGGTCCATGTGGGCGCGTATTTTGTCGAGATCGAGATCCTCGGCTTGGATCGCAAATACGGTGCAGTAACCCCAGTCAATCTCTTCGGAAGCATCGACAAAGTCGGCCTTAACAGAGCCAGAAAATTTGGTCCCCCCCGGCATGGGCACTTCGACCACGCGCGCCTCCGGCTCCTCGCCGTGCAGAGCCCTTAAAGCTCCGTCAAGCATCACCGCGAAGCCAAAACCCCCGGAATCCACTACCTCGGCTTCTGCAAGCACCGGTAGCAGTTGAGGGGTGCGGCGTACCGTTTCGAGCGAACTCGCCGCCACTGCCGAAAGCACGTTTTCGAAAGAACCGTTTTTCGCGGCCGACGCCTCGGCAACCTCGGCACATTCGCGGTACACCGTCAGCATCGTGCCTTCGACCGGATTGGGCACTGCTTTATAGGAGTTCGTTGCCGCTATTCGCAACGATTTGGCAAAGCTACTGCCGCGCAGTAGAGGTTCGCCGTCCGTCGTCCCCAGTGATTCCGACAGTCCCTTGAAGAACTGGGCGAGAATCAGTCCGGAGTTTCCGCGCGCACCCAGAAGCGCAGCGCGGGCCATTCTGTTCGCAACTTCGCCGATCGTGCCTGATGCATCGTCACCAATATCGTCCACCACCGACCGCAGGGTAAGCATCATGTTGGTGCCGGTGTCGCCATCGGGAACCGGAAACACGTTCAGTGCGTTGATCGTATCCCGGTTGATCTCGATCGAATTGGCGGTGGCCCGAATCATGCTGACAAGCAGTATCGCACCAGTACTGTCACTTGCGACCGTAGAGTTTTGCACTTGGCCTACTCCTTGATAAATACGAGGCAACTGCAGCTGAAATAGATCAGCCACACTCGCATTTCACCAGGCAATCTTCTGTTGTTCCAGCCCGACATGCATGTTAATGTATATCGATAGGGTCTCGGGCTAACCGCACCGGTTCGTATTCATCGTTCGGTCACTTGGCACGAGATTTCCCCCACACCATGAACTTATTTCGAGAGTCTAACTGTTATGCCAAGCTCCGACCAAATCAGGGCGAAACTGGGTCTCGGACCCCGACCCAAGCCGATGTTCGGTCACAACCGATCGCACGCGCTGAATGCGACACGCAAGATTTCAAAGCCAAACCTGCAGAACAAGTGGGTGGTAATCGACGGCCAACGCTACCGCGTGAAGCTGACAGCACGAGAGATGCGCACGCTCGACAAGAAGGGCATCTCCCTGTTGTCCGTGTAGAAGCGACGTTCGCAAAGCACGCTAATACGTGAAAGTAAAAACCCTTCTCGGTTGAGAGGGGTTTTTTAGTTGGTAGTACATCCTCCCTCTCTGCATGGGAGGGACCGAGGGAGGATTGCCCTGCGCGACCAGATTCGCCTCGAACGCCCGGAGCATGATGACCCACAGGGCCTAGAGCCGCTCGAGAAGGCTGTCCGCCAGGTCGATCATGAAGTCGGTTGACCACTGCGAAAGCTCACTCGTTGGACCGTTTTGAAGGCTTATCAGGTTGGACCCCATCCTCAAGACGACCATCGCGCCCATTCCATCCAGGTCCAGGGTCGCGGTTGGCAGATCACGGTCCCGGTTATTCTGCTCGAAGTAGTCGACACCGGAGTCGGCTAAGCTGCCTTCGAGAATGCTGGAGTGGGCGATCGCCGCGTCGGTGCTGTTCATCGTGATCAGGGCAACCGTCAGGGAGCTATCGTGGGCATCGCTGCTGTAGATGGCGAGGCACATAGTATTGATGGCGGGATTGTCAGATTTCGCGCTATCGGTCGCCGTGCGGGTTTCCAGCTCGAACGGATATTCCGCAGGTGAGAGCACCCCTTCCCAACTGTCGGGATTCAACAGCCCGCTATTCACGAGTCCGCTACCGTCCGGCACTTCCCTTACGGGCTGGACGCTCGGGCATCGTCGTCAGACGTGGGGTCGGTCTCGGGTACTTCCTGAACTTGACATCACCCGGCTTCACGCTCTCGCTGAGCTCCCCTCGGTGATGGGCGCTCCGATCGGACCGTCGTGGCCTTCGTCGTCGCTATCAACGGCACCGTCAAGGACGATCATCTCATCTACGTCTTCAAATCCGGGTGCAGGCATGCCAATAGATGCGGACTGCTCGGGTTCGTTTTCACTGTCCGACTGATCAGCCGGAATCGGTTCGATCATGTCGGCGGAGTGGACAGGAGTGGCGGGTTCGGAATCAGATGCGCAGCCTGCCGCGGCTATCAGGCCAAATGCCATCAGCGAAATGACAATCAGTGTCAGTAATCGTTTTGTTCGCATTTTTGCAATCCTATCGAGTTTTCGATTGAGGTCTTGCAGGTATGACGAACCAGCTTCGAGTTTTGTTCCGCTTGAGCGTTCGGCGGGGGGCTCACGTATACACTTCGCCATTCCGTACTGAACTTGTACAGCATGCAGGAGCAAGACTTTGGATCTTGGAATTACTGGACGAATAGCGGTTGTGACCGGCGGCAGCGAAGGCATTGGCCTGGCAGCGGCGCACATACTCGCCGAAGAGGGAGCCAACGTAGTCATCCTTGCCCGAACGCAGAGCAAGCTCGATGCGGCCGTTGCCGAGATCAGTTCGACTGCTGTTGGCGAGATCGAGGCGATCAGCTGCGATGTGAGCGATCAGGACTCAGTAACCGCTGCGTTCGACCGGATACTCGATAAGTGGGGCAAGGTCGACATTCTCGTTAACAACGCGGGGACGGGCAACGCCAACAGTTTTGACGATCTCACCAACGAGCTGCTGAGCGGCGACCTGCAGTTGAAGGTTTTCGGGGCGGTCTACTGCTCGAGGGCCGCTCTGCCGAGCATGCGCGAGAACAAGTGGGGACGCATCATCAACATCACGACGGCGGCGGGTAAGGCGGCCGGTGGATCGACGCTGCCGACCTCGATGTCGAGGGCTGCGGGCATTGCCCTGACGAAGGCGATGTCGAAAGAGTACGGGGTCGATAACATCCTGGTGAACACCGTCTGCATCGGCTCGATCCGCAGCGCACAGAACTATCGTAATGCCGAGGCGGCCGTTGCGAGCGGCGCGGCGACAGATATCGAGGACTACTACATCAACCGTGCAAAGCCGATTCCGCTGGGGAGGGTCGGTGAAGGCCGGGAGGCCGGCGACCTGATTGCGTTCCTGGTGTCGGACCGGGCGAGTTACATTTCAGGTACAGCAATCAACATGGACGGCGGTGCTGCGCCTGTCGTGTAGCAACACCACTTCTCCCCCGGACTGGGGGAGCTAGAGGGGGAGATTCGCGACCAAGTCCTGATCCGATCAGGACGCCCGGAGCTTGGCGCAAGGAGTTAGAAGATAGGTCTGGGTTTCTGACGCCGTCTTCTGTCGATGCTGCTCCAAGTACCACCCACGCCCTCATCCCGACCCCTGCGGAGGGACCGCCCCCAAATCGCGAACACACAGCGTTTCAGCCAGTTCCTTACCTCGCCAACACCCGCCCCCGAACCCGACCTTGCCGAAGCACAACCCACCCGACTCAGCGACTCGCATCCGACCTCTCAGGAAACGTGGCGCTGGCACCCTCCGGATATGTCGTCACCACATCCTCGACCACCAACGCCGTATCGAAGATCCTGTGCAGCGTCGCGCCAACGACAGCCACCGCAACCCCGGCGAACGTAATCAGCACGAAAATAATCGCCGATACCACTGCATAGGGTTCCCAGCTTGCCGGGCATGCCCGAATCCCCGAGCACAACCACGCGGAGGTTGCCGCGTATGCCACCGCAGTGACAAGGCCCGCTGTCCCACCGACAATCAAGCCCATCACGGACGGGCGCCTGTTACGAATGAACTGAAACATCACCAATCGATGATATTGCCAATATTGCCCGACCGCACCATTCATTCGCACTTATACTCACAACCTCAACACGAACGTTCAATAACCCGCCAACTCATCACCATGACCCCCACTAACACACTCCCCGTCGCCAACGACCCGCAAGCCCTCCGCCAGGCCACCTGCACTGAGGAACTCGATTCACGTGTCCTCGACCACATGCATGCCCAGCGTATCTTTCCTTCGAGGAACGATCGCGACTAAAGTGCCCAAGTCAGCCGCTGACGCCCGGCACCCACGGTCCTCTCCCCCGGACTGGGGGAGAGTTAGAGAGGGGGAGACTCGGAGCCGAATTACTTTGTAACGAGCGCGACTAACGAAAAGACCAACCACACCATCCTCGTCGAAGAAGGCGGACACTGCTCCACCATCATCCTGAATTCATTTTCAGGGTCTAACTCTCAACCAGCTACCATCTATCAACCCAGCCAACAACCCACCACGCACAGGAAACGTCACAAGTGACCCTCCCAGCAGCCAACGACCCGCAAGCGCTAAGACAGGCCGTCCTCGACCACATGCATGTCGGCATGACGAATCACACCATCCTCGCCGAAGAGGGCGGACCCCTCCTCATGGCCTCCGCCGCCGGCATCTACGTCACCGACCTCGACGGCAACCGCTACATCGACGGCATCTCCGGCATGTACTTTCGCAACGCCGGCCACGGCCGCACCGAAATCGCCGAAGCCGTCTACGAACAGCTCAAATCCGTCAGCATGAACGTCTACTCAGGCACCACCCCCGTAACCATCCGCCTCGCCGCCAAACTCGCCCAGATCACCCCCGGCGACCTCACCCGCACGTTCTTCTGCCAGGGCGGCTCCGAAGCCAATGAGTCGTCGCTCAAAATGGCGCAGGCCTACCACGTCCGTAGGGGCGACGCCGGACGCTACAAGGTTATTTCACGCCGCGGCTCGTACCACGGCTCCACCTACGGCACGATGTGGCTGGGCGGCCACCCGGGCTTCCCGCGCACCGACTACCAGCCGAAGCCTGCGAACGTCGTGACAGTCGGACAGCCCCACTACTACCACGACACCTACGGCGCTTCGTCAGCCGAAGAAAACGGCGAACGGGCGGCTAACGAGATCGAGGAAGCGATCATATTCGAAGGACCCGAGAGTATTTCGGCTGTTATCGGCGAGCCGGTGTCGCAGCCACTTGGAGGTGTCGTGCCGCCTTCCAACTACTGGCCGATGGTCAGGGAGATTTGTGACAAATACGGTGTGCTGCTGATTTTCGATGAGGTGATCACAGGATTCGGCAGGCTGGGCGAGTGGTTCGGTGCCGATTTCGTTGGGGTCACTCCCGACATCATGTCCTTCGCGAAGGGCATTACGTCGGGCTACTTTCCGGTGGGCGGTTCGATCTCGACTCAGAAGATCGCCGATGCTTTTGCGGGCGGACCCGAGAAGGTCTGGAGCCACATGTACACCTACTCGGCCCATCCCGGCGGTGCTGCGGCCGCGTTTGCGAACCTGGAGATCGTCGAACGAGAGAATCTAGTCGAAAACGCCCGCATCCGCGGCGAGCAGATCTCCGAGAGCTTGCTGGATATGAAAGACCAGCATGTTATTATCGGCGACGTTCGAGGAGTGGGACTAATCCAGGGCATTGAGTTCGTCAAAGACCGTGAGACGAAGAAACACTTCGACCCCTCAGTCGGAGTAAACGCGATGTTGACGGAGGAACTCCGAAAACGAGGCGTCTGGATCCGAGTCCCCGCCTACATCCTCCCCCTGGCCCCACCCCTAACAATCACAGCCGACGAAACCGACAACCTAACCAAAATAATCGACGAGGCCCTTGGGGCGGTTGAGGCTAGGTTGGGGGTTTAGGAAGCCAACATTCCAATGTCCAACTGACCTGCCCCCATTGTCGGACTTCAGCAAAATGGGACGGTTTTGATAATAGATAGATCAGGCTGGTGTCGGCCGCCAGCACCGGAGACCATCAGGCTCAAGCAGGCCGTCGGACTAACATAACGAGTGGTACAGGTTCTGGGGGCAGGTCAGTCTACGGGTAGTGCACCGGTTGGTTGGGTGATGCTTCAGGGGGTCGAGTGGTTCTTCCTCACACGGGAACTAACGGCACATGCGCGACAGACGGCAATTCGACCGATATCTTGTCGCCAGGTCGTACCACGCCGTCGGCCACGACAACTGCCATCACGCCGATCTTGCTAATCAGTCCACCATCAGCGTCATGATCGAGAACAGCATTCATCAGCCCCGAAATGAGACCGTCCAGTTGGGTGCAGGGATTTCGAAGACCGGTCAATTCGACTACGGCGCGATCGCCAAGTTTCAAATTCGCGCCTGTCGGCAGCGAGAGTAAATCGATCCCGGCAGTCGTGATGTTTTCACCCATCATGCCGGGCTCCACATCAAAGCCTTTTTCCCGGAGTTCATCGAGCAGTTCCGAGTGAATGAGGTGAATCTGCCGAAGATTCGGCTGAGTCGCATCACGTCGCACCCGGGACAGGTGCTTGACCGTAGCTCCGCTGTGGGCATCGCCTTCCACTCCAAAACCATCGACCAGCGTAATCGACGGGAGCGCAGTCTTCGACACGGTGTGTATGCCGCTGGCATGAACGGCGAGAACTGAAGAATTCATTGAGACACATCTTACCGCTGTCATTCTGAACTTGGTTGGCTCTGTTGACATCACGTAAATGAAGTTTGCTTTTGCATTGTCATTCTGATTCGGATTCAGAATCTCCCTCGTGACCTGCCCCCGCGATCGTTACCACTTATTATCTCGGATTTGCGACCAACTGAAGCCCTGGCATGATTGCCTCAGGCACTGGTGGTCGGTATCCAAGAGAGCTGTGTGGTCGGACTGTGTTGTACTCCCGCCTCCTCCGTTCTGTCAGTATCTGCACCTCCTTCAGCGAGTAGAAGATCTCCCGGTTTAGCAATTCATCCCTCAACTTCCCGTTGAAGCTCTCGTTGTAGCCGTTCTCCCATGGACTGCCTGACCGACGCTCTTGCCACCGGCGACGGCAACCTCGACTTACCGGAGCTTGCGTAAGATCTACTCCGGGCTGTGTTTCTTTCCTGGCATTTCTGCCTCCCTTCAAAACGCCCAGTATATGATCTTTCAACTGGATACCTTTGAGGGAATAAGGTCAGTTCTACGTTCTCAACGACAGTTGTCTTTACGCCAGTGACTTTCAACTCGATATCCTCGTTATTTGTTGACACAACAGGTGCAGCCATCGATGACCATTCGAGAGGTAAGATGCGGTCGGCAGTCTATACCTGAACTCTGGTCGAAGCCAAAGGGCGTTCTGGCCCAAGAATTAGTACGAATTCAGTTCGGTTGTTGTTCGGTGATTGGGTACGATCTTTGTGTCCGACCGCAAGGTCATCACACCAGAATAAGTAATTTCTCCTCGCTTTAAGAAAACATGCCAGATCATTCACACGAAGAAGTAAAACTGGTTGATTCGTACGGGATCGACTCGAATCATGAAGACATTCTCCACAGCCAGTTTGCACAAATGGCAGCGTTCGAACATGCGGCGCAAGCTGGTGACTGGAAGTCGTTCAAGCGGATAGTCGACCAGAGCGGGGATGTGTTTCTCAAGCTAATGCGGAGCGCGGACGGGAGCCCGAGTCTCCGCCTCCCGTTGATGCAGAGCGGAGAACTTGAGGAAAGCTTTACACGTTCACTGCGGGCGCTGAAAAAGGATTGGACGCACCTGATGCCCTGGTGGGCTAGGTTCGGATATCAATTCGAGACCGCACTGACGTGGATCGCCTTTCTGTTCGCACTCGGATCGATTGTCGCTGGGGCAACCGGAAACCCGGTACTGGGAGGTAGTTTCGGCGCGGTTGTGCTTGGAATTCTCGTACTAGTGGACAACGCTGAACCGAGCGTGCGCAATTACTCGAAGTGGTGGATCAGGCTTGTCTATCCGAAGCCCAAAACGGTGCTGGGCAAGTGGCGGACGGCAAGTTATATCGTGGCAGGACTGATGATCATGTGGTTCTTGTTGGCCCCGACATTCAAGACAACCAGCGACTTTTGCGATGATCTGAGCCCGGCAGAAATTGCCGTGTACCAGGGGTGCGGCGATGACGACCCGTTCGCCGAATAGCGTGTGAACAGAAATATAGGCGGCGTTCGGTGGTGTGCCTGTTCAAGTTCTGAGAATCGACAGGTTTCATCGAGATCGCCAATATTGCCTTTCGTACTGAAACCCGATCGTTGGCACGTCCTGCCATGGGGGTGGACGGCCGGATCATTGCAGCACCTGCCCGTCCGAAGTCGAGATTTACCCAGAAATCATCGTATCCGGCATTGCCTACCGGATTGAATTTTTGTCGCTCGCGGTTGTGACAAGTCACTCAACCCATCACCTGCCATCGCTCACGTCTACTGTTCGCGTACAGCGTACAGCGTACAGCCTGCAGGCTGGCGGTGGCGGTAGGCAGACCCTCTCGGTCTGGAACCCGGTGCCACGTCGTCAAACTCCTCGCAACGACAGGTTCGCAGCCATATGGGCCGCGTTTTGCACACCTCAGATTCCACGCACCGTGCCTCCTGCCGATGTCACCTTCGACAGTGGCGGGTGTTTTGCGATCTCTGACTCGTTCAGCTCGAGCCCCAGTCCCGGCGCGTCGGAAAGCTCGACATACCCGTCAACCTGCCGTGCAAATCCGTCCAGCACGGTGAAATAGTGCTTCGTGTAGAACTCGGCGTGATACTCCTGTATCTCGAAATTGATGATCGAGGCATCCAGATGCATCTCGGCCACCGCCCCGACCGGCGAGCACACGTTGTGCGGGGCCATCGTAATGTGTTTTGCCTCGGCGATGATCGCAATCTTTTTTAGCTCAGTGATTCCGCCGGCGTTGGCGATATCGGGCTGCAAGACATCTGCGGCGTGCTGCTCGACAATCTCGGCGAACGGGAACTTTGTGTATAGACGCTCGCCGGTAGCAATCGGGATGTTCACCTTGTTGCGCACCTGCACGAGTTCGGCGACGCGCTCCGGTGAAACCGGCTCTTCATAGAACAGCGGGGAATATTGCTCCATCCGAAGGCCGATCTGGATGGCGTTCATCACGTCGAATTTTGCATCTGCTTCGAGCAGGATATCCACGTGCGGCCCAACCGCTTTTCGCACTGCGGCCACGCGGTCCTCGGCGAGTTGCAATTCTTCGAGCGAAATCTTGTAGTAGTCGTGCTGACCGAACGGATAGAATTTCAGCGCGTTGTAACCCATGCCGGTCACGACCTTCGCCTCTTCGGCGTTCTGCTTGGCAGTTCCCGGGCTCGAATACCAGCCATTGGCGTAGACGCGGATGCTCCGCCGGTGTGCACCGCCCAGCAACTTCCACACGGGTTGGCCCAGCAGTCGGCCCTTGAGGTCCCACAGCGCAATGTCGATTCCGGATATGGCAGTGGTCGCAAGCCGACCGCCCCGTGCCTGAGGGTCCTGGTACATCGTCGTCCAGTGCACCTCCGATTCGAGGGGGTCCTTGCCCTTGAGATATTTCTCGACGAACCCGGCAATTAAACTCTTGACCCGTTCATCGTCCTGCATGGGCGATGCGTCGCCGATACCGTAGAAGGCCGGGTCGTCGGTGTTGAGTTTTGCCAGCAACCAGTTGCGCTGCGCATTTTGGTGGTTGGCAGAAAACTGCCTGAACTCAACGCCGGTAATGGCAGGCATGTGCTGTGGCTACCCTTGAGGATTTTCGCATCGTGATATCTTCTCGCCTAGTCCCTTTGACCACGGTTTCATTCGGAGAGTCTAGCCGGTGGCTGCTCCTAGCTCCGATGGCTCGGTGTCAGGTGGTCTGTCACGCTCGCCACACCACACAAACCACCAGTCAACCGAGAAAGCGAAAGCAGCCCATATAACCGAAATAGCCAAAAAGACAAGAAGAATGACTACGAGGGCAGAAAAAGTAACGGAACTACAAACTTGACGATCTGCACCCCGGCAAATAGTTCTAATGTGCCCAATTCGCCGTTTTTGTTCATGCTGTGATTACCCGTAGCTTCCAC
>Ga0209445_1000378_pt1 | contig 25022 bp, 19 predicted proteins | sample MarorgKNORR_S2LV_4_FD_188223 | JGI IMG/M metagenome (GOLD analysis project Ga0209445, IMG submission 188223) | Marine microbial communities from the Southern Atlantic Ocean, analyzing organic carbon cycling - NADW_A/KNORR_S2/LV (SPAdes) (version 2) | ecosystem: Environmental > Aquatic > Marine >... | reverse complement strand
CAATACTTTTGTCTCTGGTATGATAGTTACTCCAAGTTGTTCAGCAAGATATAGATAATTTTTGTCCAAAGTATTTTTTGCTCCCACCCGGCAGCCAACCATACATCCCCCGCAAAAAGTACACCCGGTTCGATCAGGTCCTTTTCCATTAAAAAATGGATCGGAAACCGTTTCATTTTCTTTACCGAAAAATACTCCCACATCATTTACATGAAAGGTGTTTCCTTTTCCAATATCATTTGCACAGCTTTTTAATAATTCATCAGCATGTGTGATTTTTTTGCTGGGTGTTGCACCAAGCATTTTTTGAGCCATTTTGTAGTAGGGTAATATTTTTTCTTTCCAACTCTGAATGCCCCATGCTGGATCGTCAAGCACTTGATCTGATGGTATAAGTAAATTATTAGCATACACAAGACTCCCCCCTCCAACCCCAGCACCATGGAGAATAAACACATCTTTTAAAAGTGTCATAGCTTGAATACCGAAAAAATATAGTTTAGGAAACCAGAGGTATTTTCTGAAGTTCCAATTTGTTTTTGGTAAATCTTCAGTTTTATATCGCTTCCCTTGTTCTACCACCGCGACTTTGTATCCCTTTTCTGCTAGTCTGAGGGCAGATACAGAACCACCAAATCCGGATCCAATAATAATATAATCGTAATTAGAGGCCATATTTTTTTCCATAAAAAATTAGGAAAATCTTCTTTATCAGAAAAGAATATTAAATTATGCAACCATTATCAATTCTATTCGTATTCATAATTTCATTCGTAATATTCAGTGTGTTGTTTTTGATGAGAAAAGAAATCATTAAATGAAATCTGGAGAAAGGAAAATCGGACTTGCACTAGGCAGCGGTGCTGCAAGAGGATGGGCACACATTGGAGTCCTCCAAGCATTGGAGGAAGAAAACATTCCTGTTCATTTGATTGCAGGAACGAGCATTGGATCCTATGTTGGTGCAGTGTATTCCAGCGGGGGATTTGACAGTCTGAAAGAATTTGCACTGTCAATAGATAGGAAAAAATTCTTATCCTATATTGATGTTGTGTTTCCGCGCTCTGGTTTAATAAACGGAAAAAACGCAACAAAATTGTATTCAATGCACTCAAATATTATAAGATTTGAAAATTTGCCTATTCCTGTAAAAATGATCGCAACAGATATGAATACAGGAGAAAAATTAATATTGGAGGAAGGGAATATTCCTGAAGCAATTCGTGCCAGTTGTTCAATTCCCGGAATTCTTACTCCGGTTAAAATTCAAAACCGGTGGATTATTGATGGTGGATTGATAGATCCTGTTCCTGTGTCAGTAGTGAAGTCCATGGGAGCACAATGCGTCATTGCAGTAGACTTAAATTCTGGAGTAATCGATAAACAAAAAAAGAAGGAAAGAGAAATAAATAACAAACCAAATAGAAAGCAGAGATTAGCAGAAAAAAGCGAGATGATAAATCAACTGGTTTCAAAATATGATCAGGCCGGGAAATTGATGAGAAACAAACTGAATCAGTGGTTTAAACAATCGGAGTCCAGTCCGCACATAATTAATATTATTGGATCATCAATTAGTATTATGCAGGAACAAATTACAAAGAAAAATTTGGAGATTGATTCTCCAGATATACTGATTCAACCTCAATTGCCTGAAGTTAAAATGTTCGATTTTGATCAGGCAGAGAAATCAATAAATGAAGGGTTTAATTGTACTATGAAGAAAATTGAGAGTATAAAGAATCTGGTGTAAAATATTTGAATGATTGATCATGAGTATTTTTTTTTGTAGAACGTTAGTATTAACTCTATATTTGAGTTTAATTCAAATTAATCTTTTAGCACAAACAGGAGAAGCAATGGATAGCACAATAAAAAAAATAGTCAAATCAGAAGAGGAATGGAAGCGTGATTTATCAGAGGAAGAATTTTATATCTTAAGAGAAAAAGGTACCGAACGTTCTTTTACCGGAACGTATAACAAATATAAAGAGGCCGGTAATTATGTGTGTGCTGGTTGTAGCTCCTTATTATTCTCATCAGAAAAAAAATATGATTCAGGCAGCGGATGGCCCAGTTTTTGGGAACCAGCTGAGGAAACGAATATTACTTCGGAGTCGGATAGTAGCCTGGGAAGAATAAGAACTGAAATTCTTTGTACTCATTGCGGAGGACATTTGGGGCACGTATTCAATGATGGTCCCGATCCTACGGGTCTTCGGTACTGCATCAACAGCGGCGCTCTTCATTTCCAAAAGGAAAAGTCTTCAGACAATATCAAATGAATTACCTGAGATGAATTACTTTCCAAAGATGGTGATTATTTTTATTTTTTCAGGAATTTTTTCAAAAGCAAATATAGAATTAAAAGTTGGTGAATCGGCACCCGATTTTTCTTTAAAAGATCAGGATGGTGCCATTCATAAGTTATCAGATTACCGGGGGAAACGGGTCGTAATTTATTTTTTTCCCAAGGCTGGAACACCTGGGTGAATTAAAGAAGCATGCGGGTTCCGTAACACATATTTTGAGTTTGAAAGACAGGGAATAATCGTATTTGGAATAAGCTATGATTCCCAAAAAACACTCAAGAAATTTAAGGCAAATTATAACATTCCTTTTCTCTTTTTGTCCGATAGAAAAAAAGTTGTTTCAAAACAATATGGTACAAAAGGATTTCTTTTTCCCAGCAGAAAAACGTTTGTGATTGACAAAAACGGGAAATTGAGGAAGATATTTAATAACGTAGATGTCCATAATCACGCTGCCGAAATTCTGAAACTATTTTCAAACGAAAATTAAATAATTTACATCTGAGAGTAAACTCCCCGGGAAACTCAGTTTTCATCAGTAAGTTCGATTCATGAGTTCAAATATCTAATAGCATCGGAATGAAGTATATAAAAGTATTAGTAATATTTCTGTCACTTTCTCTGTTAATTGGGGCGAGTATTTCTGGTTTTATTCGGGACAAAAACAATGGTGAGCCTTTGGCGTATACAAATATCATTCTTCTTGAAAATGATATTGGGACTGCAGCTGATGTAAATGGGTATTATATCTTTCCAATTGTAGATGATGGCAAGCACACTATGAAAATCATGATGATTGGTTACAAAACATTGGAACGGGAATTAACTGTTCAGGATATGAATCTACGAATTGACATAGAACTGGAGCCAACTGCTTTGGATCTTGATCAAGTCACTGTTTCAGCTGAGCGAATGCGATTTGAAAAGCGTGTGGATATCAGTAGAATAAATCTCACCAATAGAGAAATTCGCAGAGCACCTGCGTTCATTGAAGCGGACATATTCCGAACCCTGCAATTGTTACCCAGTGTGAGCGCCAGCAATGATTTTAATGCTGCCTTAATTGTAAGAGGAGGAAGCCCTGATGAAAATCTCATTCTGCTGGATGGAGCGGAAGTGTATAATCCCTACCACATTGGCGGTGTTTTTTCCACATTCAATGCAGACATGATTTCTGATATTGAATTTCTTGCGGGAGGATTCCCTGCAGAATATGGCGGAAGGTTATCATCAGTTTTAAAAATTACGGCACGGGAAGGAGATTCGAAAAATGGTAGATTATCTGATACGAATCCAGTTAAAAAATACTGGGATTTTAGCAAAGCACACGGGGATATTAGTTTGTTATCATCAAAAATTTTGGCAGAGGGACCGCTTTATAATGGTTCCTGGATGATTTCAGGAAGGAGAACTTATTTTGACCAGTTTGTGAATCTATATTACAATTTCAAAGATGAAGAATCTCCTTTTAATTACTATTTCTGGGATACCCATATAAAATTCAAGACCTCTCCCAATAAAAATAATCAATTTATTTACAGTCAGTTCTCCGGAAAGGATGATCTGTTTTTATCCTTGGGCGGAGATGATTTCCCCGGAATTGATTTTTCCTGGAATTGGGGAAATTCGACCAAAAGCTTTCTATGGAAATACATTCCCAATTCCAATTATTTCATAGAGAATAATTTATCCAGAACAGACTACAAATTTAATGTTGACTTTGCGATAGATTTTAACCCTGACACTACTTTAGGTGATAATGCTGGTGTATCGGATTCAGACTTGACATTTGATATTGACAATATTGTACAGGATATAGGTTTTGATCAGAAGCTAAGTTATTTTTTTTCAGATGAGTTCAATATAAAAGTTGGTTGGCAGTATAAAGTTCTTTATATGGACTATAATGAGAGTTTTGCAGGGATTAACAGAGTTAATTTGAATTCAGAACCATCAATCACTAGTTTGTATTCAAATAGTATATGGCACCCGCTAGCAAAACTGCATATAAATACGGGTGTCAGATTATCAAAATTTAGTCAATACGATGATTATTTGGTTAATCCCCGAATAGGCATAAAATATAGTCCTGTACCGGATTTAGCCCTGAAAGCAAGTTGGGGGGAATATTCTCAATTTTTGTACACCATCAATCAAGAAGATGAATTATTAAGAATAGTTGATTTCTGGCAGCCTATTCCTGAAGGAGGAAAACCCCAACAATCTGAACATTTTATAATCGGTAGTGAATACTGGATCTCAGAAGGAAATATTTTTTCTGTTGAAGCATATGTGAAGGATTATAGCAATATTTACGACCTCAATCCGAAAGTAGAAGGGTCTGATATCGAAGGAACCATTGCTTTATCCGGAATAGGAAGATCATACGGATTGGAACTTATGTACAGATTGAAAAAAGATAAGATTTCAGGGTGGATCAGTTATGCCTATTCCAGGATCAAAAGAGAAGTGGATCTTAATTCTGACGGGATCATTTGGCAATCTAAAGAAATCTATCCTGCCAAGTATGATAAGCCACACTCCTTTAATTCGGTACTCAGTTATCAGCTATCGGAAAAACACGAAATTGGATTGAGTACTATATTTAGCAGCGGACAGACATACACTCCGGTTGTGGGAAAAGTACATCAGGCAGGGAGCCAAAACTATGGCAGCCTTGAAAATCCTTACCATTATTTCGGAAATATTTATGGCGGAAGAAACAGCGGACGGTACCCTAATTATTTTAGAATTGATTTGAGTCTGACAAGAAAGTCAAATTTGTGGGGACTCACCGGAAAATGGAAATTCCAGATTATAAACCTGACCAATCATTACAATGTACTGCTATATAATTGGAATCATGAGGCATCACCTTCACAGGTATTAGCCTATAGCATGTTTCCCATTCTGGTTACTTTTGGCTGGGAGTTTAATATTTAAATGCGTATCAAAATTATTTTTCCCCTAGGAGTTATTTTATTTTCCCTAAACTGTAAAAAGGAACTGGACATCCGTGATTTTTCTGATGACTTCTCCTTTTATCAGTCTGAACTCCGAATTGAAGCGCTCATCCTTCCTTCTCAAAATACAGCGATTGTCAGGATTGACCGCTCTGTTCCGCTGGATGAGGCTGATCTGTATAATTGTGAAGATGATGATTTAGATTGGAATTACTATTTTTGCAATTCGGACTCCATATCCTATGAATCAAAAGGTGAATGCCTGGAGGCATGCGGTGATGAATCCGATTGTATTCTCCATTTATATTCCTGTAAAGTTGATGAAGAAGATTGTGAGGATTGCAACTGGCCCTTCGATACACTAAAGACATATCCAACGAAAACAGAATGTCTCAGCGATTGTCCGGGGAAATGCTTGACAGATGATGTTGGAGAAGATGGAATGCAGGCATATGACTCAAATGACGATGGTGATTACGATGATATTGGATTTGGAGGAGATATTGCTCCTGATGATGGGGAGGGTGATGGAATCCCTGGATGTAATGAACCGGAGGTGGATGAATATGACGAAATTTTACCCCATATACATTTAGACAGTTTCTGTACAGTTAGAATTACCCATGAAACCGGAACCTGTAATTTTATTTTTAAGGAAGATGCGGGGATTATATTTGAAGGGACGGAAAATCACGGCGTTAAAATTGATGATATTCGTATTGTTTCATACGGCGCATGGATTCCCGATTCAACCAATTGTGATATCGAATTCAATCAATTCGATACAGAATATCAATTCTCTTGTGAATGTTCTGAGGAATCCGGGTATGGATATTATGGAGAAATAACCTCCAGGGATACAATTCGTCGTCCTGTGATTTTTTATTCAGAATCTGATGAGGAAGAAGTCAAATCCTGTGCAAACCAGCCGGATATTTATGGTTGTCTTGAATCTTTTCATAACACGGATTCTCTTTACTTTGAAGAAAACGACCCCTCAGCAAAAATTTACTATGCGTCTTTGTTTGAATCCATCAAATATCAAACTGTTCAGTATATCTACGATGAATCAAATGATCGATATGTATATTATCATGGGCATCCGGACGGAGGGACTGACAGCGGTGATAATTTTATAGACAATAAAATTTGTTTGATGTTCGAAATAGTAGTAGCAGAAAAATATGATGAGGCAAATAAATTCAAATACGATATTTTTACCTTCTCACCAGGATATGAAAATTATTACTTTTTCAGTATATTAGACCTTTCAGACCCGGAGCGTACTAATTTAAGGGATCAAAATGGAAATCCTGTTATGGGGGCTTTTGGTGCCATGTCGTCTCGCACGAAATATTTTGAAGTGATAGATACATTGCAAAGTCAATAAAACCTGCCAATCCCGGTAATGAAAGCAGGTCTGGGATTTTTCACCCCTGTTTATTTGATCACAACAAAAAGATTCTGACCAGTAACCAATTCAACCGCTTTTCTTGAAAGGGATAAAAAGGTGGTTAGTTTTCCTCCAAAAACATGGAGCAGTTTTATTTTTCCTGACTTATTGACGTCCAGGCGGTATTTTCGGGATAGGATCGGGGCGTTAAGGAACCCCAACGCTATGAATGTACACGAGTTGGATACCAAGGTATCCTGTTGCCAGTGCTATAGCAGAAAGTAAACCCAAGAAGGCAAGCGCAAGATGATCAATCCGTTTGTTTTCCATATTTCGAGAAAAGAAATAAATCCAAAAAACGAAAAAGATTGGACTTCCCCATGTAAGAACATCAGCAAAACTTTCATGGAGTCTTAATAATTCTAATGTTTTAGTTGGAAAACCTTTTCCTCCAGCTATGAGGGCTGCTTTTTCCCCTGTTAGGTTCGATAGAAAAGTAAATGGAATACTTAACCCTAAAAGCCAAAACCCGATCACTCTACACATCCAGTACGGTCGCCATATCTGCACAGCATGGAGAAAAAATGCAGCACATATCAGTGCGGTTGGGAAGTGGACAAGATAAGGATGCAAAGTGTTCATGAAAGGTAACCCAACGTTTAGATTTGGATGAGATTACAACCCATCCTACTGATAAATCGTAGCCCGTAGGGGAATCGAACCCCTGTTGCAGGAATGAAAATCCTGAGTCCTAACCACTAGACGAACGGGCCAAAAAACGAGGCAAATTTAGAATTTATATGTATTTGAATCAACCGGCATCATCCAGTATTTAGCTATACTGTTTTTTGGTGGTGACTATTTCAATTCCATCCAAAGAGCATTTTCTTCATGAATAACATTTGACTTTACAGAATAGCAAGATCTCCAGAAGCTTATGTTTCATTTTTCGATGAGTTTGACGCAAACCTCCTTCACATAGGGAGCAGGAAGATAAGCTTGGATGACTTTGAATAATTCTAAGTCGAGTACGGTTCATAATCAGAATCAATGCTATCAGAATTAATGTAATTCCAATAAGGTCAGATGTTTCCACTTTTGAAATAACTGTACCTATACGAACAGCAATATCCCTTATAAGGTTGACACTAGTTCGGGCAGCTTTGGTAATAAAATTCAAGATAATTAATTTTATTTCCCAACGTTCCCACAACAGAAAAAAACCCAATAGAAGCAATCCTAAAACAAACAATTCAAAATTATATTTTCGGTAAAAGGATTTTTTTGTTTTAGTTATTTTTTTTTGTTTTCTTTCGCTCAAGATATTTTCCTTTATCAAATTCTGTTATGTTAAAAGTTAAATATTTTTTACTAATCAACAGTATATTTTATACCCAGCTAAATATGGGGAATTAAAAACTTGAATACTGATCAATTGTGCATAATATAATTAGAGGAGAGTAAATGAAACTATATTCATGGAATGTGAACGGAATCAGAGCTGCAGAAAAAAAAGGGTTTCTGGATTGGCTGCAAAAAACTCAACCAGATATTATATGCGTTCAGGAAACTAAAGCTGCAGTGGATCAATTGTCTGATTCGATTTTAAAAGATCATGGATACCATGCATATTTTCATTCAGCTGAGAGAAGAGGATACAGCGGTGTGGCAACATTTTGTAAAACTGAACCTCTTTTTGTTCAGGAAGGATTGGGTATAAATCGTTTTGATAGTGAAGGCAGGGTACTGATTACTGAACATCAGTCGTTTCTACTCTACAATATTTATTTTCCTAATGGGCAGAAAAATGATGAAAGACTTCAATATAAACTAGATTTTTATGATGAACTTCTTCCCATTATCAATGAACAGGTTGAATCTGGAATACAAGTGGTTGTGACCGGGGATTGGAATACAGCACACCATCCTATTGATTTGGCTCGCCCGAAGGATAACATCAAAAATTCTGGATTTACGCCAATTGAAAGAGAAAAGCTGGATATTTATGTAGAAAATGGATGGGTAGATACATTCAGAATCTTTCATCCGGAACCAGAAAGATATACATGGTGGACTTATCGCTTCGGCGCACGGGGCCGAAACATTGGCTGGAGGATTGATTATTTTTTTGTTAACAGCGGGTTTTCTGAGAAAGTGATAAATGCAGAAATCCATGAAGAAGTAATGGGATCAGATCATTGTCCCATTTCACTTACATTGGAATTATGATCGAAAAAGATAAAATTACACGAAATTGGCTCCGGAGATACACTGGAACAGATCCCAATTCTTTCGGACAACGGATCCTATTGACGAATTTCCAAAATTATGTAGAAAAATTCGCTAGAAAATTTGATGTCCCCATTAATGGATTAGGTGGTCCCATGACTTCATCAACCAACTCCCAAGGATTAAGCATTATCAATTTTGGCATAGGCAGTTCCAATGCAGCAACTATTATGGATTTGTTATCATGTGTCAAACCTAAATGCGTCTTTTTTCTAGGAAAATGCGGTGGATTGAAAAAGACGACCGAACTCGGGCATTTCATATTACCCGTTGCAGCCATACGGGGAGAAGGCACGAGTGATGATTATTTCCCCAAGGAAGTTCCTGCCATGCCTTCCTTTAAATTACATAAATATATGTCCCAAATTCTGGTGGAACAAAAAATTGAGTATCGAACCGGGGTTGTATACACCACCAATCGCCGAGTGTGGGAACACGACAATGAATTTAAAGACTATTTAAGGAAAATTAGGGTTTTGGGAATTGATATGGAAACGGCGACACTTTTCATTACCGGATTTGCTAATGGGATCAACAGAGGATCCCTTTTGTTGGTCTCGGATACTCCCATGATTCCTGAAGGAGTGAAAACGGAGGAATCCGATAGGGAGGTTACCTTAAAATATGTTGACCTTCATGTCAATTTGGGAATTGAAGCAATGACACGGATCGGGAAGGAAGGGGAAACCATTAAGCACTTTACTTATTGAAGCATCAGGTCAACAGCAATCGCATCTGCAAAGGGAAATCCTCTTTCCCTTAATTTAATTTTCTTTCTATCCCTTTTAATATAATCATTCCATTTATTTTGATGTAGCTTCATATTTTGATTGAATTGGTTTTTATGAATTTTCGAAAATTTGTCTAAATTAATTCCTGCATTTAAACGTAAACCGAATCCAATCTTTTCATTTGATTTTTGAATTAAGGTTAGTTTCTCAGATTTAGAAATCGGAGATAATTTCTCATCTATTTTTTTCATGTATTGATCTAGTGAACGAGTATTATTCCACCTACGGTTACCATCAAAACTGTGGGCAGAGGGACCGAATCCGATATAGGGATCAATGTTCCAATAATGGAGATTATGTCTACATTCTTTTTCCGGTTTGGAGAAATTAGATATTTCATAGGGGATGTATTGATGTTTTGATAAAAAAGTTCTTGTCAGTGTAAACCAGTCTGCACTTTCACTGTTTCTGGGCATGGTAACCTCATTGGAATTTACCATGCGAAAAAGTTCCGTCCCTTTTTCAACCGTTAAGGAATAAGCCGAAATATGTCCAGGGTTCAATTTAATTATTCGGTTCATATCCCGCTTCCAAATATCTAGTGTTTGTCCCGGAATCCCGTAAATTATATCACAGTTTATATTTTCAAATCCCGCCGTACGGATATGATCAAATGTTTCAAATACCTGTTTGACTGAGTGAGATCGTGTTAAAAATGCCAATAATTCCTTATCTAGAGATTGAACTCCCATGGAGACTCGATTTATCCCTAAAGAATAGAAATCAGTCAATTTTTCCAATGAGGCTTCCCCGGGATTTATTTCTATGGTTTTTTCAGTCAAATAGGAAAAGGAGACTTTTTTTGAAAGCGTTGTTAAAATGGATTCAAGTTGACTTCCGTTTAGGAGTGAGGGAGTGCCTCCTCCGATAAATAACGTGTCAAATATCCAAGGATATTTATCCAACGATGAATGTGAGATTTCATTGCATAGTGCTGATACAAATACATCCGCATCCTTTTTTCTATCAGTAATGGAGTAAAAGTCGCAATACATGCACTTTGTCTTGCAAAAAGGGATGTGGATATAAATTCCGGCCTTAGTCATTTTTACTCCGTAATTTAGGAGTGTTAACTTGCAAGGGCCTGGAGGTCGTCCCGGATCAGCACAAGGATCGCAGATTGGGGTACTATCAAATATGCTTGACTCTCTACTTTGATCTCGATTGCAGCTTTATTCAAAAATAAGGCATAGTCTCCTAATTCTGCCTGTGGTGGAATATATTTCAGTTTCTTTTCCCCTTGCCTCCAGGGTTCCTCGATATTTTCGTCGGGATTTCCCAATGGAATTCCAGGACCAACTTCAACAACAATCCCGCCACGCACATCCTGTTTTTCCAGAACACTTGCAGGTAGATATAACCCAGCAGCAGATTTTTTTTCACCCTCATCTGGCCGAATTAATACACGATCACCTACAACAATCACTTGTTTGTTTTTACTTTTCATTTTTCGTATGTTCTAATATTAAATAGAATTATTGGATTTTGCTATTATTGTATGTTGACAGAAAGAAGCAGAGAATTTTTGATTATCTGTGGTATTGAAGTAAATTAGGGTAACCTCTATTTTCTCTGTTTCTCTTGTATTAATTAGTTTGAATTTAAACACTGTGATGCTCACGTAATTTTATGAAACCCCCCGTATATAAAAGATTGGTAATACTGGTTTTACGGTATTGGCCTTACCTGTTGGGTTCCTCTTTAGCTGCTTTAGTTTTTGTTACACTCAACAGTTTTTCAATCTGGTTAACAGCTTCTCTGGTTAACAACATTCTCAACGATTTTGATTCCATCTCTAGGGAACAATTAGCCTGGGCCCAGGCAGACCAATTAACCTTGAATGAACATCTTAAATATATTGCAAATCAACTTATTCTTCAGGATTCTCAGTTAGCTTCTTTAAGGCGTCTTTGCCTAATTATTTTTGGTGTGTTTTTGTTCAAGAATATTTTTCTCTACATAAAGAATATTTTGGTTTCTTATGTGCAGTTTTCTCTAATTGTACGTATTAGAAATATGCTCTACGGGCATATTCATACTCTTTCTATGAGCTATTTTAACAGGAAAAAGTCTGGCGAGTTGACTTCGATAATGATGAACGATGTAAATGTTATGCAGGATGCATTTACGATAACATTTCAGAAACTTCTGGTGGAGCCATTAAATATCCTTTTCTTTGGAACAATATTATTTATAATAGACTGGAAACTCTCTCTTATCGCGCTATTGATACTTCCCCTCGCAGGTTTTCTCTATGTCAGTGTCGGTGTGAGTATCCGGCGCAAGTCAAAAAGAATTCAGGAAAAAATTGCCTCTATAATGCATATTTTGACGGAAGTTTTATACTCCATCAGGGTGATAAAAGCTTTTGTAACAAAACGATATGAGATTCAGAAGTTTGAAAAAGAGGGGAGCCGTTATTTTCATTTACTTTTCCGCCGGGCAAAATTGGATAACCTGGCCACCCCTATTAATGAGATAATTGGGGTCCTTATCGGAGTAGTTTTACTTTGGTATGGAGGTATGCAGGTAATCCAGACGGAAACCCTGACTTCTGAGGATTTTTTACGATTTATATTAGTACTATTTGCCATGCTTGCTCCAATCAAGACTTTGGGGACGGTAAACATTACCATTCAAAACAGTTTAGCGGCTGCGGAACGTGTTTTCAACATTCTTGATTCAAAACCGGATATAAATGATAAACCGGATGCAAAGGAAATTGAATCTTTTTCTGAAGAAATCAGATTTGACAATGTTTCATTCAATTATGGTGAAAACTCCGGACCTATCCTGAAAAATGTTTCATTTTCAATACCGAAGGGTTTGGTTGTTGCTCTTGTAGGTTCAAGCGGTGCAGGGAAATCAACAATTGCAGATTTAATCCCCAGGTTTTACGATACAACTTCAGGATATGTGAAGATTGATGGAGAGGATATCAGGGAAATTAAATTGGAAAGTTTACGCAGGATGATGGGGATCGTCAGTCAAGAGGTTATTTTATTTAATGATACCGTAAAACAAAACATTGCTTATGGACAGGAAGGAATCAAAGATTCAAATATTATTTCAGCTGCTAAAGCAGCGAATGCAATGGGGTTTATTGAAGAACTTCCAAATGGTTTAGATACGATAATTGGTGAAAGAGGAGTAAAAATATCTGGTGGTCAAAAACAGCGATTATCTATTGCAAGAGCTATTATTAAAAACCCTCCTCTCCTTATTCTGGACGAGGCAACATCCTCGTTAGACACTGAATCTGAAAAATTGGTCCAGGAGGCATTAAAAGAATTAATGATAGGCAGAACTGTGTTAGTAATTGCGCACCGTTTGTCAACCGTTCAAAGTGCTGACAAAATTATTGTTCTTGAAAGAGGTAGAATTGTTGAAGAGGGGAGTCATAAAGAACTTTTAAGTTTGAATGGAAAATATGCGGAATTTTATGATGTACAGTTTCAAATTTCTTAAAAGGATTCTGTTATTTTTCAGCGTATTGTTAATTTTCTAAATACTAAAAATACCGAATATGACCTTACATTTATATGTAGAAAAAATGGTGGATATTTCGCTTTCCCTATTTTGCAAGAATTAGAGAAAAAATATACAATTCAATATTTATTTCCAGAACATAAACGGGATTATCATCATTGGCAGGTTAAAGGCAGAATAATCTGGGTTGAATGGGCACATAAATTTGCAAAGGAAGTTGCCAAAAAAAAATGGGAAGAAAAGAAGATATTTGTTCGATTGCACAGATATGAAATAGAAACACCCTACATGGATGAAATAAAATGGGATAATGTAGATAAACTGATTTTTGTTAATCCTGAATTAGAAGGTCTATTTATGAATAGAGTCAAAAAACAGGTTGATACCATTACTATTCCCAATGCAATTGATATTTCTAAATTTCATTATAATGCTCCTACGGAAGAAAATTCATTGTTGGCATTCAGTATGCGTTATAATCCTGTAAAATCCTATGATCAGTTAATAGAAACATTTGCCAAGATAGCAAAGATTAATCCGCATATCAAATTAACTATCGCCGCACAAAATTCTGAAATTGTTGAGGATAATGATCATTATAAGAAATGTAAACAGCTGGTCAAAAAGTATCGGCTATGGAAAAATATAAATTTATATACAATTAAAAATGATTCTGAAATCTTTGAATTATTGAAAACCCATAACACAATCGTTAGCTACAGTCAATTAGAGAGTTTTCATTATTCTTTCGCAGAAGGATTATTATCTGGTTTAGAAGGTTTTTGTAATGGTTGGCGAGACCTTAACCCGCGCTTTTTTTGGAACGACTGGTGCTATGATAATGAACAAGATTTTATTAATGCAATTTTGAAATGGAGTAAAAGTCCATTGGAAGATAGAATTTATAAATCAAAAAAAAATAGAGAATATATCATAAATAATTATTCATCTAAGAGAATCTCAAGCGATTATAAAAATTTGTTTAATAGATTATAATTAGAACTATTTATAAAAAAAATAAATGAAAAATATTTTATTCGTTCAAGATTCAACGCCCTGTATTAGAACCATAAAAATTGCTGATGCATTACAAAAGAATGGTATGAACATTTATCTTATACATAGGAATCAAACTCCTAAAGAAATGTACGGTTTTGGTAATTCTTCATTTACATCCATGATCCGTTTGTCTAAATATAACTTTAATAAATTAAAAATAATTAAAAATTTAATCAGTGAGAAAAATATTGGGCTTTTACATTATCATAATGAGCCAGATAGTTTATGCGCTGCAATAATTTCTGCTCAAATTAAAATACCTATTATCTATGATCAGCATGATTTTTTGTCATTTAAAAAAAAACTTTCTATTAAAGAAAAAAAATACGAAAAAATCTGTAATGAAAATGCAGCAGGTACAATTTATATTACTGAATCTTACAAAAACGAAGTATCAAATTATTATAACCTCATTGAAAATTCGATTTGTTTTAGTAATTACTTCCCAAAAATGTGCATTTTAGATGAAAAATCTTTTTTGCCTAAATTAACAAAAACCGATGGAGAATCTCATCTTGTATTTATCGGAAGAATTTCGGAAAATAAAAGTGATCATCGATACATGCTATCCAATTTAAAAAAATTATCAGAGAATGGCTTTATTATACATGTTTATCCATCCAAAAATAAAAAATATAAAAAATATAGGAATATAAAAAATGTCAGAATGCATCAAAAACTTCCATATAATGAATTGATTAGAGAGATCTCACAATATGATTTTGGATTAACAATTTTTAATAATGAAGTAGCTGAAAAATTACCTCATATAAAATTTGCATTTGGGAATAAAACTTATGATTATCTTTGTTCAGGAATTCCAGTTATTGTGCAGGATTGTCTTGATGAAGTACGAAATTTTATAATAAATAATAATTTTGGTTTTATTTTAGAAGATTATAAAGATTATAAAAATATTTCTCAAAACAAGTATTCTCAAATTGTAAAAAATATTATAGAAAATAGAAATTCTTTTTCAATGCAAAATCAGATTCACCGAATCATTGATTTTTATAAAAAAACCTCACTCGAATTTAATAAAAACTCATAAGATATCTCCGTTCCCGTTGATTAAAATATGTTTATATCAAATCATTTTAATATAAAAATTTTAAAAGTGGAACCACGGAAGAAATGGGCTATTGATTCTCAGATTTATTGAAAATATTTCTGATTGTTGAAATTGAAACAAATCATAAAGAAAATTTGAAATGTATAATGTATGGAGATTGATTCGATGATGAAAGTTTACAAAAATGGAAGAAACGAACACTTTTTCTACCCTATTACCTAAAACTGCTTGATAAATAATGGTGTGAAATAATGAACAAAAGAAAATTATCCGCATTTATTCCTGTTCAAAATGTAGAAAATATTATTAAGGAGTGTCTTGATTCTATTAAATGGGTGGATGAGATATTTATAGTTGATGCATTCAGCACAGATAAGACCCTTGAGATCTGCCATAGATATTCAAATGTTAAAATAGTCCAGCATGAATATGAGAATTCAGGCGCACAACGATTCTGGGGAATGCCGCAGGCTTCACACGATTGGATTTTTATCATTGATTCTGATGAACGATGTAATAAAAATTTAAGGGAAGAAATTAAAAAGTTTTTAGAGAAAGAAAAAATTGATGTAGATGGATATTGGGTATCTATCAAAACAAAGTTTCTTGGGAAGTTACAAAATCATGATAGAGCTCTAGGTCATTCAGGAATGAGACTGGTCCGAAAAAAAACATATAAAAACTATGTATTGAAAAGTGTCCATTCAAAGTTAGTCGTAATAAATGCAGGTAGAATCAAAAATAAAAATGCATTTCTCGTTCACGAACCAATACGTGGATTTTCATCCCATTTTAAAAAAATGATTCGGTATGCAGAATGGTCTGCACAGGAAATGTATGAAAACGGGATTCGAATCAAGTGGTATCATTTTGTATTCCGTCCATTTTTCAAATTTATCTTACACTATTTTATTAAATTTGGGTTTTTAGATGGAATGCGTGGATTAATTTTGTGTCAAATAACAGCAATTTCCGTCTTCATGAAGTATTATAAATTGTATTTTTTATCAAGAAAATTGTCGAAAAAATAATCTACAATCCAATATTCAGCCAAGCTGGGAATTAGGTTCTCAGTTATACAAAATGTATAGCCAATCTTTAGAGAAATATCTCATTAATCAGACGGGACTCAGAAAAAAATAATATATTTTGATTAATACAAAAATATTAAGACCTATAAATTGGAAAAATCTTATTCGTGTTGGTAAAGATAATGATGGTGGTTATGTTATTCCCTATGAAATAATTTCTAAAACGGATGTATTGCTTTCGTATGGAATAAATAAAGACTGGTCTTTTGAAAAATATTTTTATAAAAATAATTCCAATGTGAATATTCATTGTTACGATCATACCTTAAATATCTTTTCATTAATCCTTTACACAATTAAGTCCATATTACTTATACCTATTTATTGTATCACGTTTGATAGAAAAAGATTAAAAAGATGTATTTATGGCATATTTATAATACCTGATTACTTTATTTTTTTTGGTAAAAAAGCAAAACATTTTAGGTATAGAATTTGGGATACTAATGAAGATAATAGTAAAACAATTAATTCCACTTTAAATGAACTTCCAAAAGCAGTGAGGAAAAATATTTTTATAAAAATGGACATAGAAGGAGCAGAATACAAGGTATTGGATGATATAATAGATTTATCCGACTTTATTGGAGCAATTGTTGTTGAATTTCATGCTATTGATAAACTTGCAGAAGACTTCAATAAAATAATAAATAAAATTTTAAAACATTTTTATATAGTACATGTTCATGGTAATAATTATTCTAAGCTATTAACAAATCAAAATTTTCCTTCCGCAATTGAAATCACATTTATAAACAAGAGTCATTGTGATAAAAATGTTAAACTATCAATTAAAAAGTATCCCTTAGAAGGTCTGGATCAGCCAAATAAAATTTCAAGACCTGATTATGATATAGTATTTTAATTAGTTATTTCATCAAAACAGAAGAGAGTTTTGATTATGCAGTTATTACCGATCTTTATTTTATGAAATATTATAAATTGTATCACCAGTGGAATTAATCCTGACAAATAAAGACCGATGATTTCTATTGATTACCACCAGCGCTTAGCCAATATTAGTGGGCAAATAACCAGGCTGTTTTTACTTATAATTTCTCTATTTATTCTATTTTCATTTAATAGGTTCCTTTTCTTTTCCTTGTTTTCAGACTCAAGTGAGGGAACCAATGAGTTCTTTAAAATTTTGAACGGATTTTTACTTGGAATAAAATATGACAGCGCTACGATAATATATGGTTTATCCATTCCTATTTTATTATTTTATCTTGGAATTGTGATCCCCGTAAAAAAGTATCTTCCCATGTGTAGCATAATATCCAAAATTTGGACGACTTTAATCCTTTTTCTTTTTCTTTTTATATTTTGTATTGACGTATTTTTTTATGAGTTTTATCAAGATCATTTAAATATAATATTTTTCGAAATATTTGAAGATGACACACAGGCTGTAATCAATACTATCTTGAAAAACTATCCAGTTTTCGAAATTGTTACCGGATTGGTGATATTAGGATCAGTAGTATATTATTTACTTGGTAAAGTGTTTTATCACCAAAATGAAAATTCAATAAAACCGCTAAAACATATTGGAATTTTAGGTGGATCCTTTATCGTTTTTGCAATTATGGCAAGATCATCGTTTGGATTATTTCCAATTGGCATGATGGATGCTGCCTACACAGATGATGTATTTTTGAATAAACTGGCACCGAATCCTGTTTTTACTTTTGAGAAAGCTATTGAAGCCCGTATTGAGCAGAAAAATGCAATCCCATTTTGGAGGCGAAATAAGTACAAGGACGATATCCAATCTGCATTTTCAAAAACAGCAGAATATTTTCTAGGATCTGATGAAAAAAACCTTGATTCCACCATTACTACAAACAGTTATTTTTTTCAAAAAAGCAAAAGTAATGAACATCTTAAATCCAATCCTCCTCATGTCATTATTGTCATGATGGAAGGATTTGGTTCATGGATTTTAGATTATGAATCGGGGGAATTTCAAATTTCCTGTGGTATCTCCGATTGGATAAACAAATCAATTTATTTTGATCATTTTATCCAGGCAGCAGGTGGGAGCATTTATAATCTTACTTCAACCATACTCAGTATCCCTGCAATCCCACAAACAATTCCACTTTCACAACAAAAGTACAGCATTATTTCGTTCGAATCTGCACTTGCAGAATCTTACCGACGGAACGGATTTGAAACCACTTTTGTGTACGGAGGGAAATTATCCTGGCAAAGATTGAGTGATTTTGTTCCTCACCAGGGATTTGACCATGTGTACGGAGAGGGTGATTTTGATGCCAAAACTCCGAAAACAGACTGGGGAGTGTATGATGAATATCTTTTTCAATTTGTTTTTAACATATTAATCAATTCAGAAACTCCTCAATTCATTGTGCTTTTCACGACAACAAATCATCCTCCGTTTGAATTGCCGCCATCCTTCGACTCTCCTCCCTTGGAAATGAGCGATTCATTGAAAACAATAATTCGAGGAAATGAAGCCATCGCCCTAAAACGATTTGCTGCATATCAATATACAAGTTGTTATTTGAATCAATTCTTAAATGATATTTATACGAATGAAAAATTGATGAATACGGTAACAGCTGTGACTGCCGATCATAATTTTCAAGGAATTAGAAATTATTCCTCAAAAAACATATTACATCGATTTCGAATTCCATTCTTTATTCTTGCCCCTGAGTCAATAATTAGTCAACCAAAGGTTATTCCTACAATAGGTTCTCACGTGGACATTTCTCCAACATTGATAAATTTAACTCTTTCAGATGCTAAATATCTGTCTTTTGGGAGGGACTTATTAAACTCCAACCTAGAAATAATTGCGGTGAATCAAAATGGTGTTCTTTTTTTACCGGACCATGTCTTGTGGTATGATTATCAGTTAAAACAAATCAGACATTTACTATCATGGAAAACACAAGACAGGTGGGAATTAGAGCCTCCTACAAAAAAAGTGAATAGTTCCGAACTAATTCAACGTTTAACTATGTATTACAGCGTTACCAGTTTTTATCTGGAAGATGAATGGAATAAAAAGTCCTTATCTCTAACAATAAAAAAGGAAAAGAACTAATTCTCCGAATGTTAAAAAATTAGAAATGGGATAAATATATTCCTGCAATCATCTCTGGATCCGTTTGGGAAATTGTTGATTGTCATTATGACGATCCAATTATTGTTGGTCATTTTTTCCGTGTCTATTATTTCAGGATTATTTTTCTCTTAAAACACATTATATTGATTAAATAAGAATGAAATTATTTCAATTATTTTCTCACCAAATATTATACTAATTTTGTCATCTTTTAATTTAAACTGCTAAAATAGTTATTAAAAATATGCGTAAATATTTTAGAGTAGAAGAATATAAAATTTTGGCATTCAGGCTCTTTTTAGCTTACGTTTTTTATGGGATTGCTAGAATCTTTTTTACTATCTACAATTTTGAACTGTTAGGTTCTCCTGGCCTTTTTGAGTTTCTCAGGCTCTATTATCATGGACTGATATTTGATACTGCTGGGATTCTTTATGTAAATATGATTTTTATTTTGTTTAGCATATTGCCATTAAGTATCAATACTTGGAACATATTTCAGAAATTTCAATTCTTTATTTACTTCCTTTTTAACCTTACTGCTTATGCTACCAACTTCATTGATTTCATATATTTTAAGTATATTTTAACCAGATCAACATTAGCATCCTTTGAATCTATTCAACATGAAAGCAATAAAGTCATTTTACTTTTCAGTTTTATTATGAGCTACTGGCATGTCTTTTTCCTATTTATTGTTCTCTCAATTATTTGGGTTTATCTCTACAGATTATGGAACCTTAAAAATAAAAAACCTCAAAATCCATTTGCTTATTATGGTTTGTCCATTGTTTGTTTCTTTGTAATAATAATCTTAATGGTTGGGGCCATTAGAGGGGGTGATTTCAAAAAATCCACCCGTCCAATTAACATGGTAGATGCCAACAGGCATGTCAATAGCAGTATACAAGCCGGTATAGTGTTAAATACTCCTTTTTGTATTATTAGAACGATAAATAAAAAATCTGTAAAAAAAGTAGAATATTTATCAGATGAAGAGGTTATTCAATTAGTTAAACCAATAAAACAATATGACAGAAAGGTTCATGAAAAACCGAATGTAGTGCTTATAATTATAGAAAGTTATGGAAGAGAATATTCCGGTGCATTTAATCCCGAGACCAAGATAAAAGATTACAAAAGCTATACCCCATTTGTTGATTCTTTAGCACAGCACAGTTTAATTTTTACCAATGCCTATGCAAACGGTTATAAGTCCATTCATGGCATGTCATCAATATTGAGTGGAATCCCGTCATTTAAAGACGCGTTTACCTCTACTCCTTATGCTAATCAAAAAATTGAATCTTTGGTTTCTGTTTTAGAAAACCTTGGATATCATACATCCTTCTTTCATGGGGCTGAAAACGGTTCAATGGGATTTTTGGGTTATTCAAATATTTTGGGTATCGATAAATATTTTGGGCGGAATGAATATAATAATGATACCGACTTCGATGGGTATTGGGGAATTTGGGACGAACCTTTTCTTCAGTTTATGAAAGAAAAACTTGATGAAGAAAAAGAACCTTTTTTTAGTACTGTTTTTACTATTTCATCCCATGAACCTTATATAATTCCTGAAAAATACAAAGAAACATTCCCTGAAGGTGATATCATCATGCATAAATGTGTGAGATATACAGATTATGCTCTAAGGCGTTTCTTTGATGAAGCAAAAAAGGAACACTGGTATAATAATACCCTTTTTGTCCTGGTAGCAGATCATGCAAATCTAATTTATTATCCAGAATACCGAAAAGCGTTGAATATAAATACAATTCCTATATTATTTTATCATCCTGATGGACGATATAATGGTATAAACAATTTATTAGCTCAGCAAATAGATATTTACCCAACTATTGTAAATATGATTGGTTTTAATAAACCATTTAGAAGCTGGGGGAGAAGTTTAATTAGTGATCAAGAAGAACCCTTTGTAGTAAGGTACTCCGGTTATTATTATTACTTTTATGATAAATATGTTTGCTGTTTTGACGGAGAAAAACTAATCGGGTTTTATGAATTAAGTGATAAATCCATGAAAAATAATCTCATAAATGAAAATAAAGAAATGATGTTTCTAATGGAGAAAAGATGTAAGGCTTTTATCCAAGACTACATGAATAAAATTATAGATTCTAAATTATCAGAAAACAGGTTTTAATTATTTTTCTCAAATACACATCTTTAATTATGATTTCAACGCAAGACAAATAAGGGGATTTTATTAATAGGATACTCTTAAAAAATGGTCAATAAAAAATAAGTAATGATGGCATGGTAACGAATTTATTGGACAACACAACAACCTATTACAGAGTTGCAAGCTTTTATCTGGAAGATAAATGGAATAATAAATCCTTATCCCTAACGATAAAAAAGGAGACGAACTAATTCTCCGAATGTTGAAAAAAATTAGAAATGGGGTAAATATATTACTGCCATCGCCTCTGGGGCCGTTTGGAAAATTGTTGATTGTCATTATGACGGTCCAATTACTGTTTGTTCATTTTTCCGGTGTCCATTATTTTAGGATAATTCCAAGGGATATGTGGCGAATATTTCATAGCTACATTTTAATTCTTTCAGGATTATTATTAGTAAAATATCCTTTGGAAAATTATAAGTGGGCATCTTTTTCTTTACAATCATTATTCGTGCTAATTCAATGTGCTTTCATTGGGTATTTTGTCAAAACGGAACAGTCCTTTGATTATGCAGTAGTTGCGGATAATTTTAATGAAATATTTTACAGTGAATCGTTATTTGTAATTCTGAATGGGATAGATCCCACTGCATTTTATATCGGAATAATTGGAATTGTGATTATCTTATTTAAAACACTTAAAAGACCAACATTAAAAAAAGAAGTTTCATTTTCTCTAAAGAAATATAGTGGTGTATTTTCTATTTATTTGTTATTTGCTTTTACCCCAATTATTCAATTTGATGAATTGACAAATTTTTTCCGTTCTGCTACTGCCTTTTATTTTCAATCTCCTAAAAATAAATTCGAAATCAGTATTAGAGAAGATTCATTTCCGTTTTTAACCCAAACTCTGGAACAAAAAAAACCTCTTCAGGAAAAACCGCACATTTTTCTCATTATGGTAGAATCCTTCAATGCAGGTTTTGTAAATCAAAAAGATGAAGATGGTAATATATACACTCCATATTTTAATTCGATGATCAAAAAAGGTGTTTACATTGATCGGTTCTACGGCACGTCCGTTCAAACTGTAAAAGGACATTTTTCCACTCTCTTTTCGTTACTTCCGTTAATTAAGGGGAAAGTGTATAAAGATTATGAACACAATAATTTCAAGAGCCTGCCGATGTGTTTAAAAGACGTTGGTTATAATACATTTTTTTTTAATGGCCATAATAGTACAGGTTTTGATAATACGAGATCAATGATGTTAACTCACGGATTTGACACATATTTAATTGGAAAGGAATTAATGGATGAATCATTTAAAGAGTCTTGGGGTTCATGGGGATTATCGGATGATGAACTCTATAGACAAGTTTTTAATTATCTTGAAAAAGATAATAAGGGAAATTCTCCAAAGTTTATTACCATAACACCCTCCTATCATCATGTCCCGTTTAGCGTTCCAAGGGAGAAACGTGAATTATATGAAAGTCCTTTTTCGTTAAAATCTAGATATGCTAATTCCATCAGATTAGTGGATAACGGATTTAAGGTATTTTTCGATGAATTAAAAAAACGTCCTGAATTCAGAAATAGTTTAATTGTAATTACTGCAGATCATGCCTTTCCGGTGGGAAACCACAATATTTATTTTAATGAAATAGGATATTATGAGGAATCGTTTCGGATCCCATGTCTCATTTTATGGGAAAATCACTTAATCCCAAGAGTGGATAAGAATCATATTTTTTCACAATTGGATATTGCTCCAACGATTTTAGAGAACATAAATGCTTTGCCTGTATTTCATCATTTTCAGGGTCAAGATATGTTAGGAGGTTCGTCAGAAAAAAAACCTGTTTTTCTCATACAGCCTTATAATGGTACTATTCTCTGCAGTATTGATTTTCCTTTTAAATACCTGAAACGGTTACGTACCGATGAAGAGTGGTTATTTAATCTAGATGAGGATCCCCTGGAGAATAAAAATTTGATTGATCTTCCGGGAAATAATGCACTATTGGACGAACTTAGAAAATCTTTAAAGTATTGTTTTTTAAATCAATATCTTATTGAAAATAATCAAATTATACCTACAGACAATCTTTAACCAGAATTCAGAAAAACCGGTGGACAGAAACAATTAAATTCTATTTTTATAACGATAATTTTGTTCCCAATAAATTAAGGATCAAGGCTATTAACAAAGCGGACCTTTTAGAATATAACATTGAATTGAAATGAGCCAATAGTTAGATTATTACTTCTTTTATTAAATAATCAACAAGTAAATATTCCGAAAAATTAATTATGGAATGATGATATTAATACGGAAAACAATATTATTTTTATTCTTAGGATTTGTTTTATCAGCAAACCCGCAGGTAAATGAAAATATGTTACGTGCTGGTTTGCGAAGTGGTGGTTTTTACCGGGCATGGATATTTTTTAATGATAAAACAGAAGGTGAAAGTACATCTGAAAATGTGTTTCAAAAAGCATTAGATAATTTGGATAACAGGACAAGAATGCGCCGTTCAAAAGTACGCCATTTTTCTCTTGTAGATAATCGGGACATCCCTGTTTCCCCGGATTATATTGATGAGATTAAATATACGGGAGTTACAATTCGCACAGTCTCAAAATGGCTCAATGCTGTTTCTGTTTCAGGGACCATTGAACAGCTCAGGAGTATATCGGATTTTCCATTTGTAAAGAAAATAGATCCGGTCTACGGTGGAAAACGGAAAAGCCCTGTTCAAAGATCCTTATTAAAATCCTCTACAGAGCTTGGAAGAAGCGATTATGGTCCGTCTTATGATCAACTTGACCAGATCAACGTCATCGCTGCTCATGAAGCGGGATATACAGGTGCTGGAGTCCGGGTTCTTATGCTGGATACAGGCTATTATACGGACCACGAAGCCATCCATGAGGAACAGGTAATAGCTGAATGGGACTTCATCAACAATGATGGGGAGACACAGAATGAAGAGGGAGATCCTGACAGCCAGCATAACCACGGAACGTATACATTATCTGCGCTGGGTGGCAGGTTTGATGGTGAATTGTACGGACCTGCTTACGGAGCAGAGTTTCTTCTTGCAAAAACGGAGGATGTGAGCCAGGAAGTTCCCATTGAAGAAGATCAGTATGTGGCCGGATTGGAATGGGGGGAAAGTTTAGGAGCGGACATTGCCTCATCCTCACTGGGATACATTGACTGGTATGAGTTTGAAGATTTAGATGGTATGACAGCCGTAACAACAATTGCCGTGAACACGGCTATTGAGAATGGAATG
>Ga0209445_1000377_pt1 | contig 25049 bp, 23 predicted proteins | sample MarorgKNORR_S2LV_4_FD_188223 | JGI IMG/M metagenome (GOLD analysis project Ga0209445, IMG submission 188223) | Marine microbial communities from the Southern Atlantic Ocean, analyzing organic carbon cycling - NADW_A/KNORR_S2/LV (SPAdes) (version 2) | ecosystem: Environmental > Aquatic > Marine >... | reverse complement strand
TGGGGTAAATGACTTCGGTCATTGTATGGTTTTCCACAGCCTCTCCAAACGATCAAATTGTCCCGGGCTACGTTCCGGATTCGTCGCCGGTGACGCCAACATTATCGAACGTTATTTCCAATACCGCACATATCACGGCTGTGCGATGCCGGAACACGTACAACACGTGAGTACCCTCGTGTGGCGAGATGAACAGCACGTCGTATCAAACCGTCAGGCCTATCGGGAAAAATTCGACGCCGTTAATCCAATCCTTTCGCGAGTCTTCGACGCCGAGATTCCACCGGGCACTTTCTATTACTGGCTTCCACTCCCTGGCGACGACGAATCTTTCGCGCGGGATCTTTTCGTCACCGAGAACATCACCGTCTTGCCAGGTCAGTACCTCGGTAGAGATTGTCAAGGAACGAATCCTGGACAAGATCGAATCAGAATAGCGCTGGTCGCGCCCATCGCGGACTGCATCGATGCGGTTAGCAGAATGACGAGTTTCATCGAAGGCTATTACAGATGACCGAGGACGTATTCGATCTCGCGTGCGATCTTATTAGTTGTTCCTCCGAAACGCCCAACGACGGGGGCTGTCAGCAACTCATTGCACAACGACTGACCGCCGCTGGATTCAAAGTCAATCACCTTCCCTTCGGGCGTGTCTGCAACATGTGGGCACAGGTTGGAGATGGAAAACCGCTAGTGGTATTCGCTGGACATACCGATGTCGTTCCTCCAGGTCCATTATCCCAGTGGACGTCGCCGCCATATCAACCAACGGTCGCTGGTCAATACCTCTACGGCCGCGGCGCCGCAGACATGAAATCGAGCCTAGCTGCTATGGTGGTGGCGACGGAACGATTCTTGCGAGGCCATCCGGATCACGCCGGATCGATAGGGTTCCTTATTACCAGCGACGAGGAAGGTGAAGCTAAAGACGGAACCGTAAAAGTCATCGATTACCTAAGCCAACAAGGCACTAGGATCGACATGTGCGTGGTCGGAGAACCGTCATCCGCCGAAAAAGTCGGGGATGTGGTGAGGGTTGGTCGTCGGGGATCTCTCAACGGTCGAATCCGGTTCGTCGGCGAGCAAGGACACGTCGCCTACCCCGACCAAACGCACAACCCAATCCATACCGCAATCACCGCGCTATCCCAACTCGTTACAAGGGTTTGGGATTCGGGCAACGCCTACTTCCCACCCACCTCGTTCCAGATATCCAACATGAATGCCGGGACAGGCGCGGCAAATGTTATTCCGGGCGAACTCGACGTTCTGTTCAACTTTAGATTCAACACAGAACAAAGTATCGAGGGTTTGCAAGCGACGGTAGAGGATCACCTACTCACTAACGATCCTGGGATCGAGACCGTATTGGATTGGCAACTATCTGGACAGCCGTTCTTGACTAGGAAGGGAAAGCTGCTTAACGCCGTTCAGACGGCTATACGTTCAGTCGTATCGCTCGAGCCCGATCTCTCGACTTCTGGCGGAACATCAGACGGGCGGTTCATAGCTCCAACCGGTGCAGAAGTTATAGAGCTGGGTCCCGTCAACGCATCCATCCACAAGATCAACGAATGCGTCCGCATTAGCGAGTTAGAGCCGCTCGCGAAAATATATCAAGGCATCCTCTTCCAACTGCTATGTTGAAGTCTCGCCAACTCTTGTTCTTAGGCTTTGTTTTTTTTCTATCGTTCCTCGTCATCTTTCTGCCAGCGGGCTCAATACGCCTCGTAACAAACGCGATACCCGCGATAGATTTCTCGACAACGGAGGGGAGTATTTGGAATGGAAGCGGACGATTGCGCGTAAGCAAGCTATACGCTGGCTTACTGAGTTGGTCCGTTGACCCAGTCCAACTAGTTTTCGGCAAACTCGCCATTGAATGGGTGCTCGAAGATCAAACACATACATTCGGAGGCACTGCGACGATCCGTTTAGGCGGGATGGCCCTCTCGTTTGACGGGTTGATAGAGGCCGAAACGATTAACCGAGTACTGGCGCCGTACAACATGAATTTGAACGGCACACTTCACCTCAGATCGGTCAAAGCAACTATCAACAAAAGCGAAGGTCAGATTCGAATCCAAGGAGATATGCGGTGGGATGGCGGAACTGTGCAGTACCTTATGTCGAACCAACGGTTTCAGAGAGAACTACCCGCGTTGTTAGGCGAATTGCAAATGGTTGAGGGCATCCCTTCGATGACGGTTAGATCCGAAACAGATGACACACCACTGTTACGTGCAAGGCTCGACAACGACGGTTGGGTCCATATCGGCATCACGAAACGGTTTACGCATTTGATTGGTCAACCCTGGCAGGGTAACGAACCGGACCCCACTATCGTGATGGAGGTGTCGGAAAAACTTCTTTAAGATTGGCCATCTCATTCTCGGCCACCAACGGTGTTCGATTTCAGCCCCAAGCTCATCAATAGTGCGCGAAACGCTGCATTAGTCCTATTGGTGGCGCTGATTGCTTGGTCGCTAAAAGAATCCACGCAGTTCTTTATGTTTCCACCTGAAGAGAAATTTTCAAGACTGCCTAGTGGCATCAGCACCAAGAATGACCCTGATGTGGGTTCAATTGACCTCGCAACGTCGCTAAACCTGTTTGGGGATGCCTCGCGGTCCCAGTTGAATCCGACGGCGACGGTGACCGAATCTCTAGCGGAAACCCGGCTCAAACTGGAACTTGTAGGCGTATTTGCGGCGAGCACCGACGATCCAGAAGACTCTGCAGCGTTGATTTCGGAGAAACGTGGGGCTGCAAAACTCTTTCGCATTAATGAACGTGTGCCGGGCAATGCAACGCTGGTGGAAGTATTCACAGATCGAGTCGTTTTGGAGCGGTCGGGAAAACGAGAACTGCTCCGCTTTCCTACCACCAAAAGCAATTTCACACCACAGGGAGTATCTGCGCAGACAATTAATGACCCCGCTGTTTCTCGTTCGCTAACAGCCTCCGAGGGTTCCCTAATCACCGGCGGGTCATCGAACGCAACCCGCGTCGGGCATGCTGAAACCGACAAGGAGACAACAAACGGACGTAACACTCAACAATCAGTCCGACAAGTTATTGCGTCCTACCAGGGTCGACTCGAAAACGACGCGGAAGGTACACTCGCAGAACTGGGGATTAAACCCATTTCAACAGAAGTTGCAGGGGGGTACCGCCTGGGCAACTTAGCCTCGCATCCAGCGTTGAGGCAAACCGGACTTCAACCCGGCGATATTTTGCTCTCGGTAAATAACCGGGCTATCGGTAACGTGGCGGAAGACAGACTCGAGTTTGAGAACGTGCTGGCCCAAGGCTCTGCTCGTCTGGAGATTAAAAGAGGTAGCAGGAACTTTTTTATCACCGTTTCCCTCAAATAAAAACTATGCGAAAACAACGTCTCCATTGGCTCGTTCTTGTTTGCTGTTTACTAGCCGCGCCAACGTGGCCTGACACGCAAACCTGGAAGATCAACCTTAAGAACGCGGATATTCGTGAGTTCATTACTCAAGTTTCGACCATCACCGGGAAAACGTTTGTCGTTGACCCAAGGGTGAAAGGTAATGTGACCGTTGTCTCTGACCGAAACCTCGATACCGAAGCCGTCTACGCTTTATTTCTCTCCGTGCTTCGGGTGCACGGTTTCGGCGCGTCACGCACAGGAGACGTAGTCCGCATTGTGCAAAGTGCGACAGTAAAACAATCGGGCGCACCCGTTAATGACGACAGTGATTCATTGTCCGAAGAGGTGGTGACACGGGTGATCACGGCGCGCAATGTTGCCGCAGCGGAACTGGTTAAGATCCTCCGTCCCATGATCCCGCAATACGGCCACATTGCTGCCGTAACACAAGCGAACGTCGTCATTATCAGCGACCACGCCGACAATATCGGGCGGTTACTAACGATCATTCGCCAGATTGACGTCGCTGACGAAGATGAAGTCGTGGTGATAGCTCTCGAACAAGCTTGGGTCGGGAGCGTGGTCAAGATTCTTGAACAAGTTGCGCCCGATCAAATTGGGAAATCCGCGGAGGGGCCCCAACGCGTTCTTGTGATTGGGAACGATCGAAACAACACGCTGGTTCTCAGGGGTAAGAGTGCACCGATCGCAGCGGTACGTTCTTTGATCGAACAACTAGATCAACCGGCGACGTCGTCCGGTTCAACCAGGGTATTCCAGTTGAACCACGCCGATGCAACTAGGACAGCGGAGATCCTTAACGGAATCCTGATAGAGCCTCGGGGGCGGGGCGACAACACAAAATCCGAAAATATCAGCATTCAAGCTGATATCTCATTGAACGCGCTTGTTGTCAGGGCAGATCCCGGCACAATGTCGGAAATCCAAGAAATTCTACGACAACTTGATATACGCAGAGCCCAAGTACTCATTGAAGCTGCCATCGTGGAAGTCTCAGCTGATGAAACAAGCGCCATCGGAATCGAAGCTGGCGTAGCAGATGCCGGCGGTGAATCGGTACCTTTTGCCAGCACCAGCCTGAATGGCATCATTTCCAATTTGCTGAGCAACATCAGCGCGACGGCGGTGGACGGAAAAATTGATCCAGTACAGGGAATAGCGAGTGTCGGTTCTCCCACGCTTGCGGTAGCACGACTCGATCCAGACGGCATTTCATTCGGCGCCATCATCAACGCTATAGCCATCAATACATCGGCTGATCTGTTATCGACACCCAGTATCCTTACTCTCGACAATGAGCAAGCCAAAATCCTTGCAGGACAAACGGTACCTTTTCGTACCGGATCGTTTACGTCGACCAGCAATGGCGCCAGCAATCCCTTCACCACCATACAGCGAGAAGATATCGGCATTGAGCTGACCGTGACGCCACACATCCATGACGACGGGTCAATTCGACTCGAGGTTTTCCAAACGGTCGAAAACGTCGTCAACACGGGCCTAGAAATTGGTGAGGCCGGATTTTCAGATGTCGTTACCAACAAGCGCAGTATCGAAACAACCATCTTGGCAGACGACCGGCAGACAATCGTCCTTGGCGGTTTGATTCAAGACGACGTACGAGAAACGCTGAAAAAGGTGCCCTTGTTGGGGTCAATCCCATTTCTTGGTCGCCTGTTTCAGAATCGATCGATGACCCGAACCAAGCGCCACCTTTTGGTGTTCCTACGACCCACCATTCAACGCAATCGTGAAGAAGTCGCAGACACAACTGATCGGAAGTACAAAGGCATTTGGCAAGTACAGATTGAGTCCCGCAGAAGCGGAATCGAAAGCGAACCGCAACTCGAACGGATCTATGAGGGTCGGCGCGACTAACGCTAAGGCGCATCCATACCCAAATCACTCGGTACGGAAAATCGCCTCGTTACCATGTAGCCTCTGCACCTTGCACCGTGGGGTTAGAACCACAACGAAAGATGCCCCGCCACCAGACCTCCCCTAAACCCGCCGGAATGATTTACCGCATGTCGCGAACCTTGTTGGCTCGCTTGGCCAAACCTAATCTCGTTGGCAATACGAACTTTGAAGACCCGGATGTTTTGTATGTTTTACCCCAACGATCACTCGCAGACCTCCTTCTACTAGATCTCGCCTGTGAAAAAACGTCCTCGCCTCGACCTTTGCTACCACTCTCCAAGCCAAATGAGGCGAGACGATTTTTCTTTTTAAACCGAGGGAGCGGGTTCTTCGAAAAAAATACTATGCGGACCTATTCGGAACGCATGCTGCGAATTGACCAAGCCCACGCGCAGGACCCAACGTTACGCGTTACGGTTGTTCCAGTCTCGATTTTCTGGGGACGAGCCGCAAATAAAGATAAATCGCTTGTTCGTTCGATGGTGTCGGAAGAATGGTTGATTTCTTCGAGACTGCGCCGATTGCTCGGGCTACTCTTCAATCGGTCCGACATTTTGGTCCGGTTCGGAACGTCTCTACCTTGGCCACAAACGCCGTCTTCTCATCAAGGCGGCAACCGTAACGTACGCAAATTAGCCCGAATACTCCGAGTCCACTTTCGCAACGAGAGGACAGCCGTTCTAGGACCCGACCTTTCAAACCGTCGTTCTCTGGTTGAAAAAATCGTTGCGAGTCCCTCAGTGCAAGATGCCATCGAGTCAGCGGAAGGCGACTGGGCGACGCTCGAAGCGGAGGCACGTCGCGACGCATTCGCGATAGGGTCCAACATGTCGTACCCGACCATCAGAATCTTAGAACGTCTCCTTACCTGGTTCTGGCACCGTATATACGACGGTGTGGATATTCAGGGCTTCAAGCAGCTTGAACAGATTGCACAAACACACACCCTCGTATACGCGCCTTGTCACCGATCACACGTAGACTATCTCGTTTTGTCACATGCCCTGTTTGGCCTGGGATTGATGATTCCGCATATTGCCGCTGGTGACAATTTGAACATACCAGTAATTGGAAAGTTATTAAGACGTAGCGGCGCCTTCTTCATGCGACGCTCCTTTCACAACGATCCAATTTATCGCGCCGTTATACGCGAGTACCTCAATGAAGTTTTTTCTCGAGGGCATTCTATCGAATATTTCATCGAAGGCGGTCGAAGCCGGACCGGCAAGATGTTGCCGCCCCAACTCGGGATGCTACGTATGACGCTGGATAGTTATGCTCTGGGATTACCGCGGCCCGTAGCCATCATCCCCGTCTATTTCAGTTACGAGAAACTGATTGAGGCTACTGCGTATCTGTCCGAACTACGGGGTGAGAGCAAACGTAGCGAAAACGTGTCCGACGTGGTTCGGAACTTACGATTGATAAAACAGAATTTCGGTCGCGTAACGTTGCGATTTGGGACCCCCATCAACCTTGCGGCGTTCGTCGACAATTTCAATCTCGAACAAAACCACACATCGATACCCACAACTGCCGCCCAATCCCTTGGCCACGAAATACTAACGGCGGTGAATGATTCAGCCCACGTCAATCCGGTCAACCTCGTTGCTTTAACGACCCTGTCGATGCCTCGATTCACTATCGAAGAGGGCGTTCTAATACAACACTTGGACTATCTGAAAAGACTGATTACCGGCAATCGAGAACATCATAACTTTAGCGTCACAGATCTCTCGCCGACTCAGATACTCGAACACGTTGAACACTTGGACATGGTGCAGCGTGAAGAAGCTGACGGCGAGCGGTTGGTTGGACACGACTCCATGACCGCTATTTTGATGACTTGGTATCGGAACAACGTCTTACACGTCATCGCGCAATCGGCGATGATTGCGTGCTTACTCGTCAATCGCAGACTGCCGCTAAAAGTTAGTGCACTGGAGCATCTTATGGCGACGGTGTTCCCATACGTTGAGGCGGAGCTCTCGTTTCGATCAGGAACAGACGAGACGAACCGATGCCTGTTGCAACTTGAAACACTTGGTCTTCTACACCGTGCGGACCAGGCGGTCAGGCCTCCCAGGGAAGACACCAAGGGTCGAATCCACCTTAATCTTCTAGCGAATGCATTGATGCCGACCCTCGAACGCTTCTATATCGCGATCGCCCTTCTCGACAAGGCCGGAAACGCTATGTATACACGCGTTACTTTGGTCGAAAGCGCTTGTCGAACCGCACGTCGCTTCTCGGCCTTGTACGGGACGAACGCGCCCGAGTTTTCTGATCCTGTTCTCTTTCGCGGATTGATCATCACGCTCGAAGACCGTGGGGTCGTCCGCACAGATAGTGACGGTTACCTTTACTTTGACTCATCGATCAGGGAACTCATTCGAGCATCTCATCACGTCATCAAGGCAGAATTGCAACAGTCCATCCCACCGTCGCCTCTCGCCTGATTTGTAGCCTAATTTCGGTCGGCTCGATAGATATCGAAGCGGACGCTCCGTGCTCGAATTTGCCAATCGGGGGCCCTTATTACTGGTGGTGCCTTTATTCGGTTCTTAACCACCACGCGCTGGTTGGCACGTTCGATCGACCACTCGGCGATCTCACGAGCGTCTGATTGCTCGGCTAAATCGGCGAGCACTTGCATAGGGTACGAAGGCAGAGCGGTTTTAGGATGTGCAGGGAACATGGGGTCTAAATACACGACATCCCAGCCCCGCGTTCGATCCGCTAACAGCTCCCGAACATCAATGCGCATACAATCGAGTGAGCAAAGTTTGAAGCGCTTGATCCGATCATACAGCATCGCGAAAACTAGCGGTTGCAACTCACAACAAGTGACTACGCAACCGAGAGTCGCGAGCGTAAGGCCGTCCGTGCCCCAGCCCGCGAATGCGTCAAGAACTGTCATACCCTCGCGAACACCACACGCTCTCGATAAAGGTGAACGGCGTCCAGATAGCGAGCGCCTTCGGATCTCATCCAGTGACAAGCGCATGGATTGTTTGGCCGGATGTCGAAGAGTCAAATCAGACTCATCGAGATAGAGATACCAGTCATTCGGCGCGAATTTGGTCGGAGCAACACCGTATCCGATCGCCGAGGTGAAATCCCGCGCACGCTCTTCTGCGTTGTCAAAATAGACGATCAAATCAACAGCCTCGTTGCGAGTCTCTGTCAATCCAATGTCTTGAAAGCAAATTTCTTTCCTTCCTCACCAACCGGCCAAAGTTATCGGCCGTCTGTACCACGCCATGGCGTGTCTCCCTCCACGTAAACAGGAAGCCCCTGCTCCGCATTCAGCCAACCTCCAACTTCGCGCTGCGCAATCCTTAATACATGGCGCGCGGAAAGTGCAACTTGAGAATCACTGACAATGCGGTGTTTAACGCGATAAACCTTCTCATCGACCAACTGGTCGCTCGAAGTAGTTGTTAAATTTCCAAATCTCGAATTAAACCCGGCGACATAGACAAAACTTTGTCGAGATCGTCGGGACGTCACGAATTCGGTGAGTCGACAATCTTGTTCCAAGCTGGATAAGGCCATCGCTTTCGAGGTCTGAACCGGACAAACCGGAATATCCCATGCCAAGGCAATCCCTTGCGCTATTCCAGCAGCGATCCGGACACCCGTAAAAGAACCCGGCCCAGCGGAAAAAGCGACGCAGGCGACCTCGTCGCGTTCAATCGGTGACGCCGACAGAACTGCGTCGACCATCGATAGCACGATTTCGTTGTGCAGCCTCATTGCCAGCCGTGTATCCTCAAGCACCATTTCGTTATTACCAATAGCGACCGAACAGAGCTCAGCGGTGGTTTCCAAAGCTAATAACGCAACCATACGTGCATGCTAAACGTTGACGACGCGTTGCGAAAACTCGGTGATCTAACCTCGCCGGTCTTAGACACCGAAGTGATCCCTCTAACCGAATCCAAAGGACGCGTCGTGGCGTCCGCCGTCGACGCCCCCATGGACTTGCCGCCCTTCGATGCGTCGGCCATGGATGGGTATGCGCTTCACGCGAATGACCTCAACCAAGACGGAGAGCTTGCCGTGGTTGGCGAAAGCAGGGCGGGACACGTTTGCCAAGATCCGGTAGCGCCTGGTACAGCCATACGCATATTTACCGGAGCCCCAATACCCAGAGGCACTTCCGCGGTTGTCATTCAAGAAGACGTTGAAAGGCACGGAGATCAGATTCGTTTTCGTGCATCGCTTGAAATCGGCGAAAACATTCGGAGTCGGGGTCACGACATAGCCAAGACGCAACTTCTCGCAAAAGGTGGTGATCGGCTCGATGCATACAAGATTAGTTGGTTAGCTGCTTGTGGAGTGACCAACGTAACAGCCGTGCGTCGGATCCGTGTGGCTCTATTTTCAACAGGCGATGAATTAATTGATCCCGGGACACCGTTGGGCCCGGGCCAGATATATGACGCCAACCGTACCGCTCTTCGCGAACTGGTTTCGGAGCGTCCCGTTGAGGTGTTGGATCTAGGAGCTCTCCCCGACAATCCTCAAGCGATCAACCGAGCACTAGAAACCGCTGTGGAAACTGCGGATGTCGTAGTCACGAGTGGTGGCGTCTCCGTGGGCGACGCTGATTATGTTAAAGATGTAGTGGCCCAGGCCGGTTCGTTAGATTTCTGGAAAATTGCATTGAAACCGGGCAAACCACTCGCGGTGGGACGAGTCGGCAAAGCACTTTTCTTTGGCCTCCCTGGGAATCCTGTTTCGACCATCATTACCTATTTATTGTTTGTCGCACCAACGATCGATCGGCTTTGCGGGATGCCTGACAGTAAGCCCTATCGGTTACCGGCAATCCTGCAAGGAACGATTGAGCACCATCAAGGGCGCCGAGAATACGTACGGGGCATTTTCGGCACGAACGGCGATCGTGTCACTGTATCGCCAACCGGAGACCAAAGTTCCAATCGCCTTGCCACTTTTGCCAATGCAAATTGCTTAATCGTGGTACCTGAACAAACCGATGACATCAAGGCGGGCTCGATTGTGAACATTGTGCTATTGCCGACTGATCGTTCCCATATTTGGACCGGATGAGGTGGGAAACTGTACCGCGCGCAGTCCCGTTCAATCATTTAACGCTTCAAATACATTCTTGGTAATGTCCTGGACGGATCCTGTTCCACGAATCTTTGAGTATCTAACCGTACTGTCGCGATAGTACTCAACGAGGGGTCGAGTTTGATCGTGATAAACCTTAAGACGTTCTTTGACAGTTTCTTTCGCGTCATCAACTCGCTGCACCAACATATCCCCGGTTTGATCGTCCTTACCCTCCACTTCAGGTGGATTAAACACAACGTGATAAACACGGCCACTTGCTTCATGTATTCGCCTTCCAGTGATCCGCCGAATCACTTCTTCATCGGACACATCAATCTCCAGAACATGGTCGAGGGCAATGCCATTCGACGTAAGCGCCTCTGCTTGAGGGATCGTTCTCGGAAAACCGTCGAATAGGAACCCACTTTTGCAGTCGGGCTCCAGCAAACGCTCCGTAATGAGCTCGAGGATCACGTTATCCGATACCAACTCACCCGCGTCCATAATCGACTTCACTCGCTGTCCCAAGATCGACCCTGCGGCAATGGCCGCACGCAGCATGTCCCCTGTCGATATCTGAGGAATGCTAAACCTCGCGCAAATTGCGTGGGCCTGCGTCCCTTTCCCGGCGCCCGGCGGTCCAAGTAGGATCAAATTCATGGGCAAATCTCCAACAAACTAAGGCGCGCAAAGAGTCGCCTGGGCGCTCACGCTACCGGTCAGATTAACAAAAGGATCCATCGTACTCGTATACAGTTCGCGGTCTTTAAACGAACGTTCACAGCATTCGTCAAGAACGCTCTAACCGACCAAAACTACCAACTATTTCTACGTGATTTGTATGCGCGAACATATCGAAGACCCGGGCTCTTTTGAGTTGACATCCAATTCGATCAAGTACGGCTGCGTCATCAGCAAACGTGGTCGGATTACAAGAAACATACACCACCCGTTTCGCCCGATGGGCGAATCGCGCGAACTCCGGTCCCGCGGCCGAGCCAGGGGGATCCAACAACATTTTATAGTCTGCCTCCGTTAATTCGTTATCTATTGGACAGCCGTCCCGATTCCGTAACCGTCCGCGGTTATCGCCGTCTAGACGGCATGATTAGAGCCGCGAAAGAACTGACGCGACGCCAAAGGACGGTCTCCTAGCAGCGGTTTTAGCGCGCTGCGAAGTACGTGTTTGGCGACCCGGCGTGTCTCGGTCTTTGCATAATCGTCATCCGCGATCGCTAAGAGAACTCTGCCAGAAAGAGCGTCGGATGTTTTCTGTATCGATTCGAACCCAACGTTCGGTACAAATCGGTAATACCTGTCGGGGGCAATGACATCCCCCGTGGTGTAGTCGTAGTTGAAGAGGAGATCATAGCCTGACTCGCGGAGCAAAGTCCGTTCAAAAGTGCGCAGTACCGGTTCTAATGTGTCACGGCGTGCGAGACCCGTAATCGCGTTGTCGTATGCGTGAAAAAGCGGCGGCGCAGATACCTCAACCGGCAACGCACGGACGATCAGTTCGTTTAAATAAAGACCCGCGTAGAGGTAACGATCTCGCAGTGAATGTTCGATCTCGATATCGTACGACGTCACCGTGACCATCTGCCCTTTCCCATGCCACGCCAACCCGTAACGTATAAAGGGTTCGAGCGATCCTCCTTGCTTCTTTCTCGCGCCCCGAAAAACACCGGCGAGACGACCGAACTCAGGGCTCAAGATGTCGGCAAGATAGCTGGTCTCTCGATAAGCTCGACGATGCAGGACATACCCAGGCTGTCTACGCTGGCGATCGGTCAACGATAACCAAATCTTGCCAACAGTTCGTCATTGTTCGACCAGCCCGGTTGCACCTTTACCCAAAGATTCAACATGACCTTTCCGCCAGCTAGATCCTCAATATTACCTCGAGCTTCCTGGCCGATTGCCTTGAGTCGTTTTCCACCCCGGCCGATAACGATAGCTTTTTGGCTCTGACGTTCGACGTAAATGACCGCATCAACTTCTGTGAGAATTTCGCCAGCGTCATAGCGCTCCACGACGACCGTGGCACGGTGAGGTAGTTCGTCGCCCAACTGCCGCATTAGTTTCTCTCGAATCGCTTCTGCAACCAAAAATACCAATGGTCGATCGGTCAAGGCATCGGAATCAAAAAGATGTGGTCCCTCTGGCATTAGGCGGGCAATTTCTGCGGACAGATCGTCAAGTCCCTGTCGATGGAGAGCCGACAATGGGATGATGGCTTCGAAAGCGTGTTTGTCTTGAATCTCATTTATAAGAGGAAGTAGAAGGTCTTTGCGGACCAATCGATCGATTTTGTTGATCCCACAGATTGTAGTAACGCCTTCGCGCTTAATCAGTGTCAACACAGTCTCGTCAGCCTCTGTCCATCCTCGCGCATCGACCAACAGTACCGCCAGATCAACATCCTCGACCGCCGCCATGGCTTGATTCGACATGTACCTGTTGATTTTTCGCCCACTTGGATCCGGTCCTAGACTACGTAATCCCGGGGTATCGACAAAAATTATTTGAGTCTGGTCTTGAGTAGAAATCCCTATAAGGTTAATCCGCGTGGTCTGCGGCTTCCGCGAAGTAATGGAAAGTTTGGTTCCCATGAGGTGGTTCAACAATGTCGATTTACCGACGTTTGGCCGTCCTACAATGCCCGCGTATCCGCACCGGGTTTTATTCACGCTTTCCCAACTCTTTCAACATCGCTTGTGCGGCTTCTTTTTCGGCGTCTCGACGCGACGTTCCGGCTCCGAAAGCAACAAGTTTGCGCGAATCTACGCGACACTCGACGCGATACCGACGATCGTGCGCGTCCCCAGTGTTTTCGACAACGTGGTAATACGGTAGATCGTCCCCTTGACCCTGCAGTTCCTCTTGCAGGAGGGTTTTCGGATCCTTGATAGGGTGTTCTTGCACTAACTCCAAACGACCCTTGAGCAACCGCACAATCACGTCCCGAGCAGCAACATAGCCGCCATCACGCACCACCGCGCCAATAATCGCCTCTAACGCATCCGCTAGGATGGAATCGCGGTTCCGCCCACCACTCTTCAGTTCGCCCGCACCTAGGGATAGACAGTTACCCAAATCAATTTCTTGAGCAACCAGAGCTAACGTACTGCCACGCACGAGCTCAACCCTCATTAGAGTCAGGTCAGCCTCCGAGGCTTCGGCAAAACGGGCGTACAACGCATCTGCAATGGCAAACCCCAGCGCGGCATCGCCGAGAAATTCGAGCCGTTCGTTGTTATCTCTACCCGCACTCCGATGCGTCAACGCAGACTTGAGAATCGCCGGATCCCGAAAGTTGTAACCAATTCGGTGCTGGAGGGCCTTGATAGTCAAGGCAGATGGGCTTTACGTCTCACTAGTAACACTATAGCAATCTTGAAATCGATACTCTGCTGACAAAAGCAGTGTTGCAATCTCTTGTTACGAAATCGTCGTTAACGCTCAATCTTCAAAGCGGCCAGGAACGCTTCCTGGGGGATTTCCACCCGTCCCACTTGTTTCATTCGTTTTTTCCCTGCTTTTTGTTTTTCGAGCAGTTTCTTCTTGCGCGTCACATCACCCCCATAACATTTCGAGGTCACATTCTTACGTAACGCTTTCACGGTTTGTCTCGAAACAACGTGACCTCCAATCGCCGCCTGAATCGCCACATCAAATAATTGCCTTGGGATTAACTCGCGCATCGTCTCGACGAGCTTACGCCCTCGAGTTTGTGCCTCGTCTTTGTGCGTTATGACGGCCAACGCGTCGACACGTTCACCGTTAATCAAAATATCAAGTCGAACTAACGGCGCCACTTCGAAGGAATGGAAACCATAATCTAACGACGCGAACCCACGACTGATCGATTTAAGTCGGTCAAAAAAATCCATGACTACCTCGCTCATCGGTATCGTATATGTGAGCGAGACCTGCCCGCGCGTATATTCCATGTTCTTTTGTACGCCGCGGCGTTCGACGCAAAGCGATATGACATTTCCAACATGTTCCTGGGGTAAGAGGATATTGACGAGAGCGATAGGCTCTTGCATCTCCGCAATGCTGCCCGGCTCCGGAAGTTGAGATGGATTATCTATCTGAATCGTTTCACCTTGCCTTGTGGTCACTTGATAGACCACCGTAGGAGCTGACGTGATTAACTCAATGTCGTATTCGCGCTCAAGTCGTTCCTGGACGATCTCCATGTGGAGCATCCCTAGAAATCCACAACGAAAACCATGCCCCAGGGCGTCCGACGTCTCCGGCTCATATTGCAACGACGCATCATTCAACCGAAGCTTAGCTAATGCATCCCGAAACGCTTCAAAATCGTCGGAACTAACCGGAAACATTCCGGCAAACACTTGCGGCTTAACGCGTTCAAATCCGGGGACCGGTAGCTCGTTCGCCCCTTCCTGAAGAAGTGTGTCACCAACCGGCGCACCGCGAATATCTTTTATTCCGGCAACGACATAACCAACATCCCCAGCCGCGAGTTCGGCTCGAACTTCTCGCTTCGGTGTAAATACCCCCACCTCGTCAACGACATGTATCTTCCCGACAGAATTCGCGAAAATCCGATCGCCACGTTTCACGTGTCCGCCAAACACACGAACCAAAGACACAATCCCTAAATAGTTATCAAACCACGAGTCGACCACGAGAGCCCGCAGCCCCGAATCTCGGTCTCCACGAGGTGCCGGAATGTCGGCGATCAGCTGTTCAAGCAACGGCTCGATCCCGAGCCCAGTCTTAGCGCTTACTTCGATAATACCTTCCGAAGGCAATCCGATAATATTTTCAATTTCTTCCGCCACCCGCTCGGGATCGGCTTGCAGTAAGTCGATTTTATTTAAAACCGGAATCACTTCCAGACCTTGTTCGATCGCTGTATAGCAATTGGCGACGGACTGAGCCTCAACGCCCTGAGCTGCATCCACGACCAACAACGCGCCTTCGCACGCGGCGAGCGAACGCGAAACCTCGTAACTGAAATCAACATGTCCAGGGGTATCAATAAAGTTAAGGTGATACGTCTCGCCATCGGCACTCTTGTATTCCAATGCAACACTTTGGGACTTAATAGTGATGCCGCGTTCTCGCTCGAGCTCCATCGAGTCGAGTACCTGATCCTCCATCTCGCGATCGTTAAGGCCTCCACAAAGCTGAATCAAACGATCAGAAAGTGTGGACTTGCCATGGTCAATATGAGCGATGATGGAGAAGTTGCGGGTTCGATCTATACGAGTCACAACATTCTTGTTTACGACGGCAGTCGCGGAGCTTAACGTGTTTCGACGACTATTCGCGAGGGTGTTGCCGGTTCGATCAGGGAACCCGATCCACGAACATCAGACAATCGATCTTCATCGGCGGGCGTCTGTATCACTAGCCATAATCATCGAATCGAAAAATTGTCCAATTGGGAGGTATCAGCTCAACGAAAATAAACCATATCTGAAGCTATTTTTTTTGCAGTCTTCGCTGGTACTTCGCCCACGACGGTAACCAGTTGGTTCTTGCCCATCGGGCCTTGAAGCGTTCGGGTGACAACGGTCGTAGCCCCGTTTCGCCGTTCGAAATTCACCTCGCGACGATTCGGCATTGCTTGTACAAATACCGAAAACGCCGTAAATCCATCTGAGTAAATCAACGTGTCAACGTCATCGCGCTCACGCATCGCCTGAGAAATATTCGAACGATAGTTGTCGAATCCGCGGGGCACCCACTGTGGGCGCCAGTGAATCCGCTGTTCCGCATGGGGCTCGGCTCTTGACTCTAGTTTCATCGTTGTTTTGACCTCACCAGCACGCTCTTCTGGAATGACAGCTGTTCGGGGAATGCCCCCAATCGTCAGATGAGCGAACTGAAACCGTTCGAGTCGCGATCCCGTCAGGTCGTAGCGCTCAAACCGCAAAAGCAATCCCGTCGCGTGATCTAACCAAATACCAACGCCGTATCGATCCTGGTCACGTGGCACGATGCTTAATCGTATCGCGCGTCTGCCGGCCACTCGACCCGAACCGTTCAACTCGACCAGATATAGATCGTCGATCGCGTCTAACGGCCTCGAAAAGGCCTGAACAAAGCGTGTTGGCGGAACTGCTTTCTCGAGTTCTAGAATCTTGTCCTTGGGTTGCAAAATCCGCGTGATTTCGAGACCCCGGCGAATAAATTCGCGCCGCGCCCCATCCAGATGGATGAGTCGCTCGTGCTCAATGCCGTCAATTACGACGTGTACGACACGAAGTGTGGTGAGGTCTGTCCCACTTTGGTAACTGAATACCCCATCGTAATCGAGGGTTCGAAACCCTCGATTCATGGTATCAAGCCATTCGAGCGCGGACCGCTCGGCGCCACATACCATTACCGCACCAATAACAAAAACCAGAACGGTACTTCGGCAAATCGAAGCGATCATCTCATCGCCTCACCTTTCAGTCTCATGCGCGATGACTTTGACAAAAGGTATAGGCGCAGCGGAACGGTTCATGGAAACGTGTTGTGCATGCCGGATCAGATAAGCTTCAGCGCGGAGAATGTCACTCTCTGCAGGAATACGGTCATCCGTTACGATGGGATCTGGCACAACGAGCGTGTCCGCAAGTTCGACCTGTGTAGTTCCTTCATCGTTTATGGTGATGATGATCGCGAGGGCCGCAATCGCCACAGCCAACGATGCTAACAAGGTTCCACGACTCAGCAGCCACGGCCTGTTCAATGTTCGGTCTGCCAGGATCTTTGGACCGGACGAAGATCCGTTGTCGCCGGATGAGGCTTCCCCTATGTCCAATTCTTCCAGATTTGAAAGCCCTTCCCGTTTGAGGATGCTCGAGATGACGTGGTAACGCGACCACGTGCTTTTCAAATCAGAATTACGAGCGATTTCGCCGATAACACGTCGAATCTCAAACTCCTCCGCTTCGTCGTCGAGCATGGCAGATACGAACTCTTTAAACTTTTCAGTCACCGGCTCGCACTGCCGCTCCGTATTTTCCTCTAATCACCACGAATCAAAAATCCTATACTTTTGTCTATCGCTTCCCTTGCCCGAAAGATTCTCGACCTCACGGTCCCCACCGGGCAATCCATAATCTCCGCAATCTGTTCGTAGGTTAGACCATCGAATTCTCGAAAAGTTACCGCATTCTTTAAATCGTTGGGTAATGCGTCCAGCGCCTTACGAATCGCTACTTCGAGTTCGCTGGCCAGATATTCATTTTCTGGATCGCCGAGTTCCCGTAGTGCGCTCGTCGCCTCTCTCAACTCAATTTCGTCAATGTCACCTTGCAACGTGCTGGGGCGCCTATTTTGGGCCGAGATATAATTTTTCGCCGTATTTATCGCGATCCTGTACAACCATGTATAGAAAGCGCTTTCGAGTCGAAAACGAGGTAAGGCACGGTAAGCCTTTATAAATGACTCCTGGACAACATCGTCTATCTCTCCTTCGCGAAGCACGAACCGACTGACAAGACCATGAATCTTGTGGCGGTGACGGAGAAAGAGCAGATCAAAGGCACTCCGGTCACCTCTCTGCACTCGTCGAACCAACTCTCGGTCCGTGTCGGCAGTCAATATCGCCCTCCGGCAGTATAGTTCGATCCGAGCAGTCGATATTCTGCACGTTGGGTCCTGTATATACTATTGGGCAACGATTTCGAATCGTTCGTCGCGAGTAATCTCTTGACTCTTCGATATTCCACCGATGTGTTAGTCGTAGGCAGTGGGGCCGCGGGCCTCGCGACCGCATTGCATCTATCACCCCATGCACGGGTCATTGTCCTTTCCAAAGACGACATTCGAGGTGGCTCTACCAATCGCGCACAGGGCGGAGTGGCTACGGTATCGCAACCGGCCGATAGCGTTGACGCCCACGTCCACGATACGGTCGTGGCGGGCGCCGGTCTTTGTAACGAAAAAATCGTCCGGTACGTTGTTAATCGAGCACGCAAAGCTATCGATCATATTGAGGATCTCGGACTCGAATTCGACCAGCAAGATGACGGTCCCCACCTGACTCGGGAAGGAGGGCATACACACCGTAGGGTTTTGCACGTCGCAGATACTACGGGCCACGCGATCGCGACAACCCTTATAAATCGTGTTCTTAGCGATGCCAAAATCAGAATTCTGACCAAGCGTGTCGCGATCGATGTAGTTACAACCGGAAAGTCTACTCCCAACGACTCACGAACTATGGGGGCGTACGTCTACAACGCCGAAACGGGCAACGTTGAAGTCATCGAGGCCCGCTATGTCGTTCTTGCAACGGGCGGCGCGAGTAAAGTTTACCAGTACACCAGCAATCCAGACGGCTCGACCGGGGATGGAATCGCTATGGCTTGGCGAGCCGGTTGCCGGGTCGCAAATATGGAATTCAACCAATTTCACCCGACCTGTCTGTATCACCCAGACGCCAGGTCGTTTCTTATTTCGGAAGCCATCCGAGGCGAAGGAGGCAAGCTTGTTCTCGGAGATGGCGAACGCTTTATGGAACGATTCGATCCCCGCGCTGAAATGGCACCACGAGACGTGGTCGCTAGGGCGATCGATTTTGAAATGAAGCGTCTTGGTCAGGAATGCGTATATCTAGACGTCACGCACCTTCTCGACAAAAAAATCGAGCAACGCTTTCCCAACATACTCGAAACATGCCTTGGGGTTGGAATCGACATGCGACGCGATCGCATTCCCGTTGTACCAGCCGCACACTACACCTGTGGCGGGGTATTGGTAGACGAGAGCGGCCAAACGGATATAGATGGCCTTTACGCAGTAGGTGAAACCGCATGTACCGGATTACACGGAGCCAATCGTCTTGCGAGTAATTCACTACTTGAATGTTTAGTCTTTGCTCGATCCGTCGCAGACGATATCGCGAACGAAACCCCAGATAACCGGGATAATCGAGGCGATATTCCCGATTGGGACGAAAGCCGGGTAACTGACTCCGATGAAAACGTCATTCTTTCCCATAATTGGTCCGAACTTCGCCGATGCATGTGGAACTATGTTGGCATTGTCCGAACCAACAAGCGCCTCGAACGGGCGGCCCGAAGAATTGGACTGCTGAAGCAGGAAGTGCACGATTACTACTCAAATTATCGGGTCAACAGTGACCTCATTGAACTTCGAAACTTAATCCATGTTGCCGAACTGATGGTGCAAGCCGCACAGTGGCGACGCGAAAGTCGGGGCTTGCATTACACGCTCGACTACCCCCAGTCTCAGGCCGACGCACGTCCTAGTATTCTGTATCCAGTAGTTGATCCGCTTGACGTCCTTCAACCGATCAATCGACACACAAAACATTAAAAATCGCGCTAGCAACGACCCGCGACGCATTAGCTTTGTGTCGTTCTCGCGAGAAATGGGCGGACCCAAGAAACAACATAGAAATCTTTACGAAATCAGGCTTTTTCAAAATCCCCGCCAACAGACTGTTTAATGACATCGACGATTTTTTTATAGCGCCCGGGTACACTTTCGCTCGACGTTAGCCAAACATACGCGTCCACGTCATCCGCAGTTAATAGATCTAAATAATCGCGACGCAGACGCTCAGGAAGGCCGGCAAAACAGTTCTCTACGAACGGCACGAAGATGAGATCGAGCTCCAACAAACCTCGACGACTGCGCCAGCGGGCTTTACGCTCATCCTCTTCCATTGATATCCCCCAAGCGTGGTCACCCGATCATGCACAATCCGACCTTGGTAAACTAGCAACATGGCCTTCTCTACTGAACAAAACGACGATTTGATTCTACAAACACTTTCGGGCCCGGACGCCGCAAATTTCCTCCAGGGCTATGTAACTTGCGACGTCGAGACAGTGACCTTGCATGCAGCAATGCCTATGGCATTCACGAGTCTTCAGGGACGCGTCATTGCCAACGGCTGGATGTTTGGGTCTCCCGCGGAAGTGAGTTTCATCGTCCATCGAAGCGTCGTCGAGTCGCTTGATGCGCACCTATCCAAATACCTAGTTTTTTCGAAATCGACGATCGTCGAGGGCGCGAAATCGGTCATTCAATTTTCCGCTTCAGGTTCAAATAGAGTAACGCTCAAACCATTCGATTGGATTGTCGAAGCATTCCCTCATCATTCAAAATCACGTGAACAACCGCCTCTTGCGGACGTCGCTGTCACAAATGAATTCGCCATTGTGACGAAAAGTACCGCAGACCGCTTTCTGCCGCAGATGCTTGGACTCACCGCATTTGAAACCGTTAGTTTTAGTAAGGGTTGTTATCTCGGTCAGGAGATCGTCGCCCGAGCCGAGCATCGTGGCGTTGTAAAACGTCGATTACGGCAGTACTTGTGGGTAGGCGAAAAACCTCATCCGGGCCAAGATATTAATGAATCAGGAACCAACGGTACCGTCATCACGGCCAACGATGTCTATGCCTTAATCGTCAGTAACAGTGACAACGCCATCCTCAACACTGCACATTGTGAATTGACGCTCGTTCAAAATAATTAGTCGCGTTGCGAGTTTTACATGCCTTCTCACTTACTCAGTGAGTTCTCAAAGAAACTAATTAATAAGACCACGGAAGTTGACACGTAAGCTCTAAAAGCTGGTTACAGCACCTCGATGCGGTACGTTTTAGCTTATCTATCCCACGTCGAACCAATCCACAGGTGCCCGCCCGTGTGCAACTAAATATTGATTCGCTCTCGAGAAGTGACGACAACCGAAAAAACCTTTATGTGCCGATAACGGCGACGGGTGCGGAGCTACGAGGACGCAATGTTTATCTCGATTAACCATGGCGCCTTTGCGCTTCGCGTAACTTCCCCAAAGCATAAACACCACGTGCTCCCGCTCCCGATCGATCACTTCAACAACCCTATCGGTAAAGGTCTCCCAACCCATGCCCTGATGCGAACCAGCACGTCCGCGCGCAACGGTAAGAACAGAGTTCAAAAGCAAGACTCCTTGGAGTGCCCAGGGCTCTAGGCAACCTTTACCCGGCACAATCTTACTGTTGCTATTACCCCCGGGTACGGTCTCATCGCTCATATCTTTTTCAATTTCTCGAAAGATGTTCGCTAGCGAGGGCGGCGGAGCGACGCCCTGTGGAACACTGAAACAGAGACCGTGGGCTTGGCCTGGGCCGTGATAAGGGTCTTGCCCAATAATGACGATTCGCGTGTCTGGCAATGGACAAGAATCGAGGGCCTTGAATATCTCTGTCCCAACCGGATACACAGTTTTGCGGGCTCGTTTTTCGTCGATCAGAAAGGCACGCAAACGTACAAGGTATGCGGCGTCAAACTCCTTTGCGAGTGCGGCTTTCCAGCTACTCTCCAGGACCACTCGGTCCCTCTGTTCCGTCACTCCTCTCGCGACCTCATCTGTGGAAACAGCAAAACGTCGCGTATCGAGGGGGAATTCGTCACCAGCATTACCAGGCGATCGATACCAATACCCTCCCCAGCCGTCGGCGGCAGACCGTATTCAAGCGCTTTTATATAATCGGCGTCGAAGTGCATCGCTTCCGTATCACCCATAGATTGTTGTTCGGCTTGTTTGAGGAACCGGTCGGCTTGATCCTCTGGATCGTTTAATTCGGAAAACCCGTTCGCAATCTCACGCCCAGCGATAAAGAGCTCAAATCGATCTGTAAACTCGGGTCGCCGATCGCTCTTGCGGGCTAAAGGAGACACCTCAGCTGGATAGCCCGTAACGAACGTTGGCGCAATGAGCGTCTTTTCGACACGCGCTTCAAACAACGCCACGAGCGTTTTGCCCAGTTCCCAATCAGGGTCAACCTCCACGGATGCCGTTTCAGCAGCCGTTACGATTGTTTTAGGGTCACGTAATTTTTTTGCCGATACCCCGATTTCATAGGCTACTGCTTCAGTCATATCGATGCGACGTATGGGTCGGCCAAAGTCGATTCGTTCGTCTTGGAATTCGATTACCGAAGAACCCGCCACCGTCTCAACAACTTCGCGTAGAAGTTCTTCGGTCAGATCCATTAGGTCCTCGTACGTCGCGTATGCCTGATAGAACTCAAGCATAGTGAATTCGGGATTGTGGCGGCTAGAAAGGCCTTCATTACGAAAATTGCGGTTGATCTCGTACACGCGTTCGAATCCCCCCACGACGAGCCGCTTTAAATAAAGTTCTGGCGCAACCCTCAAATAAAGCTCCATGTCTAAACTGTTGTGATGGGTGGTGAAAGGCCGTGCATTCGCGCCACCTGGAATGGGATGCATCATCGGGGTTTCAACTTCCAGGTATTCCCGAGCATCAAAAAATCGACGAATGGTTGAAATGACGCGACTGCGATTACGGAATACGGCACGTGTCGAGTCGCTCATAATAAGATCGACATATCGAAGTCGATATTTGAGTTCCCGATCGCTAATGCCGTGATATTTCTCGGGCAGTGGTTGTAGCGATTTCGTAAGCAACACAATTTCAGACGCGTGGACAGTTAACTCGCCTTTCTTCGTCCGCATCATCGTCCCAGTCACGCCAACGATATCGCCCCGGTCATAAAGGTCATCAAATTCCTTATAGGTAGCCTCGCCCAGATCCTGTTGTCTTAGGTAGCACTGAATCTGATGTGTGCCGTCCTGCAGCGTAATAAAACTGGCTTTGCCCATAACACGTCGCAACATGATCCGACCCGCGACCTTGACATCCACCACTTTCTCTTCGAGGGCTTCTTTGGAGAAATCGCCGTAATGAGCGTGCAGTTGCGCCGCTAAATCCGAACGCTCGAATCCGCTAGGGTACGCGGCGCCCCGCCGTCGTAGTTCGACTAGTTTTTGTCGACGCGATACCACGATGTCGTTCTCGTCAGTCATAAACCCGCCTTCAAACTCGCCTCCAAGAAGCCATCTATATCTCCGTCAAGGACGTTGACCGGATCCGCACGCTCCAGCTCTGTACGAAGATCCTTGACCCTAGACTGATCGAGGACGTACGACCGGATCTGCGAACCCCAGCCAATGTCAGCTTTTGTGTCCTCCAATGCCTGTTGTTCTTCTCTGCGGTGGTGTAATTCGCGTTCATACAACTTGGCCCGTAACTGTTTCCATGCGTTATCTCGATTCTGGTGCTGCGACCTCTCGCTTTGGCACTGTACTACGACTCCCGTAGGTTCATGGGTTAGACGAACGGCGGAATCTGTTCGGTTCACATGCTGTCCTCCGGCACCACTGGCACGGTACGTGTCCACCCGCACTTCTCCCGGATCAATTTCGATTTCGATATCGTCATCTATCTCCGCCGATACAAATATCGATGCAAACGAAGTATGGCGACGATTCCCCGAATCAAAAGGCGATTTACGAACTAGTCGATGAACTCCCGTCTCAGTTCGCAACCAACCATAAGCGTATGTGCCCGAAAAAAGCACGGTTGCGCTTTTGATACCAGCGACCTCGCCATTGGAAAGTTCAATTAATTCCGTTTTGAGTCCGCGTTTCTCGCCCCAACGCAGATACATGCGGAGCAGCATTTCGGCCCAGTCCTGAGCCTCCGTCCCGCCCGAGCCGGATTGGACGTCGACGTACGCATTTGCCTCGTCCAATTCACCACTGAACATTCGGCGAAATTCAAGTATCTCCAACTCTTCGGCATAGCCCTGCAGGTCGAGGTCGAGCTCACCAAGCGTCGCTGCGTCGCCTTCTTCGGAGGCTATTTCCGCCAGTTCCGACACATCGCCTAGGCCCTCCAATAGACTGTCTAACCCAGTCACCACAGCTTCGAGGGCCGCGCGTTCTCGCGCCAATTTCTCTGCTCGAGACGCGTCGGACCAGACATCCGACTCGGCGAGCTCGCGCTCTACTTCTTCGAGCCTTTCCTTGCGTTCTGAAACGTCAAAGATACCCCCGTAAGGCCTCGTTACGGGCCATCAGATCCTTGAGTCGCTCGCGGACAGAAGTGATTTCAGCCATTCGTACCCCTTGGGATAGCCGGCGATTCTAGCACGAGCGCCAATTAGCTCGGGGTTACATGCTCGACCAAAAGCTGCAGTGTCTCGTTGTTCAAATAGCGATTTACCTGAAGTTTGTACGCCATGATGATCCGGTCAGAATTGATCGTCTGCTGGTTGAAAGCAATCGCATCGACAACTTTTTCCTGCTGTTTAACGATCAGTTTGAGGTGTTTCCCTTGGCCGACCATTCGCTGACTAATTAACTCAAATTCACCATGAAATACCGGCTCATCGAACCCTTGTCCCCACGGGCCATATTCTTCGATCAATCGAGCGTTATCGACGTTGAGATCCTCGACCGCCAGCACACCATCCGAAAAAACGATGCCGGCGAGATCGCGCGGCTCTACTCTACTCGCTACCGCTTCCGCAAAGGCTTTGCGGAAACGATCCAAGTGAATACGCCTGATTGTTAATCCCGCGGCCATCGCGTGGCCCCCAAATTTGTACACAAGGCCCGGAAAGCGGGTGGCTACATCATTGAGCGCGTCGCGGATGTGAAGCCCCGGAACGCTCCGTGCAGAGCCCTTTATTTCGCCTGGCGCGATATCACCGGAATCGGCGAACGCGATGACTGGCCGATGAAACCGTTCACGCATCCGACCTGCAACAATACCAACAACGCCCTGATGCCAAGATGCATCGTAAACGCATAGCG
>Ga0209445_1000375_pt1 | contig 25187 bp, 28 predicted proteins | sample MarorgKNORR_S2LV_4_FD_188223 | JGI IMG/M metagenome (GOLD analysis project Ga0209445, IMG submission 188223) | Marine microbial communities from the Southern Atlantic Ocean, analyzing organic carbon cycling - NADW_A/KNORR_S2/LV (SPAdes) (version 2) | ecosystem: Environmental > Aquatic > Marine >... | reverse complement strand
CAATATAAGCACTGAAAATACATCTCTAGAACCACCAATCACTGCAAGCGAAAGATTTGTTAGGTATCCCTTTTTAACATGGGAACCAATGGTTATTTTCCTATTATTAACTTTAGTAATGGTATTTTTATATGAATTATCCAATAGAAAAGAAAAAAATGATTAAATATTTATCACTTTTTATTTTTTGCATAGCAATCTTTAGTTGCGATATAAAAAAGGATGCAATAGGCGCAAACGATGACCTCATTGTTCTTGCTGCTAAAGAAGATAGGGATGATATACGAAGTTTGTTATCTATCGTATTTAATGACACTCTTTTAACGCCCGCACCAGAACCTTTTTACAATGTAAAATTTGCAGATCCTAATAGCTATGATGCACTGAAGACTCAGACCAACTTGATTATTGCTTCTATTGGAGACTATGAACTAAATCCTGCCACTAGGCTCGTTAGAGATTTATTAGGAAAAAAGGCGTTTGATAATACATTAGAAAATAATCCAGTTGTTTTATCTAGAGATCAATTTGCTAAGAATCAATTATTTATGATATTGAGCGGTGCTAAAGCAAGTGACATCAGAGAATACTTATTAAAGAATGGAAGTTCAATTAAAGATAAATTTGATAAAAATTTTGATAAAAAGCAGTCTCAGTATTTCTTAACATCTAAACGACAGGAGGAGTTAGAATCTGAATTGTTATCAGATTACGGATGGAGTATTAATTTGCCATGGGGTTGGGAGATGATAAGAAATAATCCAGACTCAAATTTTGTATGGATTGGTCAAGAAATGCCATTTAGATGGATCGCTGTACAATGGAGAGATGGAAATCATTTCTCACAAGAAAATGCAATTGATTTTGGAAATAATTTTCCTCAAACATATTTTAAATCACAACAATATAATAAAGAATTCTTGTCAATTGATTGGGTAGATTATCGAGATGATGCAGCCTATAGATTGTCTGGATTATGGGAATCTATCGATGAGGCAAAAGGAGGTCCATTTGTAGGATATTTATTTTATGACTATGCGTCTGATAAAACATTTTATGTAACATATATGGTTTTCAATCCAGGCGGGAAAAAAGCATTTTATATGAAGCAAATGGAATTATTTTCTAAAACACTTAAGACAAATTAATGAAAAAATTAGTTATACTTCCTACCTATAATGAATCAAAGAATATCAGTAATATTATTGATATGCTTTTAAACTTAGGCATAGATATAGATATTTTGATTGTAGATGATAATTCTCCAGATAATACAGCTCAAATTGTTAAGCAATATAATAGCAGTAATGTTTTTATAGAAGAAAGAGCAGAAAAAAATGGTCTAGGTTCTGCATATATACATGGCTTTAACTGGGCCTTAGAAAATAGGTATGATAAGATTATTCAAATGGATGCTGACTTATCTCATGATCCAAGTGAAGTTCCCGCCATGTTTGATTTATTAGATAGTTATGATTTAGTCATAGGAAGTAGATATGATGGTGGATTACGAGTTATAAATTGGCCAATCAGTAGGCTTTATATCAGTTATTTTGCTAATCTTTATGCGAGATTGATTACAGGAGTACCTATTAAAGATTTAACTGCTGGTTTCAAAGGGTGGAAATCGGAAACCTTACACTTAATTAATTTTAATGAAAGTTCATCGCAGGGTTATTGTTTTCAGATCGAGACATCATTTCGAGCTTATCAAAAAGCTTGTAAGTTAGTTGAACATCCAATAGTATTTACAGATCGTACTGTTGGCGAATCTAAAATGAGTAAAAACGTAATGATTGAAGCCATTTTTAAGGTCTGGTTATTTGGATTTTGGAGATTATTTAAACTAAAAAAATAGATGAAAAAACATTATTTAACTTTCGAAAAATCTTTAAAAGATTTAGATCATGATATTGATAATTTAATTTCTATCGATTCCGAATCTGATAAATTAAATCAATTAAAGGCAGAGAGGAATGAGAAAGAAAAAGAAATTTTTTCAGATTTGAGTGCATGGGAGACAGTGCAGATCGCTAGACATCCTAATAGACCTTATACATTAGACTATATTGATGCGTGGTGTGATGATTTTATTGAATTGCATGGCGATAAAGCATTCGCTGATGATCACGCTGTAATAGCAGGTATTGGTACGATTGGTACACATCGAGTAGCTATTATAGGACAACAAAAAGGTAGAAATACAAAAGAAAATCTACATAGAAATTTTGGGATGATGAAGCCTGAAGGCTATCGTAAAGCATTACGTGTTATGAAGATGGCAGAAAAATTTAATTTACCTATTGTGACTTTAATCGATACTCCAGGAGCTGATCCAGGTATTGCAGCAGAAGAGAGAGGTCAAGGATACGCTATTGCAAATAATTTAATAGAAATGGCTTCCATAGATACACAAATTTTATCCATAGTTATTGGAGAGGGTGCCAGCGGTGGCGCTTTAGGAATTGGTTTATGTGATAAAATGTTAATGTTAGAAAATACTTGGTTTTCAGTGATTACCCCAGAAGGCTGTGCCTCAATTTTATGGAAAGATTCTTCGAAAGCTCCAGAAGCAGCTGAGGCATTGAAGCTTAGGCCTAAGGATCTGATGGAATATGATATTTGTAATATGATTATCCATGAGCCAATAGGTGGCGCACATCGTCATTTTGATGAAACCATTTTGATTGTAAAAAATGCTGTTATTAATGAAATTGATTCTTTTGAGAAAGATGCTAATACCACTTATTTAGATTCTAGAGTAGCTAGATATGATAAGTTGGGTGTTTTTAGAGAATTTTAATAGAAGTCAAAACGATAATCTTCAATCTCAGATTCGTCGCGAAGTGCTTGCAACCAATGACCCCAAATTAAATTTTGTCTTTGAATAATTAAACTGAACTTTAATGATTCTTTCTTTTCTTCAAAGTCTGATTCATTTACTTCATCAACTTCTAATACTTTAATAAATACTTGTCCTCTTATTGTTGGAAGTGGGCCAAATACATCACTTGTATTAGCATTAAGCAATGCTCCGGCTACATAGTTACTTTTTCCAATTGATTCAAAACTTCCTACTAAATTTCCACTATCTTCTGCGATGTATTCAAAGTCAGGATGATTTTTAGATATATCAGCAAGCGTTATTGTTTCGCTATCAAGTTCTTTTAAAATATCTTGCGCAATATTTTTAATATTTCTTTCTTTAGTTTTTGCTAAATATTCTGCCTTCAATTCTTCTTTAACTTCTTCAAAATCCACTGTTTCTTCTTTTGATATAGAGTCTAAATAGAAGATAAGAAAATAATTATCGTTGCTTACTACGTCAGAGATATCACCAGGATTACTATTAAAAGCAAACCTTACAGCATTTCTTGCAACTCCAATATCTTGAATAAAGATTGACTCTTTTTGCACTCCGCTCGCATCACCAATAGTCATTCCTAGAGAATCTGCTAATTCAATAAATCCATTTTCTTTAGCGTCTAAAGAAAAAATGCTAGCCGTATCACTTAAATTGCTTTCAGTGTCTTTGCCGGGAGATACAGTTAAAAGAATATGAGAAGCATCGACTTGTTCTGTTCCATCTTCTAATGTTTTTTTATCATTTACTTTAATGACATGATAACCAAAATTTGTTAATACAGGACCAACCAAGTCACCCGATTTAGCTTCAAAAGATGCTTTGTCAAATTCTGATACCATTTGACCTTTATTAAACCATCCAAGTTTTCCACCTTTTAGCGAATCAGCGTTCATGCTATTGCTAGGGTCTTCAGTATACATATTTGCTATATTAGCAAAACTTTCACCTTGATTAATACGGTACATTAAATTTTCAGCTTCAAGCTTTGTACGTAGTGAATCATTAGAGCTAGAAACTATAGGCCACTTAACATATTTCATATAACGCATTTCTGACTGTTTATAATCTTCAATGTTTTCATCATATAATTCAGTTAATTCTTGATTAGTAGGTCGACCTGACATCATACTATCAAAGAAATCATTGCCATCTAGAGCTTTATCTGTGATATGTAGTATTTCAATTTTATAGTTTATAAATCGAGATCTGTAACTATCTATAATATCTTGTTCTGAACTAGAGGCGCTATTAATAACTAATTGTTGAAGCTTATAATTTGGAAGATAGACATCTCGCATAAATTCTTCAATTGGACGCCAATCTAATTCTCCTGGATTGAGAATTGCATCCATATATTTTTCTAAATCAAATCGTCCGGCAGTCTGAAAAGCGGTACTTCCTCGCAAGAATGCAGGGGGATTATTCTGAAGCTGATACAGAACTTCTTCGTCGCTTACAACAATATTATTTTTTTCAATTTGATCTTGAATTAGTAAGTCTTGTATAATTCTTTCCCAAACTACTGCACGAATATATTCTCTATCTTCATCAGATATATCTTGTCCAGATTGGGACTGTAACCTGATAATTTCGTCACTGACCAAACGGTTAAAATTTTCATATAAAATTGGTTTACCATTTAATGATCCAACATGACTTCCATTTTGTTGACCGAAGATATCGCCAATGCTAGCTCCGCCTACAAGGCCACCAATAGCCATACTTGTAACAAAGAGAACTAAAATAGTCCACATCACTACTTGCATTCGATTACGCATGTTTGTAATAATACCCATAAGCATGGAATTTATATAAGCATAGATGGGAAAGCAAAACTATTTACATAAACTATTTACGTGATTTTGTTTGAAAAACTCGGTATTATTGTTCCATGCGTTTTTTATTACTCATATTGTTGTTGACACCAGGAATTTCTCAAAATAAGACAATTGAATTAAATAATATTCTCGATGGCACATTTCGTACATCTGGAATAGGAAGTTATAATTGGGTTAATGGAGAAGATGCTTACTATTTCTCAAAAAAAGATTCGTCTGCAATGAATTTCTTTAAATACAATATAGCTTCTGATGATACCACTCAAACTTTCTCAATTGAGGCTGAGAAAATTAATCAATTCAGCTATACTTTTAGCCCAGATCAAACAAAGTTATTATTAAAAACAAATACTATCAGATTGTGGAGGCATTCATCATACGGAACTTATTATGTGTATGATATTCAAAGTAAAAGTCTTAAACCTGTATCTAACAATTCAGATAGGCTTAGAAATGTTAAATTTTCGCCTGATAGCAAACATGTTGCTTATGTGCGTGAAGACAATAATTTGTATCTTTACACTTTAGAGGCTAGCCAAGAATCACAATTAACCTTTGATGGTAGTGACACTATATTGAACGGTCATTTTGGTTGGGTTTATGAAGAAGAGTTTGGAAATTATGATGCTTATAGATGGAGTCCTAATAGTCAATATATTTCATTTTTTCGAGAAGATCAGTCTATGGTAAGAAAATATCCATTAATTGATTATGAGACTAAATACCCAACAATAAAATATATTTATTATCCTAAGGCGGGAGAAGATAATCCTGAAATTTCAATTGGATTAATCGATATAGTCAATCAAACTTCTTCTATTCAGGATTTACCTCAAGATACTTACTACGTCCCAGATATGGTTTGGCAGCAAGGTACAAGTAATCTTTTTATTGGAACTCTCAATCGCAAGCAAAATGATTGGAAGCTCTATAGGCATGATTTAGAGTTAAATCAAAACAATTTGATATTGAATGATACTAGTGATACGTGGATTGATAATGATGCATTTCTTATTCCTGAAAATTTAGGTAGTTGGTCTTCTAGGGGAGGTTTTAGTTTTGCAATTATGCAGGATGGTACAATAGTATGGACATCTGAAAGAGATGGATTTAACCATATATATCGCAGTCAATCAGATGGTCGATTTATTAATCAGGTGACCAGGGGTAATTGGGAGGTTAATGGAATTAGTGCTATTGATGATAAAAATGAAATCATTTATTTTTCAGCAAAGAAAGAATCTGAATTAGAAAATCATATATATTCTGTAAGATTTAATGGTTCAAAATTAAGAAGAATAACTACAGAAGAAGGTACTCATTCAGGTAATTTTTCTCCAACTACAAACTATTTTATTGACTCATTTTCTAATCTAACTACTCCACCAAAAGTAGCTGTAAGAAGTAGTTCGGGAGATATCAAAAAAGTTTTAGCGGAAACTAATAGAAAGAAGTTTGATGATTTTGGATTTACGTATTCAAAGCTTATGAATATATTTTCTGATGATGGAACCAGGTTGAATGCTATGATTACATTGCCACATGATTTCAATCCAATGGAACAATACCCTGTTATTCTATATAACTATGGAGGCCCTGGATCTCAAATGGTAATTAATAGATGGGGAGCAGGAAACCATACTCTTCATCAATATTTTGCACAGAGAGGATTTATTATTTTCTCATTTGATAATAGAGGGACTGGTGGTAGAGGAAAAGCATTTAAAGATTTTGCTTACGGAGATTACGGTAAATATCTTGTTATTGATCATATTGCAGCAGCTGAACATTTAAAAACTTTGACTTATGTAGATGAAGATAATATTGGAGTATGGGGTTGGAGTGGAGGCGGTTATCTAACAAATATGTGTATGACCTTAGCTAGTGATTATTTTAAGGCAGGTATCTCTATTGCGCCAAATGTCGATCCATTGTTGTATGATACTATATGGACAGAAAGGTATATGGGTTTAGTAGAGGAGAATCCTGAGGGCTATAAGAATGCATCAGTGTTAACACATGTTGATAAAGCCAAGGGATATTTGCTGCAAATTCATGGTAGTGCAGATGATAATGTGCATCATCAGCATAGTTTAAGATTAGCTAAAGCATATGCAGAAAAGGGTAAACATATGGAAATGTTTCTGTACCCAAATGGGAATCATGGTATGTCAAATAACAATTTTCTTTCTTTAGATAATCAAGCAAATGGACGGATGAATAGAGTACATCTATACAATAAGATGGCTAGCTTTTTTATGGAACATTTATCTAATTCAGAAGATTAAGACAAAGATCGATTTTTTTGAGAATCTTCTTTTTCGGCTTGTAGTGCAATCTTTTTAAACTGTTCCATAGAATCTTTATGTCCGTTGGTAATAGCAATTAATTCATCTGCCCAAGCTATATCAGTATTTCCTACTAGCTCATCTAATCTATCGATAGTATTAGTAAACATTTTTGGAAGAAATGACGGCGTAGGAGATCCACCAGTGCCTTTAGCTTTTGTTTGATGTCTGTATGGATCCGGTGCTTTTAAAATATAGCCTACAACCATCTTGTAATGATCTATCCGATGTTGAATAATCCATCTAACAGAGCTAGCAAGGCTTTTTCTTAGATTTTGGTCTGACTCAATGGTATCAAAATAAGAAGAGTTTTGTAATTTTTCGCGAGTCTTTACAATCATTGCATGATGGGCGGGAGGTCTGTATCCTACTCTGAATGATTTAAGAAGTTTTGTAAGAGAATCAATTTCACAATCACACGGCAAGTCTTCATCTGCTATAAATCCTTTGCTTAAGATATTTTCAATAATACAAGTATCTACTTCATTGTCACATACATATGCATGAGTATGCTTACCTATTCCTGTTATTTCATCTGCAATAGGGTGATAAGAGCTATTAGCGCCTGTTTGTCCATGAAGGTGTTCAATATAACAGCCTTTCATGTTATGTATTTCACTATAAGTTTCTCCGCACCCTTCAAAAAATAATCCCCTATCATCATAAATACTTCCTTGATTACCGTAGAGGCCTTGAATAAAGATGCGTACTTCTTTATTATAAAGAAGGGGTTCACTTACTTTCCACATACAATTAAAAAGCTGATTTGACTGTTTTAGAGCTAGCTCTATTTGTTCAAGGTTTTGAGCTATATTATTGCCATCAATAGCATCTAATGAATTTTGAATCATCATTTTTGATGTACGCTCCATTGCAAGGTGTGTCATTCTAAAGCCTTGCTCATTTCCATCAAAATCATGGAAGGAGACTACTGGTTTAATTGATCTAATATAATCAATACTGTCTTTCATATTGTCAAAACTATCTAAAGTGTGCTCTGGTAATATTCCTGATCGTAATACGTAATCTGCAGCATATTCAAATTCAGCTTGTTGTCCTGTGATTTTTGATGATAACAATAATAATCCAGATAGTGGCCAAGGGATAAAAGAGCAGGCCTTTTTTTCTCCATTAAAAATTGGTTCAATTTTAATACCATTTGCCAGCCAAGAAGTCCAACATCTTATATCTGCAATAAGCTGCGCAGATTTTCTGGTAGGTTTTTCAATGTGTTTTTTGACATGTAGTATGAAATGATTCATTAAGCCATCATCTAATAGTAAAACTTCATCTAATAATTCTTTTTTTCCAATAAGACCGGTCTTTCCGTGATTGTTTACAGCCATTTCGCTCGCAAGATCGCTAATACTAGAAAAAGGATGTGGTAGCGGTTGTAGCGTACTATAAGGTAGTGTCGAATTAGGTTGCCAGATTAATTCAGAGGTTTTTTGTATAATAGATGCATCAAATTTTAGATTGAAACACGTTTCATTAAAGTTGATTCCTTGGCCTAAGTAAGGGAAATTTTTATCTGTTTTAATGGTAATATTTTGCTTCATATTATTTATAGTATATTATTAAGATAATCTATTACAGACTGATCATTCCATGTTGCAGATCCTACATCTTTTACTATGATTTCACCGGAAGTATCTACTATAAATGTAGTTGGAATGCCGCGGGTACTAAATAATTCATCATCAGTAATTATTTTATATAACGGCAACTGTGCCAAAGCTTCATCTTTTGGTATATAGTCGATAATAGTGCTTCTATCTTCTTTAGACAGATATAAGAAAACAATATTTTTATCATCTTTATATTGGTTATATAGCTCAACCATTGATGGCATTTCTGCTAAGCAAGGATTACACCAAGTTGCCCAATAATTAATAAATAATGTTTTGCCTCTAAAATCACGCAAGGAGAATTGTGATCCTTCTAAATCTTCGAATTGCAGTAAGTTGGCATCAAAATCAACTAGAGTCGTACTCATTTCTTCTGCGATTGGTGCTTTTAGCTCTGGTGCTTCCATTATTTCTTGAACATAAGAAATAGCGACTGATTTATAGTAGCCTTTCCATTCCTCAAGTTCTTTATTGAGATTATATTGTTCGTACGATAAATAAGAAAGAGCGACAACCATTAATCCTATAATTATATATAAGTTTTTTCTGCCCATGATGATTGATAATATTGTAGTTTATTCTAAAAAACTAGTTAAATTTGTTAAAATCACTTCTCAATATGGAAAAATTAGGATACATATTCATTACAGTTTTTTATCTTCTTGTTTCATATATAACCCTACAAAGTATTGAACAATTTTATCCTGAAGGTTTATTAGTATTATTAATCTATAGTGGCATATTTATACTATTTGTCAAAGTATTAAGAGAAAGACTATATAACAAAGAAGATGATTACTATGCTAAGGAGATAAATAAATGATTGTTGTTACTCAAGAAAGTATCGCTAATAGATCTATTACTCAAACACTAGGAACTGTTCACGGACAGTCTATTAGAGCAAGACATATTGGAAAAGATATCCTTGCCGGTTTAAGAAATGTTGTGGGTGGAGAAATTACAGAATATTCTAAACTAATGGCGGAATCTAGACAACAGGCAATGGACCGTATGATTGCCCACGCAGAAGAAAAAGGAGCTGATGCAATTTTAACTGTTCGTTTTACGACATCGATGTTACAGCAAGGTGCATCTGAAATCTTTATCTATGGTACTGCTGTTAAGCTAGCATAGGATTCTTATGAATCATAAGATATTCCAAGTTGATCATTTACATTTTTACTTTAAAATATCTTACATAGGAAATACTTTGCATAGTTTGACTTTTTCTGATCAAAAAAATGATCTAATTAATCCGCAGTTATCATTAAAAATCAATGAAGGACGATATTCTAAGTTTGCAAAAGATATACAAAGTCAGTTGGATAATTATTTTAAGAGAAAATTAAAGAAATTTGATATTCCATTACATGTTGAGGGTAGTGATTTTACAAAAAATGTCTTAAAAGAAATTGGTAAGATTCCCTATGGTAAAACAAAGAGCTATAAAGAAGTAGCAGAAAAGATCAAGAAGCCAAAAGCTGCGCGAGCAGTTGGAAGAGCTAGTGGCGCTAATCGCATTCCTATTATTATCCCTTGTCATAGAGTGGTAGGTAGTAGTGGGGAATTAGTTGGGTATAGCGGAGGCGGAGGTCTTTTATTTAAATCTTATTTACAACTATTGGAGAAAAAATGAAAAAAATGATAGGTGTTATTGCTATAATATGTAGTTCTTTTTTATTTGCACAAGATCTCACATGGAATCAAGAAATTGTTACCTTTAAAAGTGCAAATCCATTTTCTTTTGAAGGGATTATTACCGATTTAGATAATCAACCTATTCAAGAAGTTTCGGGTATATTGACCCTTCCTGAAAACTTTGATTCGAGCAAGAAATATCCTTTAATTATAGGAGTAGCAGGAAGTCTTAATTGGTCGCAACATCACTTGGATTACTTAGAAATGTATCAAGAAATGGGAATAGCCACTTTTCAATTACAAAGCTTTGATAGTCGCGATGTACAATCGACCGTAGGTACACAAGTAGAAGTAACAACTGCAATGGTGATTTTAGATAGTTATCGTGCTTTAGAGACACTTAGTACCCATCCTAATATTGACATAGATCATGTAGGAATTACAGGGTGGAGTCTTGGAGGAGGAGTATCTCTATATTCTGCCTGGCTACCGCTTATTGATGCGATTAATAATAGAGAGTTTATGTTTGCGGCGCATTTACCTATTTATCCACCATGTCTAAGTTATCCGTATCCTGCTTCGAATATGCAATTTAGCACGGCTCCTATCCATATTCTTATCGGAGAATTAGATAGTTGGGTCCCAGCTGTAGCGTGTACAGAATTGCTAGAAAAAATGGAATATAGCGGGCTTCCAGTGAATATCGATATGACAATCTATGATAATGCACATCATTCATTTGATAAGAGAGATACAGAGATTTCAGTAGTAGAGAATGGATATAGCTTAGGAGACTGTCGCTTTCCAATGAACGAAGAAGGGTCATTATTATTAAGTGAATATTGGAAGATTCCTATTAATACACCTTTAAGACAAAAATTAGCATTGATGACATGTGCAGGTAGAGGGCCTAGCATGGGAGGAAATACTGAAGCACGTGAAGCATCCTTCAAATTTTCGGCAGAATTTTTTACTAATTATCTAAAAGAATAATATCTAAGTTCTTATGTGGGGAAACAATCTAAAACATTCATTTTATTAAGTAGGTATTTACCAATAGTCGTTTTTATTACCGCTGCTTTTATTGGTTTTTCAGTCAATTCTTTTTTAAAGCCTGCCGATATTCTTTATGAAGGAGAAATCTCTAATTTAGATATTCAAGATACCGTTGAAGTTTATTTTGACGACTATGGCGTACCAAGTGTTTTTGCTTCCAATGATTCTGACATGTTCAAAGTAGCTGGTTATATAGGAGCAAGAGATCGACTGTTCCAGATGGCATTTATGAAATATGCATATAAAGGCGAGTTAAGCTTAGTGCTTAATGATACACTGTTTGCGGAAGATAAATTCTTACGTACACTCGGATTTGAGAAAATTGCTGAAAAGAGTTTAGCAAAAATTCCACCTCAAACCTTACAACACCTTGAAGATACATGTTTTGGTATTAATGCTTATGTGGAGACTTTGTCTCCGTCAGACTATCCATTGGAGTTTAAACTATTAGGTATCGAAGAATTACCAACTTTTGAACCACTAGACATAGTTGCTTTATCCACAATGATGGCTTGGGAATTGCAGGGCGGATGGGATTCAGAATTATTTTTTGGTGCGATTAATGAACAATTAGGGCCGGACTACTTGAATGATATATTACCATCTTACAATGAAAACTTTATTACTATTGCTTCAAGCGATGTCTTGCTCAAGAGTTATCAGGATTTTGCTAGCGATACCAAAAGAATTAGAGATGTTCTTAAAACAGATAGAGATGGCTACGGATCAAATTCTTGGGCAGTTTCAGGAAGTAAAACAGAGACAGGGCTCCCGCTTCTAGCAAACGATCCTCATTTAAGCTATGGTCAACCTCCTTGGTGGTATGAGATTAGATTAAAGAGTGATAATTACAACTTTGGAGGGTATGGTCTTTATGGATTTCCATTACCTGTTATAGGGCATAATGACCACATTGGCTGGGGTTTTACTAATGTAATGACAGATGATATGGATTTTTATATTGAAACGTTAAACGATGACAATACTCAGTATTTATTAGATGGAGAGTGGAAAGATTTACAGATTGAAGAAGAAGTACTACATTTAAAGTCTGGTAACACAAGAACTATTACTATTAGATCAACCCATAGAGGTCCTATTGTCAGCGATATTCATCCTGATGCCAGAGGAAAGGGTAAAGCGATATCTTTTAAGTGGACGGAGTTTGATGCATTTGATGAGACTACTGCGCTGTTTAAGCTAGCAAAGGCAACGAATTGGGATGAATTTTCAGAAGCATCGAAGCTATTTGGAGCGCCTGGACAAAATTGGACTTATGCAGATAAAAATGGCAATATTGGGTGGAGACCTAACTCTAAAATTCCAATCCGATTAGGAGGAGAACATTTAGTGCCTTTTGATGGGAGCACAAGCAAGCATGACTGGACAGGGTACGTTCCTTTTGATGAAATGCCATATTTATATAACCCTGAGAAAGGATACATATCAAATGGAAATAATAAAACCATTGATAAGGATTATCCTTATTACATTTCTCGATATTGGGCAGATCCTAGTAGAGGAGAACAAATTGACAGAAGATTAAAAATCGATGCCAAATTAGGGGTAGAAGATATGAAATCTATTCTCAATGAAATCACCTCTCCATTTGCTCAGGAGTACTCAAAGTTGTTCTATGAAAATTATACACAAGGCTTCTCTGTTAAAGGGGATGAAATGTATGATATTTTAAATGGATGGGATGGAGTAGAATCTTTGGATTCAGATGCTGCAGTAGCTTTTCATACCATTTATATTCACTTAATACAAAATTTATTCCAAGATGAATTACGAAGTTTTGGGAAAGATTCTTTTGATACGTTTTATAGCTTAAAATATATCCGTTCATTAGCTGTTCGAAGTATCTTTGATGGAGAGGCATCTTTATGGGTAGATAATGTGTTATCAGAAAAAAAAGAAACATTAAATGATATCGTTAATCAATCTTTTGATGACGCACATGATTTCCTCACTAAAAATTATGGCAATCCTAGAGAGCTGACATGGGGTCAGGTGCATCAGGTAACCTACCGTCATCGATTAGATAAAGATCCACTGGTGAAAAGGTTGATCAATTTTAGCACAGGTCCTTTTCCAATGGCTGGATCTGGCATGACACCGAGAGCTGCTAGTTATTCAGTTAGTAGTCCATTTGATGTCAGAGCAGGATCCTCTATGAGAAGAGTCATCGACTTTTCTAATTTTGATAACGGATTAAGCATTCTTCCAACGGGTCAATCTGGTGTATTCAAATCACCGCATTATAGCGATCAAACTTCTCTCTATAATAAGGGAGAATTTAAGCCATTTAAATTTTCAGAAACTGCTATTAGAGAAGATCAAAAAATGCGAAAACTAATCTTTTTAAATAAATAATTTATCTTGCTAACCGTATTAACTCATGTTTAAACTCTATGAAATGAAGAACTTTTTTAACTATTATTATTTTAGAAGCAGGGGGACTGTAGAGGCCTAATAATAGGACTATATAAAAAACTACACGAACCCTAGCATTAATCCGCTAGGGTTTTTTGTTATATGGAGGGAATGATGAATAAAGACATACAAAAAAATAGAGACAGAATAGATGCAATTGATAATCAAGTGTTTGATTTGTTAATCGATAGATTGGATGCGGTAACAACCATTGGATATATTAAAAAACAAGAAGGATTGCCGGTGTTAGATCAAAATAGAGAAAGCGCAATTTATGCAAAAATTGATGCCAAATTTTCAGCAATAGAGGCAGATTTTTTGAAGCATATTTATCAATCAATTATCACAGAATCAAAAAGAGTAGAGGAGAAATAATGAGCAAGTGGACGAAAGATTCATGGAGAGACTTTGATATAAAGCATATTCCTGAATACAAAGATCAAAACGAATTAAATGAGGCGTTAGATCGATTAAGCACCTTTCCACCGTTAGTATTTGCCGGAGAATGTAAAAATCTTAAGTCAAAATTAGCAAAGGCAGTTGAAGGGAAGGCTTTTTTAGTACAAGGAGGAGATTGCGCTGAAAGTTTTAAAGAATTTAACGCTAATAATATTCGCGATACTTTTCGCGTAATTCTACAAATGAGTGCCGTCATTACATCAAAAATGAAAGTACCTGTTATTAAGTTAGGTAGAATTGCAGGACAATTTGCAAAACCACGATCATCTGATACAGAAACAATTGACGGTGTAACGCTGAATAGTTATTACGGAGATTCAATTAATGGAATAGAATTTACAGAAAAAGATAGAAATCCTAATCCTGCAAGACTGTTACATGCATATTCACAATCAGCATCTACATTAAACTTGTTAAGATCTTTTGCTCAAGGAGGATTTGCTAATTTGCGTAAAGTAAATTCTTGGAATATGGGTTTTGTGAAGGCGAGCAAGGAAGGAAAGAAGTATGAAGAAATTGCAAATAACATTACAGAATATTTAGACTTTATGGATGCTGTAGGTGTTAATACTGAAAAAGTAATCGACTTAAATACAGTAGATTTTTATACAAGTCATGAAGGATTGCATCTTCCTTATGAAGAAGCATTAACTCGTAAAGATTCGTTGTCGAATGACATTTATTGTACTTCAGCACACTTTATTTGGATTGGAGATAGAACGCGCTTTGTTAATAGTGCGCATGTAGAGTATTGTAGAGGTATTAACAATCCTATTGGTATTAAATGTGGACCGTCATTGGATCCAGAGGAATTGATTAAGATTATTGATGTTATCAATCCAAACAATGAGCCAGGTAAGATCTCATTAATCTTTCGTTATGGAGAAAGTAATATTGAAGCACATTTACCTACATTGATAGATACAATTAACAAGCATAAAAAATCTGTATTATGGATTTCTGATCCAATGCATGGAAATACTGTAAAATCTTCTTCAGGGCTTAAAACAAGAGATTTTTCATCACTATTAAATGAGACTACGAAAGCAATTCAAATTTTAAAATCCAAAGGATCTCATCTAGGTGGAATGCACTTAGAAATGACAGGTCAGAATGTAACAGAGTGTACAGGCGGTATATATAAGCTAAGCGATGATGATTTGAACTCTAGATATCACACGCATTGCGACCCAAGATTGAATGCAAATCAAGCATTAGAGCTTTCATTTAATATTGCAGAGGAAATGGCAAAGTAATGATCGTTAATTCTATTATTTCATTGCCGGGAGATAAATCGATTTCGCATCGATCAATTATGTTAGCTTCCATTGCAAGTGGCGTAAGTCGTATTACGAATTTAAATGATGGAGAAGATTTACAATCTACTATTAAAGCAATGCAATCATGTGGAGTATTAATAGAAAAAGAAGGCGATACTATTGTAGTAACAGGATCGAATCTAGAAAATCCTACAGAACCAATTGATTGTGGAAATTCTGGTACAACTTCTCGATTATTAACAGGATTATTATCCTCGCAACACCTTTCATTTTCATTGATAGGAGATGAGTCATTATCAAAAAGACCTATGAACAGGGTTATTACCCCATTAACTGAAATGGGATGTACAATTACATCAAATGATGGATTATTGCCATTACACATTGATGCATCGATGGGTTTAGATGCAATTGATTATGAAATGCCTATTGCAAGCGCTCAAGTCAAATCAGCGGTATTATTAGCCAGCTTGGGATCACAAAACATGTGTACGATAAAAGAGTTAAAACATTCTAGAGATCATACAGAGATTATGTTAGAAAGTATGGGAGCTGATATCGAAGTAAATGGTGATAATATCGATATAAAACCACTTTCTTCTGCATTACAATCTTTTACCATGGATATTCCTGCCGATCCATCATCTGCAGCCTTTTTTATTGCACTAACAGTCCTATTGAAGGGTTCGAGTCTTACTGTACAAAATATTTTATTAAATCCTACGCGTACTGGCTTTATTGACGTGCTTGGAAAAATGGGAGTACAAGGCTTGGTATCTAATCCAACGATAAATAATGGAGAGTCTTGTGGCGATATACAATTTATTGGTTCAAAAATTCAAAGTTGTGATATTCCAGCACATATGATCCCATCTATTATTGATGAGATTCCTATCTTAGCAGTAATTGCAGCATTTGCAGAAGGTAAAACTGTGTTTCATGAAGTAGAAGAATTGAGATTTAAAGAAAGCGATAGGTTGCATGCCATCATAAAGAATTTGCAATTATCTGGTATCAATGCATATGAAGAGGGAAATAATTTAGTAGTACAAGGAGGAAAGCCAACAAAGATGGCTAAAATTTTATCTTTTGATGATCATCGTATAGCAATGGCATTTATTATACTAAGCATAGTAGCATTTGAGCAATACGATATCGATAATACAGATTGTATTGATATTTCTTTACCTGGATTTTTTAACATATTGAAGGAGATTCAAGGATGAATTTAGGATTGATAGGTAATCCAGTACAAAAAAGCATTAGTCCTCAATTACAAAGGATTCTATTTAAAGAATTAGAATTGAATAATTGTGCGTATGAAAAGCATCAGATTATTTCCGACAATCTCCCTTCTTTTTTTGAGAGATTTAAAAATGGAGAGTTTGATGGAATAAATGTGACTATTCCACACAAAGAAACAGGGTTAGAATTTCTAGATGAAGTGGACAATAGTGTGAAGATACTAGGCAATACAAATTGCATTAAAAGAACAGGAAATATGTTAAAAGGTTATAATACAGATTTATATGGATTTAAAATGCTCCTTGAGAAAAATAATATTAATATTCAGTCAACTCGATGCCTTATATTGGGTGCAGGTGGTTCAGCCAGAACTATTATTAAAGCACTAATTGATAGGGGAGCTGAATCGATTACAATTAAAAATAAGTCAATTGAAAATGCATTAGAAATACAATTATATGCTCAAAAATTAGGTGCTAAAAATATTAAGCTTTATACTGAATCTGACGACAGGTTTGATATTGCGATTAATACAACACCTTTAGGAATGTACCAAGAGGAAGACAATGCAAGCTTCTTTGATATTCCAGTAGATAAAAATAGCACACTTATTGATTTGATTTATATTTCAAATCATACGTTATTTTTAAATCAATACAAAGATCAAGTAAAACAATCAATCAATGGGTTAGAAATGCTTATTTTTCAAGCCATCAAGTCTATTGAAATTTGGACAGAAACTACCTATAATGTGGACCAGAAATTGGATTCCATTAAAAAACAATTGGAGAAAGTAATATGTTAAAGAAAATATCATATATGACTGCGGGAGAATCCCACGGAAAAGGATTAATTGGAATTATTGAAGGCATACCAGCTGGAATGAATATTACAGAAGAGTATATTGAAAAAGATTTAATTAGAAGAATGCAAGGGCATGGTAGAGGCGGTCGCATGAAGATTGAAAAAGATCATGCAGAAATATTTTCTGGAGTACGTCATGCTATTACTTTAGGATCACCAATTTCTTTATTAATTAAGAATTTTGATTGGGTAAATTGGGAAGATAGAATGGCTGTTGGAAAGCCAAAAAAAGAGCATAGAAAAGTAACAATGCCTCGTCCTGGACATGCAGATTTAGCAGGAGTAATGAAGTATGGCTTAGATGATATCAGAAACGTATTAGAACGTTCTTCTGCAAGAGAAACAGCAATGCGCGTAGCAATTGGAGCTGTGTGTAGAAAATTATTAGAAGAAGTAGGTATTACGGTAGGAAGTCGTGTATATCAAATTCATACTATAGTAGATGCTACTGCTGTTTCTAATGATATGAGTTTGCAAGAATTAAACGATACAGTAGATACATCACCTGTACGATGTCTTGATAAAGATACAGAGAAAAAAATGATGGATGTTATTGATGAAGCTAGGAATAATGGAGATTCTGTTGGAGGATCTTTTGAGGTAATTGCAAAAGGATTGCCATATGGACTAGGAACGTATATCAATGCAGATGGCAAGCTTCAAGCAAGAATTTCACAAGCGATGATGTCTGTAAATGCATTTAAGGGCGTAGAATTAGGAGCAGGATTTGCTTCTTCAGCTGTATTCGGTAGTGAATTACATGATGAAATCTTATATGAAGATGATAAAATAACGCGTGCAAGCAATAATGCTGGAGGTATTGAAGGCGGAATGAGCAATGCACAGCCAATTCATGTAAAAGTAAGTATGAAGCCTCTTTCAACGCTTATAAAGCCATTACGATCTATCGATTTAAATACTATGGAGCCAAAGTTAGCTCATAAAGAAAGAACAGACTCTTGCGCTGTACCAGCAGCTTCCATTATCGGTGAAAGTATGTTGGCAATTGTTTTGGCAGATGCACTATTAGAGAAGTTTGGTGGAGACAGCTTGGATCAACTTAAAAAACATATAAAAGCTAGTGGAAAATATTAAGCAAATTTTTTTAATAGGAATGATGGGGTCGGGAAAATCTACCGTAGGATCTATGTTAGCAGATAAGCTTGATTGGATCTTTATAGATATTGATACGGAACTAGAGAAAGATCATAGTCTTTCAATAAGTGATATGTTCAAAAATGGAGAAGATAAATTTCGTACTTATGAGACAGAAAAATTAAAACAAATAGTATTGAAAGATCATATTGTTTGTGCAACAGGTGGAGGTATTGTACTAGAAGATTCTAACTATAGAATTCTAGATCAATCTTTTTGCGTTTATTTAGATGCATCGCTTGATACTCTCTATAAAAGAATTGAAACTGATAACAGTAGACCTTTGTTATCGGTAGGAAATAAAAAAGATTTAATGAGAGATATTTTTAATGAGAGAGAAGAAAGATATAAATCGCTATCTAAGCTTAATGTGAATACGGACAATATAAATATTGATGATAGTTGTAAAACGATAATGGAATATATAAATGAATAATACGGTAAAAGTAAATCTTGGAAAAGATAGTTACGACATTATTTTTGATGATAGTTTTGTGGAATCTGCTACTGCGTTAATAGCGATTTCTTCGAAGTGTATGTTTATTACTCAAGAAGTAATCTATAAAGCATTTGAAGATAAATTTTCTGTATTAAAATCTTTGCCAAATGTAGAATTTCATTTTATCGGTCAAGGAGAAGAAGCAAAATCGATTGAGACAGCAATAGAAATCTGTGACAAGATGACTGCAATGCAATATGATCGCTCTTCCACTATTTTTGCAGTAGGCGGTGGAGTAGTTGGTGATACAGCCGGTTTTGTAGCCTCTATTTTCATGCGAGGCATTAATTATATACAATATCCTACTACATTACTGGCTATGATTGATTCTTCTATTGGAGGAAAAACTGGTGTAAATCTAAAAAGTGGAAAGAATTTAATAGGCAGAATACATCAACCGAAAGCAGTCATTATTGATACATCTTTTTTATCTACATTACCTGAACGAGAAATAAATGCTTCATTAGCTGAAGCGATTAAATATGGATTTATTTATGATAGAGATTTGTTTGACTATATCGTAGAAAACATGTCAGATATTCTTAGCAATACCGATCATACGATTCTTGAAAAAATTATCTTACGATCTTGTGAAATTAAGAGTGAGGTGGTAAGTCAAGATGTAAACGAAAATGATTTGAGAATGATTTTAAATTTTGGCCATACTATTGGGCATGCTCTTGAAGGTTATTTTCAGTATAAAACATTGCTTCACGGAGAGGCAATTCTATATGGAATGAAGTGTGCATTATATCTTTCACATACGGTTGGTAGCTTAAGTGAAAAAGATTATCATTCAGGACAGAAGGCCTTATCCGCCTTTACATTACCTTCTATCGACGTTAAAGACAAAGCTGAGATTATTGAATTTGTAAAAAGAGATAAAAAATTCAAAGAATCACAAATAAGATTTGTCTTAATTCCAGAAATTGGAAAAGCTGCTATCAGTACAGAAATAACATTAAATCATATTGAAGAAAGTTTAGGAATATTATGAATATTATTATTGTGAATGGCCCTAATTTGAATTTATTAGGAGAAAGAGAGCCTGAAATATATGGTTCTGAATCGTTGTCAGAGGTCAATTCTTGGATAGAGAATCATGAGGTATGTGCTAATTTGAGCTTAGAATTTTTTCAATCTAATTCTGAAGGCGCTATTATTGATTTTATTCATTCAAAACGTAGAGATGTAGATTGCCTCATTATTAATCCAGGTGCATTGACTCATTACTCATATGCATTAAGAGATGCCATTGTTGCAACGCAACTAAAGGCAATTGAAGTACATTTGTCTGATATTCATAATCGAGAAAATTTTAGAAAAATATCAGTAATAAAAAGTGTTTGTCTGGCCCAATATTACGGCGAAGGTAAGCAAGGATATATTACGGCAATTAAACACATATTGGAGAAAAAATGAAGAAGATTGGTATACAAGGAATATCGGGAAGTTTTAGCGAACAGGCAGCAAAATTCTATTGTAATAAATTTGATGTGAAAGAGTTCAAATTAGATTACTTGGTAAGCTCAATGAATGTACTAGATAGTTTAACATCAGAAACAATTGATATTGGAATTTTTGCGATGGAAAATGCGCAGGGAGGAGTGGTTATTGAGAGTGTTGAAGCACTTGCAAAAAATCAATGCAAAATTATTGATATGTTCTATGTTGAGATTAGCCAAAATCTATTAGCAAAAGATAATATTACTCTGGGCGATATTGAAGCAATTCATTCTCATGAACAAGCCTTAAAACAATGTAAAGATTATTTAGCCGAAAAATTTTGGTCCAAAAAACTTGTCGAAGAAGATGATACTGCTAAAGCAGCGCAAGATCTTGCAGAAGGAAAGTTGTCTAAGAATGTCGCAGTAATTGCAAGTAAAAATTCTGCAGAGAAATATGGGCTAAATATTATTGAAAATGATATTCATGATTTGAAGAAAAATTTAACATTATTTTTGGCAGTAGAAAGGATTGATAGCAATGAATAGAGTGAGCATTATTGGATTTGGACGATTTGGAACTATGCTTCATCAACTGCTTGTTAAGGGGTTTGAAGTAGATGTATTTGATATTAAACCTATTGATCAATCGGATATTCATTCTGTATCGCTTGAAGATGTGTTAAAAAATGATACGATATTTATTGCAGTTCCAATTAGAGATTTTGCAGGTTTAATGCAAGATTTGTCTAGTAAGATAGGTGGTAAAAAGACGTTAATTGATGTCTGTTCGGTAAAAGTTCATCCAAAACAAATGATGTTAGAGCATCTTCCTAGTGAAATAGACATCATTGCTACACACCCATTATTTGGACCTGATTCCTTTCAAGAGCGCGGTTCTGTAATGATGATGGATAAAGTGCGCGATACGTATGATAGATATGAATTTTGGAAGGCTTATTTTGAGAGTCAAAATATTACAATTGAAGAAATTTCTGCGGAAGAACATGATATGATGGCAGCACGATCACAAGGATTAACTCATTTAGTAGGAAGAGTAATAGATGATTTTGGGACACAACAGACTAATATTGATACGGTTGGTTACAAAGCATTGCATAAGCTAGTGAATCAGACGTGTAATGACTCATGGGAGTTATTTGAAGATATTCAGAAATATAATCCTTATACTCAAAAGATGATTGTAGGATTGAATGAAAGCTTTAAAAAGATAGTTGATAGCTTAGGTGATAATTAAAAGGAGAGAGAAATGAATGATATTTTTAAAAAAGTAAGTATTAGTTTATTGATTTTAGGAGGTGCTTTTTATGTTATGACAGGTGCTGAGAGTATTACAGCATTAATTCCAGCTTTTTTAGGTGGAATTGTAGGTGGATTTACTCTCTTGTCTGATCGTTTTCCAAACCAGAGTAGACATTTTGCGCATGTTAATTTATTTGTATTAGGTATGGGTGTAGGAGCTACTTATAAGTCTGTGATAGCTATTTTTGGTTACCTCGTTAGCGGAGATGCCTTATTAAGACCTATTGCTACGATAGAGCAATTTACAACATTTGTTCTATGCCTGAGCGCAATTATTGTGGGCGTGCAATCTTTTATCGCGGCGAGAAAAAAATAATTTTTTACTTTTCTAATTTTAAATAGTCATACTTGTATGCCCGAAGATCATGATTTAATAAAACAGTTTAATAGTGGCGATCGAAAGGCGTTTGATAAACTTGTAATAAAGCATATAGACATGACATATAATTATTATTATTCAATTACTCACGATCAGCTAGAAGCAGACGATTTAACACAGCGCGTATTTGTAAAGCTGTATAAATCATTAAAAAACTTCCGATTTGATGCTGCCTTTACTACCTATCTATATCGTATTAAGGTAAATACCTTAAATTCTTATTTTTTTAAGAATAAATGGCGTTCATTTTTGCATTTAGATCAAGCACCAGAGTTGCAAGTGTCTGATACTAATTATGAAAAAAAAGCATTGAGTACAGAGCTATGGAATGCGATTAAAAAACTACCAAAAAAACAAAGAAATGTGATGAATTTACGCGTTGCAGAGAGCCTCACTTTTAAAGAAGTCGGTGAAGTTTTAAATATTTCTGAGGATTCAGCTAAGAATAATTATAGTCATGGCGTAAAAACACTACGTAAAATTATGGGTACAAATAGATGAACGATCATTTTAGACAGCAACATTTTAAAACTAACGCATCATTAGATGCTGATCAGTTTTTAGATAAACTTAATGATAGGATTGATTCAGAGTCAGCACAGAGACGAAAAACAGGTATTGGATTATCTATGTTGGCTGTTGCAATCCTTTTATATGTGTTCATTCCTATTCAAACTGTGATTTCAGACAGCAATCTATATGCTGAAATGGATTATTTAGAAGATTCTAATGATTTAGATCAATTAGACTTAATTAACATATTTGCAGACAATAACTTGGAGTTTGTAAGTAATAACGAGGAGTTTTAAATGAAAAAGATACTAATACTATTAGCTTTAACCGCGGGATTGTATGCACAAGATCGTGGTGATAGAGAAGCAATGATGAAAAAAAAGATGGAAGCAGGTAAAGAGCAACGTGAAGTGTGGCTTATAGCAACGCAGACCACATACTTAGATTTAACTTCTGAGCAAGCTGAAAAATTCTTTCCATTGCAAAATGAATTTCATAAAAGATCAGAAGAGGCAAAAAAAGCGAATAGTGAAAAACTAAGAACACTAAGATCTGCTGCTAAAGACGACAGATCAAAATTTGATGTTGATGCAGCAATAGATTCTAAAGTGCGAATGAAAGGTACTTTAGTAAGACTGGAAAGTAAATTTTTGAAAGATACGAAAGGCATTCTAACAGAACAGCAACGTATGAAATTATTGTTTTTTGAGGAAAGAATGAAATCTAATCTACATAAAAAAATGTCACAAAAGGACCAAGAAGGATTGGGAGCCTGGGGAAAGAATATGAGAGATCGTAAAGGCACTCCTCCTCCTCCTCCTCAAGATCAAAATGGAACAAAAAGAGGCTTTGACAGTAAGAGAGAAAGATAATAAATTAATCAAACAAAAAGGAGAATTATAGAATGAAAAAATTATTATTAATATTACTTGTAACTATATTTGTTGTCTCATGTGAAGATAATGAAATGAATTATTCACATGCAGATTACTTGAAGATGATGGTAGCAATCAACCAAGACGAAATGGTTGGTTTGGATGCAATAGACGATGATGGATTACAAGATGAAGATTATGATGAAACACTATATGATATGGACTCTACATCATCTAGAATAGATCCATTCCCTACCGATGGTTCTGCTGTATTTAGATTTGGAAGAAAGGTTGAAGATAAAACAAGAGACGTACAGTTCGATTGTACAGATTGTGATGTAGCAATTGCAACTATTACTGAAACCCATTCAGGAACATTCTATGCAAAAGCATACAATAAAGAAACTCATGAAGAAATTGATTCTTTTGAGAAAGCTTTTAATGAAACTTTTGTAAAACAAGCACAACTTGAAAAGAAAGATAATGCTGAAAATCCTGATGGATATGTATGGCGTATTACTGCTGTTAGCATTGGAACTGGTGGATCCGGATCAAAATTATCTGTTGATGAGGTACGAATTTATGCTCCAATGGATTCTGATGAAGCAGTATATACCTTAAATGCCTCTGATACCAGCCTAATAGATAAAGAAAGCATGCCAAAGCTTGCTATCGGAGAATCTTTCCGTATTGAAGTAAGTGTTTCCAATAGCGATCCTGTTTTAGACTTCAGAAGTGGTGAAGCAGTAAATCTACACGTAGGAAAGCACAAAAAACATAAAGCACGAAGAGGTCTTCGTGATGGGGTTCAAGCAGACGATGGAACAATAACATACGATAATGTATTCGTTAGACGTCTCAAAGTTCCTAAAGGGGCTGGTAGCGATTCAAAACATAGACGTCCATTAAAGATGCATTTTAGTGTTTTAGACTTTGGTACTATGTTAGATTCTGATGTGGATTACCATTCTTCAGTATTGGCTTTTCCATTCCATGTGTACAATGAAGGAGATGATGCTCGCGGATAATCTTTTTATCTCAATCTTATCAGATTAAAAAAAGGGCTATAATTTTGTAGCCCTTTTTTATTTATTAAAGTATTTTTTTAATCTAAATCAGCTTTTGTCCAAAATGTGACTCCATTTTTCTCAGCTTCACATGAATTCGAATATATTTGTTCATCACAGCCTACTACTGGATCCCAAACTTCAGGACATAATATATTTGGATCTATACTACTTTCATCAATACAATTTTTTTCAATTATATCTTCACAACCAAATAAAAATAATACAATGGTAAGATTTAAATATCGCATAATTTAATTTACATAAAAATTG
>Ga0209445_1000372_pt1 | contig 25235 bp, 20 predicted proteins | sample MarorgKNORR_S2LV_4_FD_188223 | JGI IMG/M metagenome (GOLD analysis project Ga0209445, IMG submission 188223) | Marine microbial communities from the Southern Atlantic Ocean, analyzing organic carbon cycling - NADW_A/KNORR_S2/LV (SPAdes) (version 2) | ecosystem: Environmental > Aquatic > Marine >... | reverse complement strand
TATACTCTGCAGATCACATCGGGAATCCCCGGCGGCTGTGTGAAGTTTTATGGGTACGAGACTCTCCAAGAGGGCAATACCATTTTCGTCAATGTGACCAACACGCAGCCTGCCCAGGCGATTCCCTGCACGGCGATTTACGCGCAGCATGAAGGTGAGGTCGTCCTCGATGGCCAGTTCACACCGGGTCAGAGCTACACCGTCGTCGTCAACGGAAAGCAGACCAACTCGTTCACGGCTCGCGACCCCCAGGGCGTTGAGATGGCGGTGGCGGAGTCACCGATTGAGCGGGTCGATGTGGTAGTCTCAGACGCCAACCCGCCGGAATACTTCCTCCAGGTCATCTCCCGACTGCCCTTGGGAAGTAGCTGTTCCAAATTTAACGGATACGACGTCTCTCGCCGGGGCGCGGGGATAATAGTTGCTACGGTGACGCATCTGGAAGTGACGGAGATCATGCCGTGCACCGACGACCTACCCGTAGTGACGACCGAAATCCCGCTGGGGACGGGATTCACTTCCGGAGAGCCATACTGGGTGATCGTCAACGGCGAGGTAACCAACTCGTTCGTCGGCCGCGACCCGGAAGGCGGCAAGAAGGTGGTTAAGGAGTCTTCGGTCGTGAGCGTCGAGCTGGTCATCCTGGAGTCGTTCCCATCCCAGTACCGCGTCAAGGTGCTCTCCACCATGAGCGGAAGCAGTTGCTCCCAATTCAACGGTTACGATGTATCCCGCCCCTACTCCAGCACGATTCAGGTAAAGGTGACCTACCTTCTTCCCGCGGGGGAAGTGATGTGCACCAGGGATATAGCATATGCTGAGACGGACATACCCTTAGGGAGTGACTTTGTTTCCAAAGAGGAATACACAGTAGTGGTCAACGGAGTAACCGAGACTTTCAAAGCTCAATAGGCATAAGTGACAACCTGTCGTGTCGAGGAGCGTAACAACTTGGGATCTGGGACGGGCAACACCCGCACAACTGTCCTTCCGACCGCAGGGAGGAATCTCGGGATGTGTGGAAGAACCTCACCCCAGATGCTTCGCCGCTGCCGCTGGCTCAGCATGACATGTTGGGATCATCGACAGGTAGTCTCCGTTAGTCAATCCACTACAAGCAAAGTGTAAGGATATATGGAGGTGTCACCAATGATGAGAAATAGATCGCGGAAAGGCCGGGAATTCCGGAATTGAGCGGCAATGTTTTGGTCACGGTTTGGTTCGATTACACTTGCCCCCATTGCCATATCGGCCTGGGGCGGCTGGACAGCCTGTCCGGAGAAATGGCCCTCACCATCGACCGCCGTCCCTATCTGCTCCGCCCGGACGCACCTCTAAATACCGTTTTGGCGCAAGAACGCCCTGCCCAAGCCCAGTCGCAAGTCCATGAAAAACCAGGCCGCCGTCCGCCTCTGGCGCCCCTCGGTGAAAAATCCGCGGCGGAGCCATTTTCCAGCCGGTCTTTGAGCACCGTATTGGTTCACGAGGCAACGGCGTTTGCCAAAGAGCAAGGGAGTGGTTGGGAATTCTACCTGGAAGTCGCCGGAGAGTACTGGGAGCGGGGCTCCGACTTGGGAAGCATCTATACTCTTCGCAGGTCAGCCTCCAGAGCCAGACTGGACTGGGAGTCTATGTGGCCTAAGTTGGAGTCCGGCCACTACCGTCCATGGGTATTGGAAGAGCATCGGGCAGCCGTGGAACAGGGTGTGAAGGGAGTTCCCTCCTATCTCATAGGAGGGAAAATGTACACCGGTGACGTGGAGCTTGATGCCTTGCGAGGAGCAGTTGAGGGAGCTGCTGGCTAGAGAGCCGGCGCCTTGGCGGCTAAATGAGGCGGTTTGGTCAGCAAGATCAGCCCGATGGCCGCAATCCCGAACACGGCGAGAGTTATAAAAGCGAAATGATAGCTTCCGGTGATGTCGAATACCAGGCCGGAAAACACCGCGCCGATAGCCTGCCCCAAAGAGACAAAAGGCTCGGTTACTCCCCGGATCACGCCGATGGACCGGCGTCCGAAATAGTTGGCATATGCTACCGCGGGGACGACCAGGATCCCTCCCACGGACACGCCGAATAAGGACGCAACCAGCAGCGCTTGCCATATCGTGTTGACCGACGGGAATAGAAACAGAGCCGCTACCATCACCACGGCGACAGCGGCATAACAATACCGGACGGGGACCCTCTCCACCAGCCAGCCCCAGATGAGACTGCCGATGCCGGTGAACGCCGCGTTAAAGCTGATGGATAGAGCCGAAATAGCGACACCCAGTTCCTGGTCGATAAAGTAGGCGCCCTGGTGGGTATTCGTGCCGGCCTGCATCAGAAAAAGGATTCCTGTGGCCAGAGCCAGGAGCCAAAGTGTGGGGGTCCGGAGGGCGTCTCGCAACGTCCAGTCCGGTTCTTCAGACGGCGCCGGTCCCGGGCCGGACTCATCTTCCGGCCTCCCTTGGGGTAGGTCCGGCGCTAATCCCATTGCCTCAGGGGACTGTCTGATCAATAACGAAACGGGTCCCAAGGCCGCGACCCAAACTATCGCTCCCAGAACCATCCAAGCGGCCTGCCATCCCCAGTAATGAATCACCATTCCGGCGATCAACGGGAATAGCACCATGCCCATGGAGTGGGACAGGAAGAGCATCCCGGTCGCCCGGCCCCGGCGCTGAACGAACCACCGGGACACAACCACGGAGGGACCTATCTGGAAGGAACTGGAGAACAATACCCTCCCCATTCCGAAGGCCAGGTAGAACGCGATAGGGACGGTGGCCCAAGCCAGGGAAAAAGTGGATATTCCCATGGCCAATACGCTAATCGTAAGTATCAGGCGGACACCGTATTTGTCGGAAGCCCAGCCGACGATGGGAGAAGTCACGGCGGCCACCAACCCTCCGAGACTCGCGGCGCCGGCTATCAAGGTACGGCTCCACCCCAGGTCATCGGAGATCGGGAATATGAAGACTGCCAGGGTGAGGCTGGCGGCGGCGTTGCGCACGAACATCGCGTCGCCGGCGGCAAAGAGGATCAACCAGCCGTAGTAGAACGGCGTTTTATGGGCGAGCCGGTTGATCAAACCTGTCTTATCCCGCAACTAGCTGCGGCCGATCCTGGCAACCGAAGACCGCCGAAGAGGGGCTTAGAGTTTCGGACGCTCTGCGCCCAAGTGTCTGCTGGCTGATGGGAAGCTATCGAGTTACTCACTCCAAAGGAGGCAAGTTGTATCGGTCTTCGGGGTTCAACCAACCCTTGAAGTTGGGCGTTCGTTTCTCGGCGAAGGCGCTACGTGATTCCATCAGGTCGGATTTATCACCGTGTTCGTGGAGCGCCGCCGCTAACCGGCTCAAATCTGGCGCGACTTTGGGCCGCATCTGCCGCATCATGTGAATCGTGTTGACTCGTGAAGCGGGTGGCAAAGTAAGCATATGCTCAGCCATCCCGAAGGCGGTGGGTAACAGCTCCTCCGGCTCAACCAAACGATTTATAAACCCGACCTCGTAAAGCCGCTGGGCAGTAAAGCGGAAGCCCAAGGCCATTTCCGTGGCGATTGGGTGGGGCAGGCCGGCGAAATAACCGTGGTTATAACCGCCCAGCAACCACCGTTTAGCTTCAGACACCTCGAACACCGCGCTGGGGACCGCCACCCGCAAGTCGGTACGCTCCACCAAGATGAATCCACCGCCCATGGCATACCCGTTTATGGCGGCGATAACCGGCTTGTCCAGCTCTCCATCGTTAAACGGGTTCTTAACAGGAGCTGATGCGCTTCCCGGCGCGCCACGTTCCAAAGCTTCCTTCATGTCCTCCCCGGCGCAAAAGGCCCGGCCAGTGCCGGTAAACACAGCGACCTCTAGGTCAGGGTTGTCCTTGAACTCGGTAAATGCCGCTCCCATCTCCGTTCTAAGCTCCACGCCCAAGGCATTCAAGCGCTCGGGGCGGTTCAATTGAATGAGCATGATTTGACCTTGTATATCGGTTTCCACCACTGACATGTTTGATCCTCCTTGTTATTGGGGGATAGTCCTTTGAGCGCCAATCGATCTACGGGCAAAACAGCGCATTGCGCCGGTCCGTCTCGTGGGATTAGCTCCGATCTACGAGGTAAACCCGGTTGAGCCCGGATAATCCCTTCAATTCCCTTTCCTGCCCTTCGCCGAACTGGATGTCTCCGGCGCTGTCGGTCAACTCCTTGAGCAGCAACGACACCAAAATTTCGCCCCCATCCGCGACCGAACTCACCGGTCTCATATTCCAATAGAACTCTTGTCTCTAGGAGTTGCGGGTTCAGGGGTGACATCTCCAGGCCCCGGTCGCTAGATTCACGGCCTTGTTTCCAGTCGCCTTCGAGACACGCCAGCGTGGTGACTACCATTCTAAGTCTGCGCCGGTCGCTGGCCATGATGGGAATATTACGTTGGAGACGGAAGCTTGTCCACCGGGACGGCAGTGCTTGCGACACGTGCGGTCAGTCTGGTCAAATATGGATCAAGTAGACTGGGCTAGGTCCGCCGCGATCCAGTCCGCCACCCGTTCGCCGATCATTATTGTCGTGCAGTTGGTGTTGGCTCTGATGACGTCGGGCATAACGGAAGCGTCGGCTACCCGCAGGCCCTCTATGCCGTGGACCCAACAATACTGGTCAACCACGGCCATGGGGTCGTTGCCGGGACCCATCTTGCAGGTACCGGACAGGTGTTGACCTATCCACACGTTTTCCATCATCCAGGCATCAAGCGCCTCATCTGAGGCCAGGTCTTGTTCGACGGGAGAGATCAGGCTATCGACGATGTCTCGGAAGGCTTCATGTTCCATCAATTTGATTGATATGCGCACTCCTTCTCGCATCCGCTCCCGGTCCCAGGGCTCTTCAAGATAGCGGCAATCAATGAATGGCTGAACGCCGGGATCGGTGGAAGTGAGGCGTAACTCGCCGGCGCTTGTCGCCAACTCCATCATGCAGGTGATCCTGATGCCCTCTTCGGCGAAGGGGTCGCCGCCCAGAGGCGTGGAGAAAGACGATGGGAAGAGCTGCATGTCGTTCCGGTGGTCGGAACCGGTGGCGGTATAACGCAGCAAGGCCTGCATCCTGGGAGCATCGGGGTCCAGCAGGAATTCATCTTTGACGGCGACCCGGATGGGGAGCAATGGATGATCCCGTAGGTTCTGTCCCACCCCAGGCAAGTCCTTGACCACTGGAATGCCTAGACCCCGTAGCTGGGACTCGGGCCCTACCCCGGATAGCATCAGTAATTGGGGCGAGGCGATGGCCCCGGCGCTGAGAACGATCAGACCGCTTTCCACGATGAATCGGTCTCCGCCGCTTTCCACCTCCACGCCGGTGGCTCGTTGCCCATCGAACAGGATTCGCCGGACCTGCACGTTGGGCCTGATGGTCAGGTTGATCCGGTGCCGGTTCGGGTTGATGTAGGTTAGGGCGGTACTCATCCGGACACCGTCGGGGTTGTTCATTGGGAACGGCCCCACCCCACTGGAGTCCGGGTGATTATGGTCGTAAGTCTCCGGGTAACCCGCGTCCAGGCACGCCTGGTTGAAAGCCACTTGCAGAGGAGACCAGGTTTCCCGCTTGTGTCGGCGCACGGGGATCGGGCCGTCGAATCCGTGGAAATCGTCCCGTACATCCGTGTCCGTTTCTAATTTTCGGAAATAGGGTAGCACCTTGAGGTAACCCCACTCATCGTTGCCCCACGACGCCCAGCGGTCATAGTCCTCGGGGACCCCCCTCAAAAAAACCTGGCCGTTGATGGCGCTGGTCCCGCCGACCACTTTGCCTCTGGGCACCGCCACGGGTTCCGACTGAACCTGGGTGCCCTGGCCCTCAAAAGACCAATTGTGAGGCGCTCCTGACTCAGACGCAGTCGGAGCGTAGCCGTACTTCAGGTCATCCGGAGTGGAATCCAGGTCTGGGTAGTCGGGGCCGGCCTCCAAGAGTAAAACCGATCGGTCCGGCGATTCGGACAGGCGGGCAGCCAGGGTCCCGCCCGCGGATCCAGCTCCAATCACGATTACGTCGTATTTCACAGCGTCTCCATATAGATCAAGATGGATTCGAACTTGGCTGAAGGTTCGGTCAGCTGGCCGTCCAGCGCCGGGGGCGTCCGGTCAGATCGAGACTACAGCTGATTGTGAGCGCCCGGCGCGCTCATTTTCATACACGATTCATACGTAGAACTTACAATCTCCAACGGAAGCAAATGCATGATACCAGAGTACGGTGGATGGGTAGGCGAAGGAGCGGACCCTGGGCAGGTATGCGCTTGGCTACCGCTGTTATTACAATCATTTGATGCGGCTGCGACCCCGGCTCCCACAACAAGGCCGCGTATCCTAATATTTCCCCCATAAAGAACATTTGTTCATACGTAGCTATACGTAGAAAATGTGGGATTCTTGACTCGCAAATATCCAAGAAACCTCACACCCATACGTTGAGGTCGACGGGTGTGGCACAGTAGAGGGTAAGCCGCGGTGGTACTCACCAACGCCTGATCGGCCAATAACCGGGAGAAGCAGTGGCTAACTTAATCAAGTTGCTCATCGGACCGTTTTCCACGTCAAGGCCGTCCAATCTGCGAGACGGTATCTTGGATATTTTGGGTGGGGCGGTTGGCCGGGTTGCCTTTCGTTACCAGCCCGGCCAAGAGATGCGGGCCAAGGCGTTGCTTGGGTCCGGGGCCCTCGGCTGATAATACCGCATAGCCGAACAAGGAGATACACCCGGCAACCATATTACCCACTGGTTGACGCGGCCACGGGGACGAGTCTAGGTCTGTTTCATCAAGAGTCCATCGAGCCTTATAACCCTGCGGCGTCTCGTTGATTTGATTCCACGGCCCGGCTAGGTTTTCGGCATCTAACGCTTTCAGATTGAAGGACGGGAAATGGGTAGAAAGGGAGTTGGATTAGTGGCGGTAGTCATCGCCGTAATCGTAGCCATTGGATTAGTGGTTGCCCAGTCGAGCGCTCCAGGAGCAACAACGAAAACCAACGATACATTTCAGTTGGATCTCGTGATTCAAACCGGCGGTCCCGGTACCAGATATCTTAAACCGCTCGATACCTCTGGAACTGTAAAGCTTGTTGAGGCCGCCTTGACCAAAGGCAGATATAACATTGACTCATTCTTCGACATCTCGTACGTCTCAAATATCGGGTCTAGCGAATTGGACGGCAACACTACCAGGGCAAGTTTCAACGTTGATTCGTTCTTCGATATAGAGCACGAAATAACCAGCTCGGGATACTCGAGGAAATCGATTCCCATCGAGATGTTGGCCTCGTCATTGACAGCGACCCTTAACGATCCCCCCAATCCTCAAAGGGCGATTGATCTCGTGAGGGTAGCTGTGGAGAGTGTAGGCGGAGACGTTAATTACGGGCACGTAACGGTGCTTAAGTAGTTCACATCTTCACCTGGAAGGCCCCGGCGAGTTGAGCCAAGAGTGTCCTTGGGCTGATTGAGTTATCCAACGACATAAAACACCAGGCCCCCGGAATTGCATCCGGGGGCATTTACCATGCAGAGAGTGCCTTTTTGTCACGTAGGAATCTGCGTGGAAATCGCTTGTGTAGTCAGGCGGTCAGCCCACGCGGTAGGGGTCTAACGCTTCCTGGTTGATGGTGATGCCCAATCCCGGCCGGTCCGGCGGGCTGACGTACCCATCAACGATGGTCAGGGGCTCCTCGAACATCTTGTCCCACATCGGGTCGGTTGAACCTCGGTAGAACTCCAGAATGAGTCCGTTGGGGATGGCGGATGCCAGGTGGATATTGACCTCCTGCTTGCCGTGGGGCGCGATGGGCAAGTCGTGGGACTGGGCCATGGCCGCCACCTTCATGAACTCGGTAACGCCGCCCATAACCAGGGGATCCGGCTGTATGATGGCGGCGCAACGGTTTTCGATCAGGTCGCGGAACCCGTAGCGAGTGTATTCGTTCTCACCGGTGGCGATGGGCACCGAGGTGGCCTGGCTGATCATCTGGTGCCCTTTGTAGTCGTCGGGGTTGACAGGCTCCTCGAACCAGAAGAGATCGTACTTTTCCACTTTCCGGGCCAGTTCGATGGCCTCATACACACGGTAGGCGCAGTTGGCGTCCATCATGAGTTTAACGCCGGGGCCAACCGCCTCGCGTACCACCCGGACCCGCTCCACGTCTTCATTGATGGGGGCGCCACCCACCTTCATTTTTATGGCCCGGGCCCCAATGCTTACGCTGTACTCCATCTCCGAGGCCAGCTCCTCCAACCCCTTGCCCTCTTCATAGTAGCCCCCGGCCACGTAAACCGGCACCTTATCGGCGTAGCCACCCAGTAGTTTGTAGACCGGACGGTTGGCGACCTTGCCCTTGATGTCCCACAGGGCTATGTCGATACCGCTGATCACTCTTGTGGTGATCCCCCGGCGTCCGACGAGCTTGGGCTGCCACATCTCGTCCCAGATCCTCTCCGTATCGAAGGGGTCCTGTCCGACGACGTACTGCCTCAGGTGCTCGGAGATTACCCTGCCCACCTCTGGCGCCTCTTCTATGCCTCCGGCCAAGCCTACGCCGCTGACTCCCTCGTCGGTGTCGATACGCACCACGTTAAGCCCGGCATTGGGATACACGTACATGCCGTTACGGATCGGCTTGGTCCGAGGCCAGAGGTAGGTTTCCATCCGCATGTCCGTGATTCGCATGGCGAGGCACTCTCCTGTTAGACGGTTGGCTGTGAGGCTCCGAGCCGGGCCTGCCGTAGGTTAGGGCGGCGTCCTCATCCTTGTCAAGCGACTCCCTCGCGAACTGGGTGCTTAACCTTCTCATCCAGGGTAGAATTGACCGGCCTGCTTTAATAAGCGCACAACACAGCCTATACGGAGAGATTCAAGCCATGACGCAAACCATCGCCCACGATGCTCTACGCACCCTCATGCCGATAGCCGGCTGGCCGGATGAACGAGCCGGTCAGGTCAAGATTACCGGCGGTACCGACCCGATATTGCCGACCCCGTTCCGCATCGGCGAGACCAGTGCCGCCACTCTAGGGGCGGTCGGCTTAGCCGCGGCCGATCTGTGGGAACTGCGCACCGGGCGGCGTCAGGAGATTGCCGTCGATGCCCGCCAAGCTACGGCTTCGCTACGCAGTGGGAGCTACATGAAGATGGAGTGGTCGCCCTCCCGGCACGAACGCAACCCGGTGATGGGCACCTATCCGGCCAAAAACGGCCGCTGGAGTTATCTACACTGCAACTTCCCCAACCATCGTGCCGCTGCCCTAAAAGTACTGGGGGTGCCGGAAGACCGGGAAGCGGTTACCGAGGCGGTAGCGGGTTGGGACGCACTGGAGCTTGAAGAGGCGATAATCGCCGCCAACGGAGCCGGGGGCATGGTGCGCACCATGGAAGAGTGGGCCCAGCATCCACAGGCCGCTGCCATCGCCTCGCTGCCGCTGATGGAGATCGTCAAGATCGGCGACAGTCCACCGGAAAAACTTCCCGATGGCGACCGCCCGCTGTCCGGCATCCGGTTGCTGGATCTGACCCGGGTTCTGGCCGGCCCCAGCTCCTCCCGAACCCTGGCAGAGCACGGCGCCGACGTTTTGAAGATCACCGGGGCCCATCTGCCCAACATCGTGGCCCAAGATTACGATACCGGCCACGGCAAGCTGTCCACCCATCTAGACCTACGCCAGCAGTCCGAACTAGATACATTGAAAGGTTTGGTCCGCGAAACCGACGTGTTCACCCAAGGCTACCGGCCGGGGACCCTGGGAAATCGCGGGCTCTCGCCCGAGGAACTGGCCCAGATTAGGCCGGGCCTTGTCTACGTTTCGCTGTGCGCCTTCAGCCATGTTGGCCCTTGGGCGTCGCGGCGGGGATTCGACACGGTGGTGCAGACGGTCAGCGGTATCACCAGCCGCCAGGGGGACCTGTATCCGGGCGCCGCGCCGGGCCCCCAATTCTATCCGGTGTCGGCCATCGACTATCTAACAGGCTATCTGATGGCCTTCGGCGCAATGGTGGCTCTGGCCAGGCGCGCGAAAGAGGGTGGTAGCTGGCTGGTGCGAATCTCTTTGGCGCAGACCGGGCGCTGGCTCGTCGAACGAGGCCAGGTGCCGGAAGACGAACTAAAGGACGTGCCATCGGAATTTACCCAGGCGGAGATCGATAGTTGGGGGACCGTAACCGATACACCGGAGGGTAAGCTGCACCATATGGGACCGGTGGTAAAGCTCTCGGAGACGCCGCCGCGCTGGGCCCGCCCCGCAGTGCCCCTGGGCTACCACAAGCCGGTGTGGCCGGAGCGAGGAGGTTAGCCGCCGCAGCCAGATCGTTTCCCGGGGACGACTCCCGGTAGACAATCTCCGAGCCCCATCGTACTATTCCCGCATAATTCCCCGTAAGGAGTTGACATAAAATGACTACCGTAGGAACCGGCGAATTTACGTATGAAGCAATCTTGGACTGGGCAAAGCTGCCCCCGGGTGAGACTTTTGAGACAGTTAGCGCCGTGGCTACCGATTCCCAGGACCGGGTCTATGCCTTCCAACGCAAGGACCCACCGGTAATGATTTTCGACCGGGATGGCAATCTGCTGGATTCTTGGGGGAACGGCGCGTTTGAGTTTGCCCATGGCATCCACATCGCCGACGACATTATCTACGTCACCGACCGGAACACATCCGTGTGCATCATGTACACGTTGGATGGCAAGCCCATCCAGATGCTGGGCCGCCACGGCGTCCACTCCGATACGGGTTGCGAGAATCCCGGTGACCTGTGCCCCAGGGCTGCCGGTCCCTTCAACTATCCCAGCGAGATGGTTCCCTCCCCGTCGGGAGACCTCTACGTCTCAGACGGCTATCGGAACGCCCGGGTGCACCGCTTCACCGCGGACGGCGAGTTGAAACAATCTTGGGGTCAGCCCGGCAAGACTGAGCCCGGACATTTTCACCTGCCCCACAGTCTGCTGGTGGACGATGACAGCACTGTATTCGTGTGCGACCGGGAGAATCACCGTATCCAGGTCTTCGACGGCGATGGCGAGTTCCAAGCCATCTGGACCGACATTCAGCGGCCGATGGACATCTCCGAGGGCAAAGATGGGCTCCTCTACGTCAGCGAGGGCAGCCGGGACGACTCACAGTCCCGCTTCAGCGTCCTGGACAAGCAGGGGACTGTTCTGGGTCGTTTCAACGCCCGTGGCGGCCACGGCAGTTGGGTCGACGCTCATGGCGACATCTACGTGGGCACGCCGACCAGCGTAGATAAGTACGTGCGGCAGCGGTAGGACTAACGTCATTCCGAGGAGCGCCGAGGAATCCGGGGTGGTGGGTCCTCCTCCCATCCCCAGATTCCTCCCTGCGGTCGGAATGACAATGCTTTAGTTTAAAGTTGCCCCGGTGTAAGAATTGCTACGGTGCCCACGGCACGGGGGATTCGCTGTCCTTAGGGTCGGTTACTACGTCGACAACGGCCGGACGGCCGGACGCTAACGCCTGCTCTAAGGCGCTCTGGATGTCTCCGGGCCGGTCCACCCGTATTCCCAAGGCGCCCATGGACTCGGCGACCTTGGCCAGATCCACGTCGTTGAACTGCCACAGTTCGGATGAGTCCGCGCCATCCACGTTGGCGTAGCCACGGTCGTCGCCCCGCTTGTTCTGGAGCAATCCGCGGTTGTTGTTCACCACGGTGACCACTGGGATGTTGTAACGGACCGCGGTTTCCAGTTCTCCGATGTGGTACCACAACCCGCCGTCGCCGGTGAAGCAAACCACCGGTCTGTCGGGAGCGGCGCATTTGACCCCGATAGCTCCAGGGAGTCCCCAACCCAGGGACCCGGCGCACCGGATGTAACCCTGCCCCTGGTGGTTCAAGTCCACCATGGAACCGGTCCAGATCCCGGCGTGACCGGTATCGGAGACCAATAGAGAATCCTCGGGCAGGAATTTCGTCAATTCATTGCAGAGCCGCTCTGGAATAATGGGCACGGCCTCCGAGTTAGATCTGGGAGCAACCTCTTCCCTCCAGTCTTTCACCAGTTCTTGGGCCCGAGAGACCCAGTCGTTCCGGCCCCCGATGGGCTCCAGTGCCTCGATGAGTTTACGAAGTGTTGCCTTAGCGTCGCCGTGCAACGAGACCTCGTTGGGATAGCTCCTCCCCAGCTCCGAAGGATCGATGTCGATCTGGATCACCGGCGTACCTTCGGCCGGAATCCTCCACTCGTTTGTTACCTGGCTACCGGTGTGACTCCCGATGAAGATCACCAGGTCGGCCTCGGCGACCACGCGGTTGGCGCACCATCGGGAGTAGGAGCCGACGACTCCCACAGACAAAGGATGGTTGTCGGTGATGGCGCCTTTGGCGTTCAACGACGTGGCGACGGGGATGGACAGCATCTCCGCCAATTCCACCACTTCCTGCTCTGCCTGGGAGGACGTAACCCCGCCCCCCGCGACAATGACCGGGCGTTGGGCCCCAGACAGCCTCTGGGCGGCCCGCAGCACGGTGTCCGGTGAAGCCTCTGGACGGAAGGCGGGACGGCGGGTGAACGACTCCTCAACGACCAATTCCAGGTCGCCTTCGGTTTGCATGATCACGTTGGCGGTCATGCCTTGAAGGTCTAAGTGCACCGGCATGGGAGTGCCAGAGGTGGCTTCCCGGAACGCTTGCCTCAGGAGATAGGGGAGCTGCTCCACTCGCTCCACAAAGGCGGAGAACTTGGTCACCGAGGCGAAGGGCTTGGAGTGCTCTATCTCTTGATAGGCGTTCTTATGCTGCTCCATGGGCGTTTTGCGTCCGGTCATGGCGATCACGGGGGACATGGCCAGATAGGGGTCCTGTAAACCGGCGGCCAGATTCGCCGCGCCTACCGATTGGGCAAAGCAGACCCCCGGACGGTTGGCGGCGCGAGCGTAACCGTCGGCCATGTACGCCGCAGCCTTCTCCCCGTGGGTGACGATACTTTTGACGCCCAAAACGCTCATCTCCGCCAGGGCTTCCCGGGCGATGGCCGGGGCCACGAAAACGTGAGTGACGCCGTAGGCCTTGAGGGCTTCCGCAATGAACTTGCCGCCGGTTATTAGTGCCATCTCCACCCCTCCAATTTGGTAAGTCTGTTATTAGGTTTTCAGTTTAAAAAATGGCTACTGTCATTCCGGTCCTTCGGTGGAATGAGAGGAATCTCGGGATTGCTGGAAAGTCTCCACCCCAGATGCTTCGTCCTTCCCGCGAAGGACTGGCTCAGCATGACAACGTCGGAGCTGCGCCCACGGCTAAATGCGGCCATCAGCTTCAAGTCCCAAAGCAACCCTTCCGTACTGCGACCCGCCCAGATCCATGATCAGACCATCCCGATGGGATACCGCATGGGCATCACGATGAAATCTTTGAAGGGGCTCGGAGTCGAAGAGAGCGTGGCCCCCGCTCAGGTCGAAGAGCCGGTTTACGGAGCGTAGACAGAGCTGGGTGATGAAGGCCTTGTCCCGCCGGTATCTTGCCCGCTCCAGAGGTGAGAACGATTCGCCCGCCTTTGCTTTATCGAACATTTCCTGGATGTCATGCCGTAAAAACAACCGGGCCGCATCCACCTCCGCAGCGGCTTCGGATAGGCGGATCTGGATGGCAGGGGACTCCGCGGTTTTGCCGGGACCTGACGTTCCGATCAGGCGGGCGGTAAACTCATCGATCATCCCTTGAGCGATTCCAATCATAGGGGCCACCAAGTCCCATCCCAACAATACCGGTATCGGCATCCGGTACCGGTCCTGTCCGTGTATCTCCCACCCGGTCCAATCACCATCGCCGGCGCGGTTCACATTCAATACGCGGTGAGCTGGGACAAAGGCATCTTCCACGAGGATGTCCTTGCTCCCTGTGCCTCTCAGCCCGGAGACGAACCAGTTATCGACGATCCCAAAATCCGAGCGTGGAATCAGGACCCAACTCCGTTCGCCGATCCCTTGCACGCCCAGCATCACCCATTCCGCGGCATCGCAACCGCTGGAGAACTCCCAGTGGCCGGTAAGACGATACCCGCCTCTGACCGGCTTGGTTCTAGAGATTCCGGTGTTCAAAGAGCTTGAAATCAGGACCTCCGGGCCGTGGGCGAACACTTCTTCCTGAGCCCGCAGAGCCCAGTGACCAACCATGCAGCCGTGGACCGCCCAGACGGAGTAGCACCAAGAGGAAGAGCCGCAGCCTCTTCCCAATTCCATCCCTACATCAAGGACCAAGGCATAGTCGACATCAAGGCCTCCGAAGCGGGGTGGGACCCCGATCCGGTACAAGCCCGCCGACAGAATGTCTAGGACCGTTTCGCCGGGGATGCGGCGAAGCTCCTCGTTATGGGCGGCCCGCGATTTGAGTATGGGAACAAGGTCCGCCGCCCGGCCGAGCAACTCCTCGGCAGTCAGATCGTTAACTTGAGAGCCGGTATTCGCCGCCAACTAAATCCCTCGTTCAGCTTCAAGGCCCAGGGTAACTTTGCCGTAAGCTTGGCCGCCCAGGTCCATGATCAGCCCGTCCCGATGGGCTACGGCATGGGCATCCCGATGAATGCGCTGCAGGGCCTCGGTATCAAACAGAGCGTGGCCTCCGCTCAGGTCGAATAGCCGGTTGACGGAGCGCAGGCAAAGTTGGGCGATGAATGCCTTATCCCTCCGGTATCGCGCCCGTTCCATGGGAGTGAATGTTTCCCCGGCGTTTGCCTTCTCGTACATTTCACGAATGTCATGGCGCATAAACACGCGGCCGGCATCCACCTCGGCGGTGGCCTCGGACAGACGGATCTGGATGGCCTGATTTTCCGCGGTCTTGCCGGGACCTGACGTTCCGATAAGCCGGGCGGTAAACTCGTCGATCATCCCTTGGGCCAGGCCCACCATTGGGGCCACCAAGTCCCATCCTAGTGAGACTGGTATGGGTATGCGATAGCAGGGTTGGCCGTGTATCTCCCATCCGGTCCAGTCACCGTTTCCGGCGCTAGCCACGTCCAGCACTCTGTAGGAAGGAACAAAAGCATCCTCAACGACGATATCCTTGCTCCCGGTGCCCCGTAATCCAGAAACGAACCAGGTGTCGACGATCTCAAAATCTTGACGAGGGACCAGCATCCAAGTGCGTTCGCCGATACCCGCAGCGCCTAGTATCAGCCAACTGGCGGAATCGCATCCGCTGGAGAACTCCCAACGGCCTCTCAGACGATACCCGCCGGTCACTTCTTCTGTCTTGGAAGTTCCCGGGGTTAGGGAGCTTGAGAACAGGACGTCTGGTCCGTCGGCAAACAGCTCTTCTTGCGCTTGCAAAGGCCAGAAGCCCGCCATATAGGCGTTGGCCGCCCAGACCGAATAGCACCAGGATGAAGACGCACAACCCCTGGCCAGTTCCTCTCCCACCCGGAAGACCAAGCCGTCGGCGACGTCTAGGCCGCCGAACCGGTTCGGAACCTCGATGCGGTTCAAGCCCGCTGCTAGAAAATCTTGAACCGTCTCATCGGGAATGCGGCGAAGCTCCTCGGTATGGGCCGCTCGAGATTTCAGGACCGGCACCATGTCCGTCGCCCGGCGGAGCAACTCCTCCGAGGTCAGTTGGGTCACTTCAGAGTTAGTATTCGCCGCCACTTAAACTCCACGTGTTAAGCCGTGCCAGCAAGGGAATCATTCCCTATAGGCGAGTTGAATTTTAAGGGGAATCCCCCAGGCTGTCCAGCCAAGGGCCGATGCGCCGGTAGCCATCGTACCGGGCTTGCCGGACCGGGGCGAGGTGGTAATATTGGTGGACGCCGGTTGATGGGATTAGGCCATTCCTGTCTTCGAGCCACAGACCGCCACCAAGGATGGGCATTTGGCAGAGCAGAACAAAGTAGGATACGTAGACGTTCCGGGCGGCAAAGTTTGGTATGAGGTTACCGGCGGCGGCGGTGGCGGCCTGCCCCTCATTACCCTGCACGGAGGTCCCGGTTCAACCCATTTTGGTTTTGAGCCATTGAAGGCGCTGTCGGAGGATCGACCCGTGGTCTTTTACGACCAACTGGGATGTGGCAACTCGGACCGGCCTGACGACCTCAGCCTATGGACGGTTGAGCGTTTCGTGGAGGAACTTCACATCTTGAGAATTCACCTTGGGTTGGACCGGTGTCATATTCTGGGGCACTCTTGGGGCACTATGCTGGGAATGGACTACTACCTAGCGCACCCGGACGGAATCCTGAGCCTTGTGCAGTCCAGCCCATGCATCAGCATTCAACGGTGGGTTGAAGACTGCAACAATTACCGGAACCAGTTGCCCGCCGAAGTCCAAGCGGTTATGGCCGAACACGAAAAGGCCGGAACCACGGGTTCACAGGAGTACAAGGACGCCGAGAAAGAGTTCAATAAACGCCACGTCTTGCGCATGGACCCGGTTCCGGAGGCCGTATTGCAGGGCCGGCGGGAACGCGGAACCGTTGTCTACGAGACGATGTGGGGTCCTAACGAATTCTATATGACTGGAAATCTGGCAGACTACGACCGGTCTGGTGACTTGCACAAGATCGGCGTTCCGGCTCTGTATTCCTGCGGACGCTTCGACGAAGCTGCTCCGGACACCGTCAACTGGTACGCCGAGCTAACGCCCAACTCTGAGTTCGTCGTCTACGAGAACAGCGCCCACATGCCCCATTGGGAGGAGACCTCCCGTTATATCAGCGTGGTCCGCGATTTTTTGCGGAGAAATGATGAGTTGGCATGAGTTCTAGGTCCGGACCTTTTGACATATCGCCAAAATGTGAATATTGTTGACAAGGTAAAATCCTTTATTCAAAACGCCGCTCTGGAAACTTCCAGCATTGGAGAAAAGATATGGTAAAACAGGGTGTGATACCCGATGATTTGACTAAGCCCTTCTGGGACGCCGCCAACGAGGAGCGGTTAGTCATCCAGAACTGCACGGCTTGCAACAGGCTCCAGCATCCGCCGGTGGCAACGTGCCGTCAATGCGGGTCGGGAGATAACTTGGAGTGGAAAGGTATGAGCGGGCGGGCCAAGATATACAACTACACCGTCGTGTACGATACCCCCATCAGGATGCTTCAAGAGGATCAACCGTTCAATCTGGCGGTGGTGATGTTGGATGAGGACCCGGGGATTCAGATGTACTCTCACCTCCCGGGAACCCCGGTGGACGAAGTCCCGGTGGGGGCCAGTGTTGAAGTCATCTTCGAGGCGACCGCCAACGGCCAAAAGGTCCCAGAATGGCGGGTAGCAGGCTAGACGCACTTATCTTTGCAAACTTTGATTGCTCACAGAAAGGAGTGAACAATGACCACGCAGAACGCACCGGCTTCATTCTATCGAACCACGGAGGGATTGGGAGTATGGCCCCACAAGGGTAAGGTGGCGGCTGTCGGTATCGGGCACTCTCCCACTGCCCGGCGTTGGGATGGGACACCCGAAAACACCATGGGCGCAAATAGCATCCTAGCGCTCCGCAGAGCTATTGAGGACGCCGGTGTTTCGCCGGACCAGATCGATGGTCTGGTGATTGACCCGGTGACCACGACCGGGGCTCATTGGGAGGCTGGCGACCCGATTCCCATGGATATCGTCAACGCCTACAACCCCACCGACGATCCCTTGGACGGCATCGCCAAGCTGAGTTGCGAATGGCTCTTGAAGAATATGCCGGAGCTTACGAACGTCAAGTTCACCATGTACGGCACGGGCTGCATGTCCCACGCCATCGTCGTCGCCGCCCAAGCCGTGGGGGACGGCCTCACGAATACCTGCTTGGTGCTTAAGAGCTGGCATAATCTGGAAGGCCGGTACAACCAGGCCGGGGTTAGCGCGGCGGAAAACGTTTCCGGCTCTTACGCGGTGGGACCCGGGCGGACCATCTGGGGACCCCCAGGGTGCTTTGGAACCGCCCTGCAGTTCGCCGAATACTGCCGGAAGTACGGTAAATCCCACGACATGATGGCTCCGTTCATGGCCAACTCCAGAAGGAACGGGCTGCTGTTTCCCGAAGGATACTGGGCCCAGCACCGGCCGGAGCAGTTGACGCCGGAGGACTACCTGGCCGCGCGTTGGATAGCCAAGCCCGCCAGCCTCTTCGACAACGACATACCGGTTATGGTGTCCGGGGCCTACCTTTTCACCACTGCGGAACGGGCCAAGGATATGAAGCAGAAGCCCGTGTACATCCTCAACCATGCGTCGAGCCGGGGCACCGCTCGGAGCCTCACCCCAACCCTGGATGAGATTCAGGCTGAAACCGGGAGCACGGGGAGAAAGATCTTCGAGGGCGCCGGTATTACCGCAGACGACCTGTCCTTCGAGAACATGTATGACGGATTCGCCCTGTTCCACCAGTTCCACATCGAGGGCCTGGGTTATCGAGGAATGAAATTTGGGGACGCCCTGGACTTTTACCAGACGGATATCAGCATTGAGGGGCCGAACCCCGTTCTCCCCAGCGGTGGCAATATCGGTAGTGGCCGCAGCCGTTTCTGGATGCACACCGATTGCATCCAGCAGTTGCAGGGAAGGGCGGGCGCTCGAAGTGTCACGGGGGTAAAACCTGAGACCGCGGTCTCCGGCGGCCCCATGCCCATGGGAGGCAACTTCACCGTTTGGAGCGCGTCACCTGACTAGACCCAAAGGGGTCTGATGAATCGTGGACTCTTAGGTGGCCGCAAGGCCACCTTACTTTGAGAGAGAGGGACCTACTTGGTGATTCTGATAAGTTTTGATATTGACGGTACCTTGGAAGTAGGCGACCCACCCGGCGTCCTGACCATGGATATGGTGAGGATGGTCGCGAAAAAGGGGTTTTTGATCGGCAGTTGTTCCGACCGTCCGATGAGCGGACAGCAAGCGATCTGGGACCGGCACGAAATTCCGGTAGATTTCGTCGTCTCGAAACAGATGCTCCCTGAGGTCAAGGCGAAGTTTGAGGCGGACGTTTACTACCATATCGGCGATAGGGAAGATCTAGATAAAAAATATGCTCTAGAGGCGGGGTTCGAATTCCTCTGGCCTCACGAAGCTATCGAGATGCCTTGGTTCCTCTCAGACGATAACCCTTAGGGCAATTAGGGCGGGCGCACTAGACGTATGCGCTTGATGGGTTGCCCGCCGGGTTGATCTTCTCGATCACTCTCCCGTGAATTTGGGAGGGCGCTTTTCCCGGAAGGAGGCGGCAGCTTCTTCGACGTCATGAGGAGCCCTCCGGCCGAACACGATTCCGTGGGTTTCGTACCGCAACTGCTCTTCCAAATCCGATTCCATGCCGCGCTGCATCACCCGTTTGGACATCTGAATCGCCACCGGCGGCCAAAACGCGATCTGCCGGGCTAAATCTTTGGCCCCGTCCAGCAAGTTTTCGGCGGGGACTAACCGGTCCAGCAAGCCTATGCGGTAGGCTTCATCGGCTTCGACGAACCGGCTGGTGTATACCAGGTCGAATGCCCGGCTGGCGCCAACGATGCGTGGCAAAAAGAAGGACATGCCCGAGTCCGGGCTGAGGCTCCGTTCGATAAAGACGGTCTTGAAGCGGCTGCTCTCCGACCCCACCCGCATATCGCAGGCTAATGCCAGGGACATCCCGGCCCCGGCGGCCACCCCGTTAATGGCGGCGATGGTGGGTTTATTCAGGTTCCGGTAAATTTCGATGGCCTGGCGCCCAACCCAGCCGTACTCATCGATACGCTCCGACCGTGTTTGATATTCCCCCTGAGCCCGGGAAGCGGTCAGGTCAACCCCGGAGCAGAATCCCCTGCCAGCCCCGGTCCAGATTACCACCCTAACCCCCTCGTCTTCCTGGAGTTGGCGGCAGACCCCCATCATCTCTTCGTGGAGATCAGGGCTGATGGCGTTGAGCTTGCTGGGACGATTTAGGGTCACCACTGCGACCTGGTCTTCAATTTCCAGAAACAGATGCTGGTATGGCATGGCGTAGCTCCTTTCGACTAGTTCTTTCCCATATTGGCGCAATTATCTTAGTCTTCTGGCGTGGCTATACCACCGTACGAGGGGCAACTCGGTCAACAACAGAAACAGCCACAGATTGTGGCCATACATTAGGAACCCTTAACATTCTGGCTGATTTCAGAACCGCATAGAGCAAAGCAGTTTTGAGTCACTAAATCGCGGTCTTCGCCTGAACGCGACCAGATCGGGTGGTCAGTTGGCAGTCAACTTGGATCTTGCGAGCCTGTCGCGGATTCCTCGGAGACCTGCACTAGCAAGAGGTCTTCGGATGTGTCCCCTCCGAGTATACCACCGGAGTGGTGGATTCCTTCAATTCTCACGGAATTCAAGAGGCTTTCCACCATTAGAATGTGAGTTCGGATTGGTTGTAACGCCGATTTAACATTTTCGTAATACTTATGAAACTTTGAATATGTAAAGTGCATGTTGTCTTGCCATCGGTTATTGGTTTAGCCGATGACTATGGAGATCACCAGAATTGGGGACAACTATTGAGTCGTGCAGAGTTAATGGTTTCCGCGAGGACGGCGCTTGGGCTGGGTAGGGGCTGGCACTCCTTCGCTTTGCAGGAAGGTGGATACCCCATGAGAGTCAGTCACTCTAGCGGATCGGACAGCAGTTGACCTGCTGGGGATGCTGTTTCATAGTTCGAGGCATTTCACAGGATCACATGGTTGAGGCAATCTAGTTGATTCGCGAAGTCCCGATTTAACGTATCGGCTGCAAGGAGGAACTGGGAATGAACTCAGGAGACACAGCATGGATTCTGGCTTGCTCAGCCTTGGTGTTGTTGATGACGCCCGGGGTAGCGTTTTTCTATGGGGGATTGGTCAGGAGAACAAATGCGGCAGCTACGATGATGCATAGCTTTATGACTATTGGAATCGTGGGCGTGGTGTGGGTCCTGTGGGGCTACAGCCTAGCCTTCGGGCCGGATATCGGAGGCGTTATCGGTAGTCTGGAATGGATTGGTCTGCGCGGTGTCAGCGCCACGGAAGCGGGACCTTATTCGGACGCCATACCACATCAGGCCTTCATGATCTTTCAAGCTATGTTTGCCATTATTACCCCGGCGCTGGTTACAGGGGCCTTCGCCGAGCGGATGAAGTTTAGCGCGTTTGTAATCTTCATTGTCCTCTGGGTAACCCTCGTCTACGCCCCTCTGGCCCATTGGGTTTGGGGAGGTGGATGGTTGGGTAGCTTGGGGGCTCTTGACTTCGCTGGTGGCACCGTGGTCCACATCAGCGCCGGAATGGGTGCTCTGGCCGCGGCGCTTTTGGTTGGGAAGCGCGTGGGATTCCAGATAGAATCTATGGCGCCACACAACGTTCCCATGGTCGTGTTGGGTGCGTCGTTACTGTGGTTCGGTTGGTTCGGTTTCAATGCAGGCAGTGCTTTGGCGGCCGACGGAGTAGCGACCAACGCATTTGTGACGACCAACACCGCTACGGCCGCGGCCTTGGTGACTTGGGTGGCAATGTCATGGCTCTTCGACAAGAAGCCCAGCGTGGTGGGAGCCGCAACGGGTGCGGTGGCTGGACTAGTGGCGATTACGCCAGCTGCCGGCTTCGTTGGCCCCTTGCCGGCTATCATCATCGGCTTGGGGGCAGGAGCCGTTTGCTACGGCGCTGTGAAGTTGCTGGCCAAATTAAAGGTGGATGATTCCCTCGCTGTCTGGGGGGTTCATGGAATCGGGGGTGCTTGGGGCGCTCTGGCTACTGGCCTGTTCGTCGGAATTGGGTTCGCTGCATTGGCCGAAGGAGTCAGCCGTGGGGAGCAGATTCTGTACCAGCTAATCGGAATAGGAGCGTCCGCAGGTTGGGCGTTCGTAGTTACAGCATTGATAGTGTTGGTGTTGCGATTCATAATACCCGGTGGTGTTAGGGTGAGCCCGGATGAAGAAGCCGTGGGATTGGATCTATCCCAGCACGGTGAGTCGGCTTACGAGCTATAATCGGGTTAGTGGGAACACGCCTGTGGAGGCGATTCGGCCCAAATCGAAAGTGGGCGATGCCCTGTCGGTTTGGGCCGTCTTTGTATCGGTGCCTCAAGTACAGCCGATGCCACCGTGATTTTTCGGTGATATATATTACAGGTGATTTTCATGTTTCTGCATCTAAAGAGGAGGTCAGTGTGGAGTCCAGCGAACATGCCGGACCGGCATGCGGGTTGTGATTCTATTGGACAAACTTGCAAATCATACCGAGAGACTGGGACCGACCTCCCGATAGGAGAAGGAAAGATGAACAAGATTGAAGCGATGGTCCTCCAGGAGAGTTAACTCCGCGAAGGGCTTGGTGGTCGAAGATGGATTCGTCGGCCTGCAGACGATGCTGGGTTTGGGTGCACAAGAAGCCATGATACATCAAGGGCGCAGGGGCTGGTCATAACCATCGATACGTTGTCCAAGACCAAGATATCGCCGGTGCTTGGGGACGGCGATAGAGAATTTTCCAGCAAAAGCGCAAGCGAAGTGATTCAAGTGAGGACTTTAGAGGGGAATCCGGTTTAGAGCGCCGGGATTCCCTCTCAGCCGCACCGTTGCCGTATACATCTATTCCAGCTCCACCAGCGGGTCGTTGGCGCTGACGGAGTCCATGGGCTGTACGTGAACGGCCTTAATGACACCGTCTTGCCCGGTTCTGATGCTCTGCTCCATCTTCATCGCTTCCACCACGCATACTTCGTCGCCGGCTGACACCCGGTCTCCTGGCCGCACCATGATGGAAATCACTTTTCCAGGCATGGGACTCCGTAGAATCTTGTCCGATGGGTTGGATATTGGGGAGCGGCTTTGACGTGGCGCTGAAACGATCTGAGCGGGTCTGCTGCGTGGACCGCGAGTATTAGGACGTGGACGGGGAGGTAGGCCTTCGACCTCCACTGAGATAGTCTCGCCCTCGACGGTGACTTCCACAGGTGAGTAGGTCAGGTCTCCGACTTGTACGGTAAACCAGTGGTCCCCGACTTTGATCCGGAAGGGCGTTATCGCCAACTCCGGCTTACCTGGGGACGCGACTGAAGCTGTTCCCGTCGGCCGTAAGCCCGCCATTGATTGGAGGCTTGGGTCGCGGAAGCACCGGCGCTTTTGGATGCCAAGGCCATGGCAACCGCAATCGCCGCCGCCGTGTCTTTGTCAGAGTGTTCCTTGCCGTTTTTCATATCTGTTCCATTGACACCGGGATGGAGAGAGCGAACTATACCGGCCTTGAGCCATGAAGTCATGGACCCGGTATGGTAAGTTGCCTCGGCGAACTCAGCACTGGCCAGAATGTCTCGCAACAGGGATGCGTTGCAGGTTATGCCCTCCACCCGGAAGCAGAGTAGCGCCCGCAAGAGATTCTTTGCCGAATCCTCCCGAGTCTCACCCCAGGCCATGACTTTGGCCAAAAGCGGCTCATAGTGTAACCCAACTTCATAACCAGCGCAAAGCGCGCTGTCCACCCGAATGCGGTCTCCGGCAGGGTGATCGTAGTCGGTGATTTCGCCGATCTGGGGCATCAAAGTTACCGGATCTTCCGGGTAAACGGGTGCCTGAATGGCATGGCCCATGACCTGGATATCCTCTTGTTTCACCGGCAAGGCTACCCCGGCGGCCATGTGGACCTGCATTTCCACCAAGTCTACTCCGGTGACCATCTCGGTAACGCCGTGCTCCACCTGTAACCGGGTGTTCATTTCCGTGAAGTAGGCTTGGCCATCGGCAGCTACCAGGAACTCCACCGTGCCGGCATTGGTGTAACGGATGTGTTTGCCTAACTTCAGGGCCAAGTTGAAGAGCCTGCGTCGCAGTTTGGGGGTCAGTTTTACCGCCGGAGAGTCTTCGACCAGCTTCTGGTGCCGGCGTTGGACCGAACAATCTCACTCAAACAGGTGGATCAGGCGGCCGTGTTCGTCGGCGATGATCTGGACTTCTATGTGGGATTCGTCTTTGAGGTGCCGCTCAAAGAACAGGCGGGGACTGCCGAAAGCGCTGGTAGCGACCTGGCGGGTGCGTTGGACGATCGGGGTACGGTCTTCCATGGACTTGATGACGTGGATGCCGATGCCACCGCCGCCTTCCAATGCCTTGACCATCAGCGGAACCCCCAGCTTCCAGGCCCGGTCTTCGGCCTCATCATCTTCCACCGCTTGGGCGGTTCCGGGCAGTACCGGCAATCCCGCCTTCTTGGCCAGCTTGCGGGCGCGGAGTTTGCCGCCCATCTTCTCCATGACTTCCGGAGTGGGGCCGATAAAGCGGATCCCGATTTTCTGACAGCGGCGGGCGAAAACGGCGTTCTCGGACAGAAAACCATAGCCGGGGTGCACCGCTTGTGCGCCGGAATCCCGGGCGGCTGCCAGGATCTTGTCCATGTCTAAGTAGCTTTCTTGGGGAGGAGCTTCACCAATCGGCCAAGCGTCGTCGGCCAAGTTGACGTGAAGTGCGTTCCGGTCGGCTTCAGAGTAAAGGGCTACGGTACTGATACCTAGGTTGAGGCAAGTGCGGATGATTCGACAAGCAATTTCGCCCTGGTTGGCGATCAAAATCTTGTTAAACACCGGCTATCCTTTTTAACGCTGTGGGGCGGCCGCAGGATTTTAGATATTCGGGCGCCGGCCTTCCGAGTCAGGTGGATTTATTCAAATCCTCAAGAATACACTCTAGACTTCTCCTCCCGGTGTAGCTGTTCTAAAAACGAGTTAGACTGAATTTGCTTGTCCAGCCAATATTCGATGCTCATGCTGAGCAGCGATTTGATCTCTTGGGCCAAGGAGTCACTCAGCTTCAATGACGGTATTTCTCTAAGCTGGCTGCGGTCTAACAGCCGCAGAACTTTGAGAGCCCGAAGGGATAATGGCCGAACATGGGCTTCGGCGGGGCGGCAATCCGGGCACAGGCAGCCGCCCACGTCCGGGCTGAACCGGTGACTTCCCGGAGCAAGGTCGGTGCGGCATTCCACGCACCGGTACAATTCAGGCATCAAGCCTGAGACCTTGAGCAGGTGCAGTTCAAAGAACCTTAAAGGCAGTTCGGATCCCGGGTCTTGGCCGATGGCGTTCAATCCTGCCACAGCCAGTTGATACAGGGGTTGGTTTGGATTGGCCTCGGAGCCGAACCCATCCACTAACTCGGCCAGGTAGAAGCCCTTGGTTATCGCTTGTAGGTCGTCTTTCAGCGGGGCGAAGCTCTCCATCAGCTGGGCTTGCGATACATGGTCCAGACCGCCGCGGCCCTGGGCCAGGGACAGGTTAACCTGGGTCAGGGGCTCCAGATGGCCGACCAGTTTGCTGTTGG
>Ga0209445_1000368_pt1 | contig 25329 bp, 22 predicted proteins | sample MarorgKNORR_S2LV_4_FD_188223 | JGI IMG/M metagenome (GOLD analysis project Ga0209445, IMG submission 188223) | Marine microbial communities from the Southern Atlantic Ocean, analyzing organic carbon cycling - NADW_A/KNORR_S2/LV (SPAdes) (version 2) | ecosystem: Environmental > Aquatic > Marine >... | reverse complement strand
GTATTCGAGGGGGCTGCCCTGGACGATGAAGCCGGCCCCGAGATATATGCCACCACAGGCCACTTCCCCTCCCTCCTGTTGGCGCCGGCCCGGCTAAGATGGTTCCAGGCCCACCGTCCGGATCTGATGGAATTGGCCAGTTCGGTAGTTTCGGTCGGAGGATGGTTGGGTCACCGGCTGACAGGAGAGATCGCCTCAGAGGCCGGTCTGGATTGCACTTTAGGCTTGATCGACCTATCCACGCGGCGGTATGCAATGACGCTGCTTAAACGGCTAAAATTCCCTGTCGAATTGCTGCCCCCGGTACTCGGCTCCGGAGAGCGGCTGGGTTGTCTCCGGCCGGAGTTGGCGGAGAAATGGGGGCTACCCGGCGGTTTGCCGGTTACATTGGCCGGAGCCGACACTCAATGCGGCTTGTTGGGGTTGGGGGCAACCAGGCCCGGCCAATCCGGCGCGGTACTGGGGTGGAGCGGCAGCGTGCACATGGTGATGCCGGAACCCATGCTGGACCTGGAGGCCAGACGTACTTGGAGTAGCTGTTACTCCGTTGACAGCATGTATACCGTGGAAGCCAATCTGGGCGATTGCGGCCACGCCTTTAATTGGCTGGCCCGCACCTTGTCCGGTGGCCAGCTTTCCCTTGAGGAGGCAGATCGCTTGGCGGAACAAGCTCCTCTTGGCGGAGACGGCGTCCTGGCGTTCCTAGGTCCCGGTCCTCTGAGCGCTCCCACCGCCGGACTTCGGATGGGTGGCATAATCATGCCCACTCCGCTGACTTTTCAAGAACCGACGACCGGCCAGATACTCCGCAGCTACTTGGAGAGTGTGGCCTACAGCATCAAAGCCAATATGAACACCATCTCAGAAGTTACCGGCCAACGGGCTTCTTACCTGTGCTTGGGAGGCAGCATGTCAAAGAGCGGCGTGCTGGCCGCCGCCTTGGCAAGTGTCCTTGAGATTCCGGTGCGCCGTGCTCGAGACACTCAAGTCAGCGCCGTGGGCGCCGCCGCCGCTGCCTGGGTTTCGGCTGGAGATTTTTCTTCTTTGGAAGAGTCGGTGGAAGGGCAACAACCCGATCTCGAGGAATTTCTTCCCCAGCCGATCCAAACGGCCGAATACCTAGATCACTACCACCGATGGGTGGAAACATTCCACAACCTCACCCCGAGAGAATGACCGCGGCAGGGGACGCACGCATAGCCTGATTTCTGACGTCTTGGATTCCTCTGAACCTGCCCGAAGGCGTCCCGGCCACTTCCAAAAGGCTTTACAATACCACCTTGGAACCGACTTGCCGGTTGGTTCCCGAAAACCCACCAAGGTGAGGTATCCCGAGTTGAACAAATGGCAATCCCAGCGAGAGGAACTCCACGCGGCAACCGTCGAGATGTACCGGCGTGGGCTGGTCGGCGCATTAAGCGGGAACGCCAGCTTGCGTTTGGAGGGGAGATTAGGTGAGGGCCTGCTGTTGGTCACACCCACCCAGTTGCCTTACTATCACCTCAAGCCGGAAGACTTGGTGGTCGTTGACCTGAATGGAGAATTGATAGGCGAAGGGTTGGCACCCTCGTCGGAAACGGCCATGCATCTAGAGATATACCGGCAACGAGAGGACGTGGCCGCGGTTATCCATACGCACTCGATCTCCGCATCAGCAGCGGCGGTGGCCGGACGAGAGATTCCCGCGATTCTGGACGAAATGGTCTATCACATCGGCGGCGGTGTACCCATCGGAGATTACGCTTTCCCAGGCTCGGAGGAGCTGGCCAAAGTGGCTTGCGAGACCATGGGAGACCGCAACGCCGTGCTTTTGCGAAACCATGGGGTCTTGGGAGTTGGGCCCGGAGTTTGGGAGGCACTGGAGGCCTGCGATCTGGTCGAGCGCGCCGCCCAGATCTTCGTTCTGGCCCAATCCTTCGGCACTGGTGGGGCGAACCCCCTGCCCCCGGATATAATAACTGCCGAACAGGAACTTTTTCAGATGAAGCGCCGGATCTCTTTGGGGATGAAACCCCAGGAGCCTGAGCAAAGCCGAAACTAGACCGTCGACATTCCGCGTTATCGTTGAGGAACTATTAATGCTCTCCGTGCCCAGTTTTTTACTCAGGAAACTATATGTGAAGGGTAGCCTGCAAAACACCCCTAAAGGCATCTCCTTCCGGTTGCGCAACTCCTTGGGTTCGGGTTATGCCGAGCAGATGTCGCCATTGACCTTGGACGGCCGGGAAATGCCGTTGGCAGACACCTCTTTCTTCGTAGACAGCGAACCCCGGAGTTTCGATACGGTTTCCAAGGATAGCCCCTTTTGTCTCCTGTTGAACCAGGACACCGTGATTACCGTGGAGAACGTTTCACTGAGCCTGGAACCGCATAAGGTAGGTATGGGTTTTAAAGTTCCGGGACTGGGAATGCTACGGTTCGACTTTATTGACCAGCCTCTTCCCGGTGACCAACCCGAGGCTGATTGAAGGCTGATTGATGGAACAATCACCCAAATCAGTCGCCGTTACCGGGGCGTCCGGGTACGTGGGGGCCAGGCTTCTTAGAAAGCTGGAAGACGAAGAGGGCATCAACAAACTGGTGGCTTTCGACAACCTTCCCCCCGTCGCTCCGATCCGTAACATGGCCGCCTATCGTGTGGACGTCACCAAGCCCATCGACGATGCGTTGGCTCACCATCACGTCTCAACTTTGGTCCACCTGGCGTTTATTCCCAGGCGGGGCCGCAACCGCCGCGAGGTTGAATCCATCCGCCAGACCAATCTCGATGCATTGAGTGCGGTATTGGAGTCTTGTGCGCGGGCCGGAGTCAATCACATCGTCTATCTAAGTTCCCACACCGTCTACGGCGCTCATGCCGACAATCCCATTCCCTTGACCGACGCGGCGCCTTTGCGTCCTTTGCCAGATTTTCCTTACGGTTACGACAAGTTCCTGTCGGAGCAGATGCTGCAGGAATTTCAGGAGACCCATCCGGACATCGCGGTCACGATTCTCCGGTCTTGCATGGTTCTCGGTCCTTCCGCCGGGAACTACATCACCAAAGCCTTCTTCCGGCCCTGGCTGTTGGGGGTCCTAGACTACAATCCGCCGCTACAGTTCGTCTACGAGGATGATCTGGCCCGCGTCCTGACCATTGTCATCCAACGAGGCCTTCCCGGCGTGTTTAACGTGGCCGGCGACGGGGTGGTTTTTTACAAAGAGTTAGCGGAAATAATCAAGAGCAAGATGATTAATTTACCTGCATTCCTCGCCTATGGTCTGGCCCAGCTATCATGGAACCTGCACATCCAAAGGGAATCCACGGCAAGCGGCTTGGATCTGGTGAGATATCCCATGGTGCTCAGCACGGGCAAGTTAAATAAAGCCACGGGATACCGGTTCTGGCATACTTCACTTGAAACCCTGTCCGCCTTCGCCAACTCCAGCCTGTTATATCAGGACTCTGCTTGACGAAACTCCCGGTTAAAAAGGTAATTATCGACACCGATCCGGGTGTTGACGATGCCATCGCCATCTTGATGGCCCTAAGGTCTTCATCGTTCCAGGTGCTTGGCCTGACCACCGTGGGCGGCAACGTGCCTCTGGCCCGGGGCACACGAAATGCTTTGGCTTTGTTGGAATACGCAGGCCGTACCGAAATACCAGTGTCCCGTGGCAGTGCCCTTCCTATTCGCGGCCAATATGGGTATTCGTTCCCCGTCCATGGCGCCAGCGGGCTAACCAGAAGACTGCCCAACCCATCCACCCGGCCCACCGGCCAACGAGCGGTGGACTTTCTGGCCGGCGAGCTTGGCAAACAGCCGGGAGAGATCCTCCTGATCGCCCTGGGCCCGTTGACCAATCTGGCTAACCTGCTAACGAAGTATCCGGGTTCTTTGGAACAGGCGTCCGGCTTGGTGGTCATGGGTGGAGCCATCGATGTTCCCGGCAACGTGACTGATTATGCGGAATTCAACTTCTACAGCGATCCTGAGGCTGCCAAGTTGGTCCTGTCGTCGGGGGTCCCTTTAACCTTGATCGATCTAGCCGCCAGCCGGCAGGTAGCGATCGATCGGCAAGCCGGGAGAGAGTTGAAACCACGAAATAATCTGGGAGCGCTGGCCGCCCAATTGCTGAATAACTGGTTCCGGCGTGATTCCGGGCGGCAGAGGTTTTTCTTTCACGACCCGCTGGCCATGGCGGTGGCCTTAGACCCGAACATCGTCAATACGCAGGGCACGCAGATGGCGGTGGAAACTGGCGACCCAGTCCGGCTGGGTGAATCCAGGATCAGCGGCAGATCGGGGCCGGTGGCGGTGGCGCGTCAGGTGGACCAAGATGGCTTCTTCAAGCTATTCGAGGAGTTGATGGGCCCGGAGCAAGGCGCAAGCTTGAATTCCGGAGATAGCGGACTGCTCAACCGAGCTTAACGTGGTGCGTTTTAAGCCCAACAGCCTAGACCTCTCGGAATTCCCGCTCCTCGTCCTTCAGGTCAAAACCGTTGTGCCAAAGCTCCAATATGTAGTCTTGGTCCTGCTGGGTAAGGCCTGGGGTGTCCAACGCCTGGGTGAATTCATTCAGATCGTCGATGCTGGTGATGTTGGGTAGGACCGAAACTATGGTGGGCTGAGCCAACACGAAGTTTATGGCCGCTTGCCCCATGGTCCGGTTCCCTTCTTGGACTAAAAACTGCACCCGTTCCACCTTGAGCATCGACTCTCGCATCCACTCTGCCTTGCGCAGTGCCCGGTGGTCGTTCTCGTCGAATGCGGGTATTTCCAGGTGCGCCCCGGTAAGCATGTTTGAAGCGTGGGGTACCCGCGATAGCAGGCCAATGTTCTCTTTTTCGGCGATGGGAAAGAATTCTAGTGCCGGTTCCTGCTCCAGGATGCTGTAGATGATCTGCACGCTGTCCAGATGGCGCTGGCGCATGGACATCTCACCCTCTTCGAACCAGCCGATGTCCGGTCCCAGAGCGGCGCCGAAGTAGCGGATCTTGCCTTCGAACTGTAGTTGTTCCAGGGTCTCGAAGACTTCATCGCGGTCCAAAGCCTCGGCTTTGGGGTTGTGCAACTGGTAGAGGTCGATATGATCGGTGTTCAAACGCCGCAAGCTCTGCTCGCAGGCGAATTTGATAAAGTCCTTTTCGAATTTTTGAGGACGCTCCTGGTGGCCGACACGGGTCACGGACTTGTCGTAGAAATCGTAGCCGAATTTGGTGGCGATGATTATTTCGTTGCGGCGGTGGCCCATGAACTTGGCCAACACCTCTTCTCCGTAGCCTTCGCCATAGGTGTCGGCGGTATCGAAGAAGTTGATACCTAACTCCAAAGCATTCTCCAGCAACGCGGACTGTTCGGCTTCGGTGCGCTTACCCCACCAATCGGTGGCCACGGTCCAAACGCCAAATCCCACTTCAGAAAGTTCTAGGTCTGTCCGAGGTAGCCGCCGGTATTTCATATTCAGTCCTTTCAGGGGATGATTCCTAGTTGTGTGAGACGTATAAAAGCCCAAATTGGAGATTGAAATGTGACCCACACGACTGCGCAAAATGCCGAGGTAATCGGGACGGCAGATTATCTTTGATTCCAGGTCCCTGCATCGCCCGAGTCAGGACAACGGCCGCTAAGCTGCGCCGACAGCCATCCCCAAGCTTCCCTTGATCTCGTTCACCCGGCGATGAAATTCTTCGTCGGACAGGACCGGTTGAAGTTGGCCCAGCGGCACATCCGCTAAAATGTCGACCCAAGAGGTGCAGCCCTTGTACTCTGGCAGGAAGGGCACGGCGATAGGTTGCTCCATCCGGTAAACCCGCAGGAGAATAACCGCTAATGGCAGCATGGGCTTCCAGTGAAACCGGGATTGGGCGTACGCCTTGGTCCAGATGTAGTGGGGCGACAGGTCGTCAACCTTGTCTTGGTCGGAGATCTCAATCAGTTCTTCTACCCTGGCGTAATGGGAGAAGTTTATCTGCCCTTCATCACGGGGCCGGGCCAGCAACTCACGGAGGGCCGGTTGGCTCTCCGGCCGCAATAAGTCCTCGCGTTGGTGCTCGAAGGTGGGGTAGAGCAGGAACTCGGGATGGATCACCCGGAATTCTTTGCTCTCCTCGTGAATCCCGCCTTTGCGTACCAGCAACGTCTGCTTTCCTAAGGAAAGGGCTTGAACCGTTACCGCCCACTCTTTCAGGGCCACCTGGCATTGGCTGGGCAACATAATCTTCGTCTCCACAGGCGCTGATTCACTGCGGCTCGGTTAATGTTATCAAGCTCCTTGGCTGAACTCAATCCCCACGTCTCGCAGTGATTAGCCACAGAGGCACAGAGAAATAGGTTGTCTAACACGACCGCTATCCCGTTATTCTGAGGAGTCCTTCGGCGGAAGGACGAAGAAAGATTCTCCTCGTGGCGGTGCGAGATCGCGACTCCTCTGGAGACTCTTGACGAAGGCGGAGCCGTTAGGCCCGGGTCGAGAGAGACGATCTATTCCGGTGTACACCGGTCACTCTCTTTACTCGGACTCTGCCAAATGTTCCAGGCCCAGTAACCGGGTCAAATTGCCCGTGGTGACCTGAGCAACCTCTTCCAGAGTGATTCCCTTCAGATCGGCCAACTGCTGGGCCACCGTAAGCACGTGACGAGGTTCGGTCCAGTTGTGGCGGTATTTCTTGAAAGGTTGAGGGGCTGCGTCGGTCTCAAGAACGATATTGTCCAGAGGGATTATCTTGGCCACCTCCTGCAACTCGGGCAGCCGCAACAAAGGCCGGGCCAAGGATATGAGCATGCCGCAGTCGATGGCTTCCTGGGCCGTGGCTTCATCGCCCTGGAAGTAATGCATGACTCCGCCCACCTCTTCGGCCTTCTCTTCCCGGAGGGTCTGAAATACCTGGGGATGGGACTCGCGGGAGTGGAAAATGACCGGCAGCTTGAGACTTCGGGCCAGGCGAATATGCTCGCGAAACACCTGGTACTGGATATCGTGGTCCGGAGATTCGGGCAGGAAGTCCAGTCCAACTTCGCTTATACACACGACCTTGGGCGTGCTTTCGGCCAGCGACTTTAGTTCCTCGTAGGTTTCCTCATCGACGATTTTTTCGGCGTGCATCGGATGTATCCCGACGCCGGCGTACAGCATGTCGTATTGTTCCGACATCTGTATGCAGTCTCTCGTGGACTCAAGAGTCGTCCCGGCGCAGACCGCGAACCCAACCTCCGCTTCCCTCGCCCGCTCCAATATCTCGGGGATTTCTTGGGCTGGGTAGTGATCCAGATGGGTGTGGCAGTCGCCTAAAATGAGCTTATTCGCCATTGAATGTGCCCCGCGGAGCGGTATTTTACGGCGTTGTGATGACAACGCGGTTACACTATACCACCAGCCCACTGGAGGTTTTCAAATTCTTGGCGTTCAATTATTCGGAATGAGGGTGTAGGGAAATTTTGGGCATTCGCCGCATTGCCGTGAAGTCGTTCGTTTCGTGGACCGGGGCGCCGGAAATCGTTGACACCAGGCTCAAATGAGTGCTAAGATAATTGTTGACCAATTTAGTCGACAATGTTAATATCTTGCGGGTCTGGCCATCGGCTGGGACCCGCTCTCCCGTACCTAGTTTCAAGGGAACTCGGAGGCCCGATTAATGACAACACCCAGAGTGATTTCACGGACGTCAGCCTCATCCGAGGAGTTAGATACAGATTACAAGTGGGGCTTTACCATCGACATCGACTCGGACTTGGCCCCTAAAGGGCTGAACGAAGATGTCGTCCGGCTGATCTCCGCCAAAAAAGAAGAGCCTGATTGGATGCTGGAATGGCGTCTGAAGGCCTTCCGCTACTGGGTTAAGCTTAACCAAGCGGAGCCCAAGTGGGCCAACATTCACCACCCCGAGATCGACTTCGATGACATTTATTACTACGCTGCGCCAAAATCCAAGGATGACGCCCCCAAAAGCTTGGACGAAGTAGACCCGGAGATCTTAGAGGCCTTCGAGAAACTGGGCATCCCATTGGCAGAGCGGGAGAAATTGGCCGGTGTGGCAGTTGACGCAGTGCTGGACAGTGTATCGGTGGCCACCACTTACCAGGAGTCCCTGGAGAAAGCCGGGGTGATTTTCTGTTCCATGAGCGAAGCCGTCAAGAACCACCCGGACCTGGTCAAAAAGTACCTGGGGTCGGTGGTCCCCTACGGCGACAACTTCTATGCCAGCCTTAACTCAGCCGTATTCAGCGACGGCTCCTTTGCCTACATCCCCAAGGGTGTGCACTGTCCCATGGAGCTGATGACTTACTTCCGCATCAACCAGGCCGACTCGGGCCAGTTCGAGCGGACGTTGATAATCGCCGAAGAAGGCGCTTACGTTAGCTACCTGGAAGGCTGCACCGCCCCGGCCCGTAAGACCCACCAACTACACGCTGCGGTGGTGGAGTTGGTGGCCATGGACGACGCCGAGATTAAGTACTCCACCCTCCAGAACTGGTTCCCCGGGGACAAGGAAGGCAAGGGCGGCGTCTACAACTTCGTCACTAAGCGAGGCAAGGCCCAGGGGAAAAACTCCAAGATTTCTTGGACCCAAGTGGAAACGGGCTCGGCTATCACCTGGAAATATCCCAGCGTGATCCTGCAAGGGGACAACTCGGTGGGCGAGTTCTATTCGGTGGCCCTGGTGAACAACTACCAACAGGCCGACACCGGCACCAAGATGATTCACATCGGGAAGAACACCAAGAGCACAATTGTTGCCAAGGGCATCTCGGCGGGACATGGAAGCGCGACTTACCGGGGTCTGGTCAAGATAATGCCGTCGGCCGACAACGCCAGAAACTTTACCCAATGCGACTCTTTGCTGGTAGGCGGCCAGTGTGGGGCCCATACCGTGCCTTACATCGAAGTACGCAACCCCACGGCCCAGATGGAGCACGAAGCCTCCACGTCCAAAGTTAGCGACGAACAGGTCTTTTACTGCCAGCAGCGCGGCATCTCGATGGAAGATGCCCATTACATGATTATCAACGGGTTCTGCCGGGGCATCTTCCAGGAACTGCCGTTCGAGTTCGCCATGGAAGCCTCCCAGTTGCTCAAGGTGAGCCTGGAAGGAGCCGTCGGCTAGATGGTACAAGGGGTAGATGCCGGCGGACAGACGCTTCTAGAGGTTCAAGGACTCAGGGCTTCGGTGGAGGGCCTGGAAATACTCAAAGGGGTGGACCTTACCGTCAAGACCGGCGAGGTTCACGCTATCATGGGCCCCAACGGGTCCGGTAAAAGCACCCTGGCCAATGTTCTGGCCGGAAAGCCCGATTATCAGGTAACCAGCGGCCAGGTTCTTTTCCAGGGCGCGGACCTGCTGTCCATGGAACCGGAAATCCGGTCTCGGTCAGGAATCTTCCTAGCCTTTCAGTATCCATTGGAGCTTCCCGGTGTCCGGGCTTGGCAGTTCCTCAAGGCTGCTGTAGACGCCCAGCGGGAGCATGCCGGAGAAGAAGAATTAAGCGCCCGGGTCTTTGACCGTATGCTCAAGGAAAAGGTTGAGTTGGTTGAAATCGACCCGGAACTGGTAAAAAGGGCGGTCAACGAAGGTTTTTCCGGTGGCGAGAAGAAGCGTAACGAAATCTTGCAGATGGCCGTGCTACAACCCAAGCTGGCCATCCTGGACGAGACCGACTCCGGACTGGACATCGACGCCCTGCGCATAGTGGCCGACGGGGTCAATAAGCTACGCAACTCATCCAACGCCGTTGTTCTGGTGACCCATTATCAGCGCATCCTCAACTATATTGCCCCCGACCATGTCCACGTCCTGATAGACGGCCGCATCGTGCGGTCCGGAGGCCCCGAACTGGCCCATGAATTGGAAGAGCGGGGTTACGACTGGATTAAGGAAGCCGTCGATGCCGGTGTGTAATACCTCTGGGCTGGCGCTCCGTTCATGACTCAAACATCCGTGAAACTCGAAACCTACCGGACCGGCTTCGACGCGTTGCTGCAGGAAGCCGAAGCCACGGACCCTCAGTGGCTCACTGACCTGCGCCGGGAGGCCTGGTCCCGGTTCTACAAGCTGGGGTTTCCCACCGCCCGCCGGGGCAATGAGAAGTGGAAGTACACCAGCGTCCGTCCCCTGGCGGCGGCCAACTTCGACAATCCGGTGGTCATAGGTTTTCCCGAGAATATCAACGCCGCGGACCTGCGCCTGGTGGCCCCCTGGAACGACGCATGGACCAACCTGGTTTTCCTTGACGGACACTTTGCCGGTTACCTTTCAAACCTACAGAACGGCGCTGGCCAGATCACGGTAACGAACCTCGCCGATGCCATCGCATCGGGGAACCCAGATGTCCAGATCCAATTAGCCAAGCACGCGAACATCGACGATGATGGGTTCACCGCCCTGAACACTGCGTTTTTGCGTGACGGCGCGTTCGTTAATGTTCCAGCCGGTCACATCGCCGCCGCTCCGGTGCACTTGATCTTTGCCACTACCGGCCAGTTGGAACACGCGGCCTCCTACCCCCGCACACTGTTGCTTGCGGGGGCCAACTCCCGGGTAACCGTGTTGGAAAGTTACGTGAGCCTTGCCCAGACCCCCTACTTCACCAACGCGGTCACCGAGATCGTTCTTGAAGATGGCGCCCAGGTTGAGCACTACCGGTTGCTGCTGGAGAGCGCCGATGCGTTTCACGTCGGTACCAGCCGGGTGTATCAAAGCAAGGACAGCACTATCTCGTCGGCCTCCTTCGCCAAAGGCGCCGCCATGGCCCGGCAGGACGTTCAGGTAACCTTGGACGCTCCCGGCGCGTCTTGCTCGCTCAACGGCCTGTACATGACCAGCGGTGAGCAGCACATCGACAACTTGATCAACATCGACCATGCCAAGCCGTACACCAAAAGCCGCCTGTTCTACAAAGGGATCCTGGACGGCAAGTCCAAAGCGGTTTTCGGCGGCACCGTCTTGGTCCGGAAGGACGCCCAGAAGACCGATGCCCAGCAGACCGACAAAAACCTGCTTCTCTCTCGCCAGGCGGAAGTAGACAGCAAGCCCAGCTTGCTGATCTACGCCGACGACGTACAGTGCGCCCACGGGGCCACGGCGGGTCACATCGATAAAGACACCCTGTTCTACATGCAAAGCCGTGGTCTGGACCGGGAGACCGCCAGCCGCATCTTGATCCACGCTTTCGCCAGCCAGATCATAGACACAGTGGAGCTCGAACCCTTGCGAGATTATCTAGACGACCTTTTCCTCACGGCGATGCCAACCGCCAGTCTTGAGTTTGGGGGCCGATAATGACTACCAACGCCTCCGGCTTTGACGTGGCGCGGATCCGGGAAGATTTCCCGATTCTCGATCAGATGGTCAACGGCAAACCTTTGGTCTATCTGGACAACGCCGCCACCACCCAGAAACCCCAGGTGGTCATCGACGCACTGGTTAATTACTACACGTCGGACAACTCCAACGTCCACCGGGGCGTGCACACCCTTAGTCAACGCGCCACCGAGGACTTTGACATCGGTAGGAGCAAGGCGAGGCAGTTCCTCAACGCCGGCTCCGACCAAGAGATCATTTTCGTGAAGGGCACCACCGACGGAATCAATCTGGTAGCCCAGAGTTATGCACGCCCGAACTTGGGAGAGGGAGATGACATCATCATTTCCACCATGGAGCATCACTCTAACATCATCCCTTGGCAGGTTCTGTGCCAGGAAAAGGGTGCTCATCTGCGCGTTATCCCCATCAGCGACGCCGGTGAGTTACTGATTGACGAGTACGAAAAGCTGTTGACACCCCGGACCAAGCTGGTAGCGATTACCCATGTATCAAACGTCTTGGGGACGGTAAATCCAATAGAGCAAATCGTGGAAATTGCCCATAACCGGGGAGTACCGGTGCTGGTTGACGGAGCCCAAGCAGTTCCTCACATGGCGGTGGACGTACAAAAATTGGGTTGCGATTTCTACGTTTTCTCCGGCCATAAGATCTACGGTCCCACCGGCATCGGCGTCCTTTATGGCAAATCCGAACTGCTGGAGGCGATGCCGCCTTACCAACTGGGCAGCGAAATGATTAAGTCGGTCACCTTCGAACACACAATCTACAACGACCTGCCCTTTAAGTTCGAGCCCGGGACTCCCCATATCGCCGGAGTGATCGGCATGGGCGCGGCTATCGATTACCTGAACGGTATTGGGATGGACCGCATTGATGCTTACGAGCACGATTTGTTGGAATACGGCATGGAGTGCCTTTCCGGCATTGACGGCGTTCAACTCATCGGCACGGCGCCGGGAAAGTCCAGCGTAATGTCATTCGTCATGGACAGCGCCCACCCCCACGACATCGGCACCATCCTGGACACCGAAGGCGTTGCCGTGCGCACCGGGCATCATTGCGCCCAACCCCTTATGCACCGGTTCGGGGTTCCTGCCACCGCCCGGGCATCTTTGTCCTTCTATAACACGAAAGATGAGATAGACCTTTTGGTTAAGGCGATCGACCGGGTCATAGAGGTCTTCAGTTAATGCCCGGCCTAAATGACCTTTACCAGGAGATCCTCCTGGAGCACAACAGCAAGCCCCGGAACTTCCGCAAGCTCGAAGAAGCCAACCGGTCCGCCGACGGCTACAATCCCCTGTGCGGCGATCAGATCCAGCTATATCTCAAGGTCGAAGACGACAAAATCATCGACGTGGGTTTCCAGGGCACCGGCTGCGCCATCTCCCGTGCCTCGGCCTCGATGCTAACCCAGAGCGTCAAAGGCCAGAGCGTGGAGCGTGCTCAAGAGATATTCGACGCCTTTCATACCATGCTGACCGAGCCGGACGCCGAGTTGGATTACGACACGCTTGACGACCTGGAATGCTTGGCCGGGGTCTCCGAGTTCCCAACCCGCATCAAGTGCGCCGTGCTAGCCTGGCATACCCTCCTCGCCGCCCTGGACGGGAAGTCCGAAGGGGTTACCACAGAGTAACCGGTATTAGCGCAGATCAACCTCTGAAGCACCTGGTTATTAACCCCTCTCCTCGATCTCCTGTGATTCGGCATGTATGTTAAGCTTGATGGACCAGCCATGCCCAACCTACCCGACGTTCCCCTACAAGGTCTCTACGGCGACCTGATACTCGACCATTACCGCAATCCGCGCCACAGCACGCCGGTTTCTCATGCCGACGTGGCGGCCGAAGAATTCAATCCCTTTTGCGGTGACCGGGTAATTTTGCAGTTCAGATTAGACGGCCGAGGGCGCATCGTTGAGGCCGGCGCCCAGTCGGAAGGCTGTTCCATCATCCAGGCTTCCGCTTCGATGTTGGCGGACATAGCATTGGGAAAGTCGGTAGCGGAGTTGGAGGGCCTATCTCAGTTGTTCCGAACCATGATGCGTGGCGAACCTTCGACTAGTGAAACAGAAGACGAATTGGGGGACCTGCACTCGCTGCAAGTCGTGCGCCAGTTCCCGGTGCGAATCAAATGCGCCCTGTTGCCTTGGACTGCGCTTGAAATAGGGATCGAAGGCTTCCGGTCCAAGAATAGTTAGACTGTCAGGCTTGAGCGTGGTTTGGGCCTAGCGGTCCAACCAAACTCTGGACCAGTAGTTGTACTCGGAAAGCGCCGTGTTCGGGTAAAACCCCTTGACCCCGGGATCGAACACCCACTTGGAAGCGCCGGTAACCGGGCTGAATAAGTAGGCCTGGTCTAGAACGTGGCGCTGTATGTCTCGAAGCTGTGTCCGCCGCCGCGCCGGGTTAAACTCCACCGCCTGTGTCTCGATCATGCCGTCCAGGGTGGCGTCTTGATGACCGGCGATATTCCAACGTCCGCCGCTGTGGAGCAGGGTCAACAAAAAGCTGTTGGTCGTTGACGTAGGAGGCAGCACGCCCAGCGCTACCTGATAATCCTTATTTTCAGCGGCTACTGCTTCCTGGAACCGTGCTGGGTCGAGCCGCCGAATCTTTGGGTTGAAACCTACCGCTATCAAGTCTGCGGCGACCCGTTTCTCCAAGTCCAGGTAAACGTTCCCAAATTTCTCGGTGCGCACGGTTAACTCAATGTCCACCGGCTGACGGTTTCCCCAAGCAGCGACCAGCTTCCGGGCGGTGGTGGGGTCGGCGAAATACTCCTGACGGATGTCATCCCGGCTCAGGAGCCAATCTGGGCTTTGCACCGGGATGCCCACGCTGGCATAACCCTGACCGGCAAATATGGTGTCCGTGTAATCCCAGGGGTCCATCGCCTTGAAGATAGCTTGGCGCACTCCCAGGCTGCTCAATGGGGACGCTTGAACGTTCAACGACAGCATCACGCCGGTGCCCGACTGCCGGGAAAGAATCGACTCAAAAGCCTTTCCGCTGTCTTTCAGCGCCGGCCATTGGCTGGGAGGCGCCTGTGCCACGTCCACCTGACCGGCCAGGAAGGCGGCCAGCCGTTCTTCGCTGCCCGAACGGTCCAACTCAGATTGTTTGATTACCTGGATAACCAATTGGTCAAGGAAAGGCAATCCCTTTTTGGGGCTGGCGGGATTCCGGACTAGGGACATGGTCATATCCTTGCCAGTCTCCTCCCAAACCCAGGGACCCGTGCCTACCACGGGGCTGGTCTTTAAGTGGCCGTATTCCTCAACCACCTCCCGGGCCACTATTTTGCTGTGCCCGTCCGCCAGAGCCATAAGAACATCCGCGTCCGGAGAAGCCAATTCGATCCGTAGGGTCTCGTCATCCAACGCCTCGATGCTCCGGATGGCGGAAAGGAGACCCGCGTTGGGCCAACCCGGCGTCCGAATACGTTCGTAGCTGAATGCCAGGTCATCGGCCACCAAAAGGCGGCCATTCACCGGCGCGATGTTGTGCCAACGTACATCGGGCCGCAGCCGAAATTCGAAGGCTAGATCGGGGGTCATCTCCCAGCTTTGGCAAAGATCGCACTCCAAGCGCAGGCTGGGCTGGTCGAATTCCGGGCCCACGCGCAACCGGAGCAGGCGGCTATATGCCAGCCCTGGACCCATGGAGGTAACCATCTCCTGTACCGTTTGGTGGACGTCCCGATGAGGGATCCCGGCGAATCCGGCGACCTGCAGAGACCCTCCGTACTTTCCTTGGGGTATGGGGGATACAACGGGAGTCGCCGTCGGTACGGGAGTCGCCGTCGGCGCGGGAGCGGCGACTAACTGGGTTGGCGCCGGTGTCTCGGTGGGCGGCAGCGGCGGCGCAGCTTCAGAAGCGAGCGTAGGAGTGCTGGTTGGTTGGACAGTAGGAACGGGCGTTGGGGCGGCGGGCTCCGCGATTGCAATAGTGGCGGTTTCGGGCGCCGGCGTTGCAACCGGGGTCGTGTCCGGGGGCGGCGTGTCGCTGGAACAGGCGATCGCCAACAGGGCGATTCCCGGAAGCGCCAGCATACCGAACATTTTCAGATACCTCATGCCACAACTCCTGCTTCGTCCGCCATGGCCGACAGATGATGAGGGCAACCGTCAGCCGTGGATGTCGTTAAATCCAATCGGTCCAAATCAGCGAGATGCGCCAATGGCATACGTTTCCGCTGAATCAGTCAATTATAAGAGGAGGGAGTTACCAAGTTCAGTAATATCGCATACGGGATACGAGCAAATTCTGAAGTTTTCCGGCCCGGATCGCGAAAAGAATGGGGGAGAACTAGTACAGCGTCAGGTTGATTTTGGCGGACTCACTGGTCGCCTTAGCCTGTCATTCCGAGGAGAGGAGCGACTAGAAATCTGGGGATGGGCGGAACGGCCCCACACTAAACTCCTCCCTGCGGCCGGAATGACACTAGCCATTTGACCTGTACAAAGTCCTAGTGATGATTTGGTGGGAGTAACGAATGGAACCGTTCTGCCGCGAGGGCTCGACGTCTACCGGAAAGATCATGTTAGGGCTGTGATTTGCCAGAACGGACGAGGCCCTTCAAGTAGGCGATGTGGCCTTGATGTTGAAATATCTCACCGATCACTTGCCGGAATATTGCGCCCACCGACATTTCGGGCCGCTGCTCCCTGGGCACCACTTCGAAGTCCTCCGGTCCTAAACCTTTTAAATAAGCAAGAGTAGCGCCACGGACCGAATCGCCGTAGCGAATCAATTCAGCCACGTCCAATTGAGGAAAGCTGTCTACCTGCTTTTGGCTGTGGCCGAAACCGTTGTCGCGGGTGGGCAGGCCGAACTTCTCGTTCCAACCGTCCCGCTCCCAGATCTCCGGCTGGCGTTGGATGAAAAACTGGAACCACATATCTTCCACGCGAAGCATGTGCCACAGGATCCAGCCCATCGGGTTCGCCTCGGGACCGGCCCGCCAGGCCAACTCGTCTGGGGTCAGGTCCCCCACCGCGTCCATCAGCAACTCATACTCCTTGTTGAATGCGTCCTCGATAAACTCGTTCAATTTCATATTGTCGCTCCTTGTCCGGTTGGCCGTTGAATACCCGTACTCTACCAGGCTGGATGTCCAGCCGCCAGATATCCATCGCCCGTCGGCCTCCACCCGTGGGGCACAGTTTGCCGTGCCTACGCTGATCGCCTGTGCTAAACTGCGGTTCAAGCCTGATCGGTATGGCCGCCGGAGGCCCCAATCAAGGAGCGCAACCATGGCTGGAACATTAATCACTGAAGAAGTCCTGGCCCTTATCGGCCAGGAAACTACCCCCGAACGAAACCGCTTTCCAATCAGCGAAGAGATGGCCTGGGACGTAAGCGACGCCATTCAGGACCCCAACCCCCTGTACACCGACTCGGAGCTAGCTCAGAAAAGCCGGTTTGGCGGTTTGATGTGCCCGCCTCTGGCTACCTGGAAGGACATTGCGCCGCCCATCGGCTACTTTGGGGCCGGGCAGGAATCACATTTCCAGGTACCGCTTCCTTTTAACAGTTATGGGTTGAACGGCGGCAGCGATTGGCAATTCCTGCGCCCTTGCTTTACCGGCGACTGGATCACCCGCCACTTCAGGGTGCTGGACATCTACGAGAAGCAAGGCCGGTCCGGTCCCTTGGTTTTCATAGTGCGCCAGGAAACTCAGACCAACCAGTCCGGCCAGGTCGTTAACCAGGCCAAGCGGGTAAGCATCCACCGCGGCCTCCCCGCCGGCGAAGAACCCCTACAGGCCGTCGACGTTATCGGCAATCTGGAGACCGTACACGTTTCGCCCCCTGAGCCGGGTGCGGTGATTCCCAAGCCCCAGGCCAGCGTCTCGACTCAAAGGTTCTTCGAAGACATCGCCGTCGGGGAAGCCTTGACGCCGGTTGTGAAAGGTCCAATCACCACCACCCACCTGGTGCGTTGGGCGGCGGCCAACGGTAATTACGCCCGTATCCACTGGGACCTGCCCTTCGCCCAGCTTCGCCAAGGACTGGCCAACGTCGTGGTCAACGGCTCGTTGAAAAACCAATACCTGGGCCAGTTATTGACCGACTTCGCCGGCGTTGAAGGATGGTTCAAGCGTTTCTACGTCCAGCACCGGGGCATGGACTACCCGGGGGACATTCTGACTGCCTCGGGAGCGGTTACCGGTAAGCGGGAGGCCTCTAGTCACGGGTACGTGGATTGTACGGTTGTCTTGGACAACAGCCGGGGCGAGCAGACGGCGGCGGGCCAGGCCACCGTGATACTTCCCAAACGGGGTCAAACGCTGCCCTTGGTCTGGGAAGCGGAAGAATGACGCCGTTAGGCCTTTTGGACGGTATCCGGGTATTGGACCTGGGCACCGAAGTATCCGGCCCCTTCTGCGCCAAGCTTTTGGCCGACTACGGAGCCGATGTTATCAAGGTTGAGTTGCCTGGGAACGGAGACCCTTCCCGGCGCATGGGCCCCTTCGCCGGTGACGACCCCCACCCGGAAAAGAGTATTCCCTTCCTTTGTATAAACACCAACAAACGGGGCGTTACCCTAGACACCCGCAGCGCTACCGGCAGAGGATTGCTGGAGGCGATGCTCCGAACGGCCGACGTCTTGGTGGAAAATGTTCCTCCGGCTCAAGTGGGAGAGTTCGGATTGGACTACGCCGAACTTACCCGGAATAATCCCGGCCTGGTGGTTACATCTATAACGGCTTTCGGCCAGAGCGGACCCTATCGAGATTATTCGGCGACCGACCTGGTGAATTGCGCCTTCAGCGGACTGATGTATCACACCGGAGATTCGGACCGGGAACCGCTGCGCAACTCCCTCAACCAATCCCTGTACGTTGCCGGAGCCAACGCCGCCGTGGCCACCTCGGCGGCCCTGCTTCACCGGATGGCCACCGGACTGGGCCAGCACGTGGACGTGTCGGCTGTGGAATGTTTGGCGGCCCATCTGGTGCAACCGGTACCTTACTACACGTATATGGGAGCTATAAAAGGCCGCCGTCCCGTGCGAGGCTCGGGCTTCGAAGAGTTGATGCCCGCCCGGGATGGTTACGTGATCCCGTCGGTCCAAGGGTCCCAACCTTGGTCGACCATAGCCGGTCTCATTGGATTGGAAGAGCTCCACGACCAGCGGTTTGCTTCCGGATCCGGCCGCATCGAACACGGTGAAGAGTTGAAGCAACTCCTGATCCAAGGCCTGGCGGAATGGGACCGTAAACCGTTATTTGAAGCGTCAGGCGAGAGCCGGTTGGTCTTCGGTATGGCTCAAGACGCCGGGGACCTTTTCAATTGTCCTCAACTCCGGGAGCGGGACTTCTTCGTTGAGGTCGACCATCCGGTAGCGGGCCGCGCCGAGTACCCCGGCATGGGACCTAGGCTATCCGGAGGGGTCTATGAGATTCGCCGGCCGGCGCCCTTATTGGGTCAGCACAACACTGAAGTGTATCGGGACGAGCTGGGCTATTCCTCGCAAGACTTAGTGGTTCTAATGGCGTCGGGTGTGATTTGATCGATTCGAGGCCGAACGGGGTGGCCGCTGCCTTGGTTTCTTGAAAGTCTTCCTTATCGCTGGTGAAAGATGCAGAAAATGTCCCTACATGAAGCCTTGTATACCCAGCGGGCGATCCGTAATTTTACGCCGTATCCGGTATCTGACGACACCGTCGCCACTATTCTGGATGCGGCGGTGCGGGCGCCCAACGGAGGTAACACCCAACGTTGGAGCTTTCTGGTCATCCGGGACCGGGAGACCAAGAGACGCTTCGGCGAATGGTACCGTGACGCATGGACCGATCTGGTGGCGGACATGAACCTGCAACGGACCTCGGCTCAACCCTACCGTCCAAGCATGTTAACTCAAAATATGGAGGATATCCCCGTCTTGATCCTAGCCTGCCTGGACCGGCCGACTCCGGGCTATGGACCGAACCCCATAACCACCGGGTCGTCCATCTATCCCGCCGTGCAGAACATCATGCTTGCCGCCAGAGCCCTTGGGCTGGGCACCGTGTTGACCACGTTGCACACCAAGCATGAGCGGGAAGTCAAAGCATTGCTGGGCATTCCCGAATCCGTGTCCACCGCGGCCCTGATTCCCCTGGGGTATCCCGCTCAAGGAGAAAGCTTCGGCGGCGGCCGGCGACGCCCCTCGGCCGACGTTACTTTCCACGAGCGGTGGGGCCAGACCGTCGCGAGTTAGCCGATTCATCCGGCCATAAACGTTGATGCCGGCCCAACATTACTAATGAAGGAGCACTACACAAGATGACCGACCTTCCCCTAAGCGGAATCCGCGTGGTGGATCTGAGCCGCGTGTTTGCCATGCCCTATGCCGGAGCCTATCTGGCGGACCTGGGGGCCGAGGTGATCAAGGTTGATTGCTGCCAAGCCCAGTTCGTCGACACCACCCGCACCCTGAATGGTCCTTACCCGGACAACGACCCCGGCGAATTATTTTGGGAGAGGGGCGGCACATTCCAGACCCTGAACCGGGGCAAACGCAGCGTTACTTTAGACCTGCGCTCCGAGGACGCCATCGGCGTCTTGAAACGGTTGGTTGGGGTCAGCGATATCGTCCTCGAAAACTTTACGCCACGGGTGATGCGGCGGTTCGGTCTAGACTACGCTAACCTCAGGGCCGTCAAGCCGGACTTGATCATGGTCTCCAACACTGGCTACGGCCACTCCGGGCCATGGAGTAATTTTGGAGCCATGGCAACCGCGCTGGAACCGACCCATGGCACCGGGGCGTTTATGGGATACCTGGACCCCGGCCCGGACGGACGCCTTCACGACGGCGGAATACCCAACAAGATGGGCAACTCCTACACCGACTTTTTGGCCAGCTGGACGGCCCAACTGGCGGTGATTGCCTCTTTGATCCACCGTTCCCGCACCGGAAAAGGCATGTGGATCGATCTGGCTATGTATCAGGTTGGCGCGTCTTTTATCGGGGAGGGAATCTTGGACTTTGCCTTCAACGGCCGCAGATCTCGCCGGATGGGCAACCGCGACCAGGCGATGTCGCCCCATGGTTGTTACCCGTGTTTGGGTCAGGACGAGTGGGTCACCATCGCGGTGCGGGATGACCGGGATTGGGAAGCCTTCTGCCAGGCGTTGGGACAACCCTCTCTGGCCGGCGACTCCCGATTCGCCCATCCCACCGTTCGTCACGGTCACCAGGACGAGTTAGACGAGATAATCTCCCGTTGGACATCAACACAAACCCAATATCAAGTTATGGAAGCTCTTCAATCCGCGGGAGTACCCGCAGGACCGGTGCTGAACGCCAAGTCACTTCTGGCCGACTCGCAATATCGCGCCAGGGGATTCTTTCAGCCGGTGGACCATCCGGACGAGACGGGGTTAGGCCGGCAGGAGTACGTAGGCCGGGGGTGGAGCCTGTCTGAAGCCCCCATCGACTCCATCAAACCGGCGCCCGCGCTGGGCGAAGCCAACGGCTACGTGCTGAGCCAGATCCTGGGCCTCACTGACTTAGAGATCCAACGATTAAGAGATGCCGGAACGGTCGGAGATACATTGGCGGACGCGCAAAAACCGTCAACCGTCGCCCTGGAACGGCAAGTGGAGCTGGGTTGGATCTCGGGATACGATCGATTGTAGCGGGGAATATTAGCCTACCTTGAATCGCTATGAATAACTCTGCTGGTTTTGCCCCGTTCCGCTATTGACACTTTTTCGTGCGTCGGCATATAATGTGCGCAGACCCCTTATTTGCCCCAGCTATTTGTTGTGTTTCACCCTTTTTGACCCACTAGATTAGTATTTGTTGTCTTAATTAGAACTCCAGATTTTGCTGCCGGACGGTTAGCGTTGGTCCATGGCCTCTAAGTACATCTTCGTTACCGGTGGAGTTGTCAGTTCTATCGGCAAAGGGATAAGCGTCGCATCCATAGGGCGCATCCTTAAGAGCCGCGGCCTATCCGTCTCAGTAATTAAGTTGGACCCCTACCTCAATGTTGACCCCGGTACCATGTCCCCCTACCAGCACGGAGAAGTTTTCGTCACCGTTGACGGTGGCGAAACAGACTTGGACCTGGGCCACTACGAAAGGTTCATTGACGTTGACCTGACCCGCTCCTCAAATCTTACCGCCGGAGAAGTCTACCTGGACCTGATTGCCAAAGAGCGGCGCGGGGATTTTCTCGGTGGTACCATCCAGGCCGTCCCGCACGTGACCAACGTAATCAAACAGAGAATCGTTAAACTAGGGGACGAAACCAACGTTGACGTAGTGGTGGTGGAAGTTGGGGGTACCGTTGGCGACATTGAGGGATTGCCTTTTCTTGAAGCCATCCGGCAAGTCAGGAACGACGTGGGCCGAGACAACGTCTTTTATATCCATCTGACACTGCTTCCATATCTAGCCGCCGCCAAGGAGCTGAAAACCAAACCTACCCAACACAGTGTGAAGGAACTGCGGGCCATAGGCATCCAGCCGGACGCGATTCTCTGCCGTAGTGATTTTGATGTACCAGACTCGATCAGAGAAAAGATTTCCTCATTCTGCGACGTACCTACCGACGCCGTGATTCCTTTGACAACTGTTGAAAATGTTTACGAAGTGCCGCTGATCCTGGAGGATGCGGGCCTTGGCGACATTATCATGGATGCCTTGCATCTGACCGGACATCCTCGAGACATGTCCGACTGGGCAATCATGGTGACCAGGATGAAAGAGCTGCGGGATACCGTGACTATCGCCCTTGTCGGCAAATACGTTGAATATCCCGATTCCTATCTTTCGGTTAGGGAAGCGCTTCGCCACGCCGGTCTGCTTCACGACCGGTCAGTAGAGATTCAGTGGATCCACTCCGAGGATGTTGAGAAATACGGCCCCGATGCTATGTTGGGTACCGCCAACGGAATAGTGGTTCCCGGCGGATTCGGCCCCCGGGGTGTGGAAGGAATGGTTGAGACGGCCCGATACGCCAGAGAGCACCGAGTTCCTTATTTGGGGTTGTGCTTGGGCCTGCAAGTAATGGTAGTAGAGTGGGCGCGAAATATGCTAGGACTTAAAGACGCCAACTCTTCGGAGATTGACCCGGACACTCCCCACCCCGTCATACACATCATGCCGGACCAGCGTTCGGTGACGTCCATGGGGGGCACGATGCGCCTTGGCAGCTATCCCTGCCGTCCGGTGGAGAATACGTTGGCAATGGCTGCCTACAATGAACGAGATGTAAGCGAGCGCCATCGACACCGGTTTGAATTGAACAACTCTTACCGCGAAGCCCTAGAGAACTCTGGGCTCATCATGAGCGGATTATCGCCGGACGGATCGCTGGTTGAGACGGGAGAGATCAAGGACCACCCGTACATGTTGGGGGTGCAATTCCACCCAGAGTTCCAATCTCGACCCAACAAGCCCCACCCCTTGTTCGGTGGGTTTATCGCCGCAGCCAAATTGACGCTACGAGAGGGCGAGCAGCCGCCCTTGCCTCTGTAGGTCTTCATTAAGAATTTAGACAAGAATTTAGGCGAAGTACCTAATTTCATTCGCAACCTTGGACGGGAAATTCACCACGAAAGCTGGGCATTAATTAATGGAACGAACAAGATGGGAAGGCCTGTTTACACCTCCGCCGAATATACCCATCCCGCTTGCGCAATCTTTTAATTTAATGGTGATCTAATGAAACTCTTCTTGGATACCGCCAACATTCAAGAAATCCGTGATGGGGTCCGCTTAGGGGTCATTAGCGGAGTTACTACTAATCCGTCATTGGCGGCCTCCGAAGGTATCGGTAGCCGCGAGAACTATAAAGCCGCCGTGCAGGAGATCTCTGATATCCTCGATGGGCCGATCTCCGTCGAGGTGGTAAGCCTGGACGCGGAAGGAATGGTGGCGGAGGGCAGGGAAATCGCCGAATGGATTCCCAACCCGTGGGTAAAGATTCCCAGCACCGCTGCCGGATTTGAGGCCATCTCCACACTCTCTCGTGATGGCATCAAAATCAATCAGACTCTGTGTTTCTCATTGAATCAGGCATTGCTTGGCGCCCAAGCCGGTTCCACGGTAGTCAGTCCGTTCGTGGGCCGCTTGGACGACATCGGTCAGCAAGGAATGGATCTGGTTAAAGATATAGTGGCGGTATTCAAAATCCAAAATATCGAAACCGAAGTACTTGCCGCCAGTATTCGCCACACTCTTCACTGTACTATGGCGGCCCAGGCCGGCGCTCATATCGCCACCCTTCCTTATAGGATCCTGTTGCAGATGGTTCAACATCCATTAACCGATTCGGGAGTGACCCGGTTCCTGGCCGACTGGGAGAAAGCCGGGAATTCTTGAACCTCCATTAGAGATAATGCGGATTTTTTAGCGGCCTATTCTTCCTAAAATATTAATAAGAAAAATTATCAGACGTAAGGAACCGATATTTTTTAGCCTATAATCCCCTTTCACAACAACAGCGAAATTTCTTGACGGACCGGGTTTTGGTCCACCTCACCGGCTCAAGTTTTCCTCCGTTCAATAACCCCGGCGAAAACATCCGGTGAACTATTCCCCAGAACACAAAGAGGTGATCATGGCGACAACACAACGATCGATGGAAGTGGCGGAATTAGGAACCAAGAGCAAAGATGAACTCTTGGTCTTGGCCCATGAGGTAGGTCTCCCCGACGGCCCTAACCTGGACGGTCTGCGCCGGGAAGACTTGCTGAGCAGGGTGTACCATGCCGCGTCCGCCCAACAATCCCTGGTGTCCTCGGGCATTCTGGAGGTTATGGACGAAGGGTATGGATTTCTTCGCCAGATTACCTCTCATGGAGGAACCGGGGACGTGTACATCTCCCAGTCTCAGATCCGCCGGTTCGGTCTGAAGACCGGCGATACGGTATCCGGCCAGGTTCGCCCCCCCAAAGAGGGAGAGCGCTATTTCGGACTGGTCCGTGTGGAAAAAATCAATGGTATGGCGAGTGATCAGGTTAACTCTCGCCCTCGGACGCAGTTTGAACACCTAACCCCGATCTTCCCGGAGACCCAGATCAAATTGGAGACAAGCGGCACCGATCTGGCTACCCGAATGGTGGATTTGTTTGCTCCCGTCGGCTTGGGCCAGAGGGGATTGATCGTTTCACCGCCTAAAGCCGGAAAGACCACCATGCTCAAGCAGATCGCCCACGGCGTCACCAACAATTGCCCTAGCGCCATCCTTATGGTGGTCCTCATCGGCGAACGTCCCGAGGAAGTCACCGACATGCGCCGCTCGGTCCAAGGTGACGTATTTGCTTCCACCTTCGATGACAATGTGGAAGACCAGTGCCGGGTGGGAGAGCTGGCCCTGGAAAGGGCCAAGCGGCTGGTGGAATTCGGCAACGATGTGGTGATCCTGCTGGACAGCATCACCCGCCTGACCCGCGCGTATAATTTGGCGGTTCCTTCCAGCGGCCGAACCCTCTCCGGAGGTATCGACCCCGTGGCCCTGTATCCGCCCAAAAAATTCATTGGAGCGGCCCGCAACATCGAGGAAGGCGGCAGCCTGACAATCATCGCCAACTGCCTCATCGATACCGGTTCCAGGATGGACGAAGTGATCTACGAAGAGTTCAAAGGGACCGGTAACATGGAATTGCACCTTGACCGGCGCTTGGCCGAGCGCCGCTATTTCCCGGCGGTGGACATAATACGTAGCGGCACCCGGCGGGAGGAGTTGCTATTCAGCGAGGAAACTCTTAAGCAGGTCTGGCTCTTGCGCCGCATGGTGGGACTTCTTTCCAACGAGGGGTCAACCAACGCCACAGAAAGGGTGCTGGAGCGCCTGGCCAAGACCAGTTCCAATGAGGAGTTCTTGGCCAACTTGACCAAAGAAGCCTAGGATTCCCCATCCCCATACTGACCTGCCCTCTTGTTATGGTTGAGGCGATCGGTCTTCTCCCTTTTTTGAGGGGGAGGGCTAGTCATGGAGCATACTCGAGGAGGCATAAACCATGAAAAGCAATGTTTTAATCGTTGTCTCAGCAGTATTCCTGGCGGCGATGGCC
>Ga0209445_1000367_pt1 | contig 25419 bp, 25 predicted proteins | sample MarorgKNORR_S2LV_4_FD_188223 | JGI IMG/M metagenome (GOLD analysis project Ga0209445, IMG submission 188223) | Marine microbial communities from the Southern Atlantic Ocean, analyzing organic carbon cycling - NADW_A/KNORR_S2/LV (SPAdes) (version 2) | ecosystem: Environmental > Aquatic > Marine >... | reverse complement strand
CAGTCATTACAGTCCTAGAATCAAAACTGCGTAATGATACGCTGTTGAGTCTCAAAACTCAATATTCTATAGCCTAACCTCAATGCCTCTATCGTGCATTGATTGTTTAGCCTCTCCTATAGTATATTCACCAAAATGAAAAATGCTTGCCGCTAAAACTGCATCTGCACCACCATCTAGCACTCCTTCGGATAAATGCGACAACTTGCCTACGCCTCCAGATGCAATTACAGGAACACAAACTGCATCCGATATTGCTCTAGTAAGGGCAATATCAAACCCATCCTTTGTTCCATCTCTGTCCATTGAGGTTAATAAAATCTCGCCTGCACCTGCATCTCCCTGGGTCATTTTTATAGCCCACTCAATAGCATCAATCCCAGTTGGTTTGCGCCCCCCATGAGTAAATATTTCCCATTTTGCCGGGTCATTAGAAACTCGTTTAGCATCAATCGCAATAACAATACATTGAGATCCAAAAGTTCTAGAGAGTTCGTTGATCAGTCCAGGATTAAAGATTGCGGCAGAATTAACGGCCACCTTGTCAGCACCAGCCTTTAGCATTGCTCGAACATCCTCAGCTTTACGAATGCCTCCTCCCACAGTCAGCGGAATAAAGACCTGTTCAGCAATTTTCTCAACCATATGTATAGTAGTATCTCGGCCCTCGTGCGACGCTGTAATATCAAGAAAGGTAATCTCATCAGCGCCCTCAATATCGTAACGCTTTGCAACTTCAACGGGGTCGCCTGCGTCTTTAATATCAATAAATTGAACGCCTTTTACAACGCGTCCATCTCGGACATCGAGACATGGAATTATTCTCTTTGCTAGGCTCATATGAAACAATTTTACCGCATAAAGATATCTGTTTTTTAGTAAGCTGGTTTACGCCTATAAGCTAAGTACAATGGCTAGACTTTCCATTAGGCTTTAAGGTGCCCTATAGGTATAATTGCGCTCTATGACTTCAATAAAACAATGCCCTTTATGAGCGAAAAAAGCCCGCCAAAACATATAGCTATTATTATGGATGGTAATGGTCGGTGGGCGAAATCAAAACACCTTCCTCGCTCTAGTGGACACCAAAGGGGCGTTCAAAGTGTTCGAAAAATTGTCAAGCATTGTGCAAAAATAGGTGTTAACACCCTAACCCTCTTTGCATTTAGCAGTGAGAATATGAAACGCTCCGAGGAAGAGGTTGGCTTGCTTTTTAAACTTTTCTTGACTGTCCTTAAAAGTGAAACTAAAAAACTAAAAGACAATAATATTAAACTCAAAATTATTGGCGACCTTTCTGTTTTTACGCCAGAAATTCAATCCTTGGCTGAAGACGCTCAAGAGCAACTTCAAAACAATAATGGATTAAATCTTGTTATCGCTGCCAATTATGGAGGTCAGTGGGACATCGCTGAAGCAGCCAAAAAAATCGCCGAAAAAGTTTCGGTTGATGGGTTGAAGCCTCAAGATATTGACTCCGATTTATTTCATAATTACACAGCTTTAGCTGAATACCCAAGAGTTGATTTATTGATTCGTACTAGTGGCGAAGTAAGGATAAGTAATTTTTTACTCTGGGATATTGCATACAGTGAACTCTATTTTTGCGATACATTGTGGCCTGACTTTGATGAAGAAGAACTTAGCCTTGCCATTGAAAGCTTCCATTCGCGTGATCGACGATTTGGTGAAAGAAATGGTAATACATAATGCTGCTTAAGAGACTACTAACTACTGCACTTCTAGGCCCCCTTGTTATTATAGGAGTCTTAACTTTAAATCAAAACCAGTTTGCAGGAGCTCTTATCTTGCTTCTTATAATTGCTTCGTGGGAATTCTGTAGCCTTATAAAACTAAAATCTATAACTGGAAAAGCTGCATTTATCTTGTTAGCTATTGCTACAACTTATGTTTTACAGAAGGAGCCTTCAGCCCTGATGCCGGTTTTAATTGCCTCGGCGCTTTGGTGGATTATCGCATTATATTGGATTTTTAGTTTTCCAAAACATAGCCACTATTTAAATAATAGCTTATCTATAAAACTAGTTAATGGGTTGTTTTTCTTAGTTCCAATGGCTTTAGCACTAATTACACTTCATAAAAACAATAGCTCGCTAGTTTTGCTACTCCTTGCTCTCATATGGGCGGCAGATATTGGGGCTTATTTCACTGGCAGGACTTTTGGGGGGAATAAGCTTTGCCCTAATGTTAGCCCTGGAAAAACCATTGAAGGTGCGTTAGGTGGGGTTATTTTATCTCTTGTAGTTGGAGCTTTATATGTTTTGATGACAACCGACAAGCCCACTCTTGAAATTTACTTTAACTTCGGAGTTTTATCACTCATTGTTTCTTTGGTCTCGATTCTTGGTGATTTATTCGAAAGCATACTTAAGCGCTTAGCAGATGTAAAGGATAGCGGAAAAATTCTTCCTGGGCATGGTGGGCTTCTTGACAGAATAGACAGCCTAACCTGTGCAGCACCAATCTTTTTTCTTTTGTTTAGCTTTTTAATATGAAGAAAGTTTCTATATTAGGCGCAACTGGCTCGATCGGCCTCAATACACTTGAGGTCATTTCACGTCATCCAGATAAATACACAGTCTTTGCCTTAAGTGCACAAAAAAGTTGGAAAAAAATGCTGCTACTTTGCAAAACACATATGCCGACTTATGCTGTACTAATTGATCCTGATGCTGCTGAAAGTTTACGAAAAACAGCGCCCGAAGGGGTGACCGTTTTGTCTGGTGAGAATGCGCTCATAGAAATAGCCTCTCATAAAGAGGTTGATTACGTCATGGCTGCAGTTGTTGGCAGCGCAGGAATGGCGTCTACTTTAGCAGCAGTAGATACTGGCAAAAGAGTTATGTTGGCTAACAAAGAGTCATTAGTCCTAGCAGGTGATTTACTAATAAATGCTACTAAAAAATCTGGTGCCGAGTTAATTCCAGTAGACTCTGAGCATAGTGCAATCTTCCAATGCCTACAAGGAGGAATTGATGGACTCAAAAAAATACAGCTAACTGCTTCAGGCGGCCCATTTCTTAAAACGCCTATTCATGAACTTAAGCATGTCACCCCAGAGCAGGCATGCCAACACCCTAACTGGACAATGGGGAAAAAAATTTCAGTTGACTCTGCAACAATGATGAATAAAGGGCTAGAGGTTATTGAGGCAAACTTTCTTTTTGGATTAAGCTCAAATCAAATTGAGGTGGTTATTCACCCTCAAAGCATTATTCATTCCTTCGTTTATTTTAATGATGGAAGTGTTTTGTCTCAGCTAGGCCTGCCAGATATGAGAAGCGCAATATCATATGCGCTTTCTTACCCTGAACGACAAGATTCCGGAGTAGGAGATCTAGATCTAACCAAACAAAAGCCGCTCGAGTTTATACTGCCTAATATGTCCGTCTTTAGCTGTTTAGGTCTTGCCTATGAGGCCCTAAAACAAGGAAAAAATGCTCCTGGCACACTTAATGCAGCTAATGAGGTTGCCGTTGAAGCCTTTCTTGGAAACAAAATTGGCTTTCTTGATATTAGCAAAACCATAGAAAAAACGCTTTTGGATGTTCCTGTATCAAATGTTGACACACTGGCAAGAGTTGTGGAAAATGACCAGCTTTCTCGTCAAATAGCAAGATCTGTTATTGAATCAAGTGCTTAATAATAAACTACTATTCTTGTGCAAGCCTTTTTTGCTTGCTTTTTTTTTGCTGTGCTCTTTCTTGGCCTTACCAGCTATGGCAGATGGGAAGCATGACTTGAGCTTTAAAGTATCACGAGGGGATACTTTTTATAAGTTCTTCTTTAGTGCTGGCCTTTCTGGAAATCTTTTAACAAAGCTAATGACTTCTAGCAAAACAGCCCAGAGACTAAATAATATTTTTCCTGGTGACAAGTTTAGGATAACTCTTGATGACAACCACGATCTAGAAAAAATAATATTTAGTCCAATTAATTCAATCCCTCTATCTATAACGTATGAAAATAAAAAATTTCGTTTCGATAGGACTAATGCTCAGCCCGCTGGAGGCTTTACACACACATTAATAACGATTAATAAGTCTCTTAACTATGATGCCAAAAAAGCTGGCATTGAAGCCGAAGTTACAAAGATGATGGTGGATAACTTTTCATGGGAAATTGACTTCAGTAGAGACTTAAGAAGGGGAGACAAATTTATTCTTTCGTGGGATGGAGAAAAAACACCTTGCTCTATGATTTATGTTGGTGGAAAAAGAACCATTGCACTATTTGCTTACACAAATTCTCTTGATGAAAAAAAATACTTTACCTCCAAAGGCATCACTCTTAACGACACATTTGGCTTTGCTCCTGCCAAATATGATCGAATTAGCTCAGGATTTAAAAAAAGCCGCTACCACCCAACCCTTAGAGTTTATCGCTCTCATAGGGGAACCGACTTTGCCTCCCCCTCAGGCACTCCGGTTCACGCCACCGCAAAAGGCATTGTCAAATATACAGCTACATTAACAGGCTATGGAAATGTGGTTTACTTAAAGCATGGCTCAGAATATTTAACTGTTTATGCACACCTATCAAAGTTTGCAAAGGGCCTAAAGTCTGGAGACAAGGTCTCAAAAGGACAATTAATCGGGTATGTTGGAAGCACGGGCCAATCAACTGGGCCACATCTACATTATGAGCTTCGAATTAACGGAGTTCACAAAGACGCCGAAAAAGTGAAGCCACCCAAACAGTCGTTTGTACCAAGCAACAAAATGGCAGAATTTCAAACTCGAGCAAAACAAGTACTCATAGACTTAGACGTATAGTAAGACTTTTCAGGGTCATACCTTTTAACAAGGTCACATCACCAATACATTCGATTAAAATAAAAACTTTATACTATTTAGGGTAGAGATGCAGTCTCTTGTGAAGGCCAATTTAAGCTTGCCACTTCTTCATCGAGGCAAGGTCAGGGATATTTTCGATATCGACGAAAACTACATGTTGATTGTAACAACCGACCGTCTTTCTGCTTTTGACGTTGTTTTTGATCAGCCTATCCCAGATAAAGGGAAAATTCTTACTTCCATAGCAAACTACTGGTTTAATAAAACAAATCACATTATTCAAAACCATCTATCTAGCATAGGGCTTGAAGATGTTTTATCGAAAGAAGAGGCTGAAGCGCTTCATGGTCGTGCGATTGTCGTTAAGAAGCTTAAACCTATAGCAATTGAGGCTGTAGTTAGAGGTTATTTAATTGGCTCTGGTTGGAAAGAATACAAGGCAACAGGATCTATTTGTGGGATTTCACTTCCACCTCAAATGTGTCTTGCCGAAAAACTCGAGAGCCCTCTTTATACACCCTCTTCAAAAGCGGCGGTTGGGGAGCATGATGCTAACATTTCGTTCAATGAAACTGAGAACATAGTTGGCAGTGAAATTGCAACTCAAATAAAAAAAGTCAGTCTTAGCATATATAATTTTGCCGCCGAACACGCGCTTAATTGTGGCATTATTATTGCTGACACAAAGTTTGAATTTGGACTAGACTCAGAAAATCAATTAACACTAATGGATGAGATATTAACGCCAGACTCTTCAAGATTTTGGTCTTTGGCGGACTATACTCCTGGCATAAGCCCTAATAGCTTTGATAAACAAATTATTAGAGATTACCTAGAAACTCTTAACTGGAATAAGTCGCCACCGGCGCCAATTATTCCTGAGGAAATTATGATTCAAACTGCTGACAAATACCGCAATGTTCAAACAATGCTATGCAATTAAGTGGACACGTACAAGCAATGGACACCTCTCTCATAGATGGAGATGCCTACTATCAACTCCCAATTGGTGAAGAAAAAATAGATATGAATGCTCTTTTAGGGCAGCGTATTGAGCTGAAATATAATGATGCAATAAATTGTGCTAATTGTGGAAGAAAAACCAAAAAGAGCTGGCAAGGAGGCTACTGCTACCCCTGTTTCATTTCGCTAGCAAAGTGCGATATGTGCATAATGAAGCCTGAGCAATGTCACTTTCACCTAGGCACGTGCAGAGAGCCAGAATGGGGCCTTAGCTACTGTTTTCAACCCACTGTTGTTTATCTCGCAAACACTGCTAAAGCAAAAGTCGGCATCACTAATAAAGAAAGAACTCATAATCGCTGGATTGAGCAGGGTGCGGTTTCTGCACTACCCATACTTGAAGTAAAATCACGCCGAGACTCTGGCACGATTGAGGTCGCCTTAAAGAGCTATATTGCGGATAGAACAAACTGGCGAAACATGTTAAAAAATGAAGTCGAGTTATCAGATCTTCCTTCTTTAAAGGCATCATTACTAAGTGAGATTTCAGACGAAATTGACGAGACTGGCGCCATAAGGCTTCACGACGATGTCGTAAATATCAACTACCCTGTGCTAAAATACCCCACCAAGGTTGTCTCTTTAAACTTTGACAAAACTCCCTCTATTTCAGGCGTTTTGGAGGGCATTAAAGGTCAATATTTATTACTAGACAGTGGTGTACTCAATATAAGAAAGTTTAGCTCCTATCATCTAACGCTCTCTACTTGAATACACTTAATAACTAAGCTAAAAAGAATGAATGAGAATTTTGCAAGAATAGAGCGACTACCAACTTATGTTTTTGCAATCACTAATGAACTAAAAGCAAGGGCTCGCGCTAAGGCAGGTGTATCTCCAGGAATAGGGTTTGGAAATTATGGTGATGAATATGTTCGAATATGCTTAATTGAAAACGAACATCGAATTCGTCAAGCTATTCGTGGTATTCGCACAATGTTTAAGGAAGATGGTGTTATATGATTACCTCTGCTAACCAATTTAAAAATGAAAAAAATAAACGCCTAACATTGCTTGGAATGTCGGGGGTAGGCAAGACGCGTCTTGCAAAAATTATTGGAGAAGAAGGGGGGTGGTTCCATTTTTCGGGCGACTATAGGATTGGCTCAACTCACCTAAGAGATTCGATTATTGACAATGTAGCTCAAAAAATGAAAAAAGACTCTTGGCTTCGGCCGCTCCTAGAAAGCAACTCTATAAGTGTAAATAGTCAAGTTACCTTTGACAACTTAGCGCCAATCTCTGCGTTCCTTGGTAAGATTGGAAACCCTGAACAGGGAGGCCTTCCAATAGATGAGTTCGTTCGCCGTCAAAACCTCTTTCTAGAAGCAGAAATAAAGGCCATGTATGAGGTGCCTCAGTTTATTAACCAATCTCAAGAAAAAGGTTACGCTCACTTCATAAATGACGCTGGGGGAAGCCTTTGCGAGCTGGACGATGACAAGCTTTATAAGCTTCTATCAGAAAAAACTTTAATTGTTTATATTAAAACGAGCGAGGAAACTGAGCGTAGACTTATTGATCGAGCTAAAAGGCGGCCTAAGCCAATGTACTACAATCCCACCTTTTTTGAAAAGGCTCTTCAGTCCTACTTAAAAGAAAATAATCTAAGTTACGCTGCTCAAATTAATCCAGACTCCTTTGTGGGCTGGGTTTTTCCTAGGCTGATTGAAGACAGGCTTATAAAATATAAAGCTCTCGCTGATAAATACGGCTGTACAATTAAAAGCGACGATCTTCATGATTGTAACTCTTCAATAGACGTTATTAACCTAATCTCTAACGCGTTGAAATAACATGCCATTAATAGCCCACTCAAAACTGCCCTCATTTGAACGCCTAAAAAATCAAGGTGAAACAATTCTTTCCAAAGGTAGGGCTGAACATCAGGCTATTAGAGAACTTCATATTGGTCTTTTAAACATGATGCCAGATGCGGCTCTAGAGGCCACTGAACGACAGTTTTTTCGTTTAGTTGGCCATTCTAATCAGATTGCTCAGTTTTATATGCACCCTTTTTCTCTTACTAGCATTAAAAGAGGCCCGAAAGCGTCAGAGCACTTAAAAACGCACTATAAAACTTTCGATGAAATCAAATCTCAAGGGTTGGATGCGCTTATTATTAGTGGAGCCAATGTTTCTGCTACAGACCTTCAGCTAGCCCCATTTTATGACCAGCTTAAGGAGGTTGTTGATTGGTCTTATGAAAACGTAACCTCAACGCTATGCTCTTGCCTAGCAACGCATGCTGTTTTAGAGTTTAAATATGGCCAAAAGCGCCAACCAATTGGCGCAAAACACTGGGGCGTCTTTCCTCATAAAGTGATTAATAGAAGCCACCCTCTTGTCAAAGGGGTGAACACCCGATTTGATATTCCGCACTCTCGTTTTAATGAAATTTCTGAAGAGCAATTTTCAGACGCTGGAATAAGGGTTTTAGCCAAAAGCAAGATTGGCGTTCATTTAGCGGTTAGCCCAGATCTTTTTCGACTTGTTTTCTTTCAGGGGCATCCAGAATATGACTCTATTAGCCTTCTCAAAGAGTACAAACGAGAGGTTGCTATTTATCTTGAAAATAATGGCTCTGAATATCCTCCAATTCCAAGCAATTACCTGTCGTTACAAAGTCAAGCTATTCTAGAAGAATACCGTGCCAAGCTTGACTCCAAAAAAGCATCGATCGACAATTTTCCTGAAGAGCTGATTGCGGACAAGCTTGACAACACATGGCATGACAGCGCTAATGCAATTATTAATAACTGGATAGGGTGCGTATATCAAGTAACCAATGAAGACATTAGCAAGCCTTTTATGGATGGTGTTGATTTATCTAACCCTCTTAATTTGAAGAAGTGACAGCGCTTGCCGAAGAGCTGTTAGATTGGTTTCAAGAAAACGGAAGAAAAAACCTCCCTTGGCAATCTAAGCACCCTAATATCTATCATGTTTGGTTGTCAGAAATTATGCTTCAGCAGACGCAGGTTTCTACTGTCATAGATTACTTTAATAACTTTATAGCAAAATTTCCAGATATAGCCGCCCTTGCTAATGCGGATGAAGATGCCGTTTTAGCGTCATGGGCTGGGCTAGGATACTACAGCCGAGCAAGAAATCTGCACAAAAGCTCTAAGATAATTTTAACTACGCATAGTGGGGTTTTTCCAACTAACTACTCAGACTTGTTGTCTCTTCCAGGAATTGGAGAATCAACTGCTGGTGCCATCTTGTCATTAGCTTGTAACCAGCCTCTTCCAATTCTTGATGGCAATGTTAAGAGAGTCTTGGCTAGATATCACAAGGTTTCTGGCCATTATAGTTCTAGTAGCGTGATAAAAGAATTATGGGGTCTTGCCAAGCAACACACCCCTAAGGTTCAAAATTCAAACTACACTCAAGCTATTATGGACTTAGGTGCGACTGTTTGCACCATAAGAAAGCCTCGCTGCACAAAGTGTCCAATATCGAGGCGTTGTGAAGCTAGGCTTTGCAACGAACAAGAACGCTTCCCAACAAAAAAAATAAAAACGATCAAACCTGAAAAATCAGCTGCATTCTTAGTCTTCCTGAACGAAAAGGGTGATGTCTACCTAGAAAAAAGACCCCATAAGGGAATCTGGGGAGGACTATGGAGCCTTGTTGAGTGTAATGACAATGATATTGAAATAAGCGCAATGGTTAAAAAACACAATATAGGCGCCACTATAACACGCTCACTTTCTAGCTTTAGGCATAGCTTTAGTCATTACGATTTGTGGGTTAGGCCAGTTGTTGTTAGCTCCCCAGGAGGTGTTAATGGATATTATCGAGTTAAAGGACTATCTCTAGGCTTGCCAGTCCCTACTAAAAAAATACTGTTGGCGCTTGATTCAGTTAATAAGCATTAAAGCTATGAGTAAAATAGCACCATGGAACTAATTCGCGGCCTTCACAATCTTAAAAACCAGTCTGGATGTGCTCTAACTATTGGCAATTTTGATGGCGTCCACGCAGGCCATCAAGAAATTATTAAAAAGCTAGTCTCAACGGCAAAAAATCTAAACGTACCATCGCTTGTGGTTTCATTTTCTGTCACTCCTGAGTCTTTTTTTGGCCGTCCTAAAGCAAGACTGAGTAGCTTTAGGGATAAACACTTATATCTTAAGTCATTGGGTGTAGACAAACACCTATTAATAAGATTTAACAAGTCTTTTTCCCAAATAAGCGCTCACTCCTTTATTGAAGACGTTCTCGTTAAAAAAATTAAAGCTAAGTATTGCTATGTTGGTGATGACTTCCGTTTTGGAAAAGATCGCCTAGGGGATTGTAATATGCTTCAAGAGCACTCAATTGACTATGGGTTTAATGTTGAAACAGTTGATGGTGTGAGTATTGATAATCAACGAGTTAGTAGCTCTGCAATTAGAAAGCTACTTTCCTCAGGGGATTTTCAAACCGCAGAAAAACTTCTAGGAAGGCCTTTTGCAATTAGCGGTCGTGTTGCCCATGGCGACAAACAAGGCAGAAAGATTGGCTTTCCAACAGCCAATATAAGCATTAGGCGAAAGCTTAGTCCAGTTCTAGGAGTGTTTAGCGTTCTAATTAGGATAAATAACATTACCTATAAGGGCGTCTGTAATGTTGGCAAAAGGCCTACACTTGGAGGGCTTAAAGTTCTTCTAGAGGTCTTCATTTTTGACTTTAATCAAGAAATATACGGTAGTCGCGTTAACGTTTTTTTTAAACAAAAATGCAGAGAAGAAATAAAATTCAATTCCCTTGAAGAGCTAAAAAATCAAATTAAAAAAGACGTTAAAAATAGCAAGCAGTACTTTAAAGATGCTAATGTCGATTGGTCAATTTAAGCAACGCCATAGGAGTGTATCCGGCATTTTTTGTAATCTAGAATTCACCCTTCAACCCTTATAGATACCCACCTCAATGGTAACCGATTGAACTTGCGGGTGTTTTTGTTGAAGTTGATTGGTTAAATCCTCAATAATATAATCAATACGCCTTACCGTAGCAAATACTGCAGAACGCTCATCCCTCAGTTCGATATATTCTGATATTTGCGCCCTCTCTTGCTCAATGTCAGCTTGGATATTTTCTATTAAGGCTTCCTCTCTCACCTCGACCTCGGCAACAAGAACAATGTTGTTTTCATCCATCACAATGGATTTGACGTCGTGGCAAAGCTCGACCTCACTGTGCTCTTTACAAATACTTGTAAAGGAATCTTCAATTTCCAGGTGTCGAATATCAGACAGATAAATCATATTTACCCTACCCAAAAACACAGCTGCAATGCCTAGTAAAACGGCAATTAGAGAGGAAAACAGAATATCCCAAAGTGGATCACCGGTGATATAAGAAAGAGAAATACCGATGATTGCCAGCAAAATACCAAACATCGCGATACTGTCTTCGAGGATCATCGCCACCAACGTTGGATCTTTGGCCTCAGATATATATTGCACAACAGAAATATCAATGTCTTTGGTTCTTTGACGAAACTCATTGATCGCCACGCGCCAAGCGTTGCCCTCAATCACAAAGGATGCGCTCAGAACAATAAACGCCAACAGTATGCCGCTAATATTGAAATTAAGGATGTTGATGCTGACAGCCTCAATTTCTACCTCGCCCATAATTGAGTAGGAGTGGTAAGCATGGTACAAGCCCAGACCTGAGCCTATTGAGAAAAGCCCAATAGCTGACCATAAATTCCAAATAAACTTTTTTTGATGATGGCCGAAAGCGTAATCTTGATCGGGCGCTTTTTCACTGGCGATTAAACCAAATAATAAAAACAACTGGTTCAGAGTATCCATTAACGAGTGAATGGCTTCATTCATCATTGAAGCTGAAGTTGTCACAAATGCAGAGCTAAACTTTAGTAAAGTGACTACGGCATTACTGACTATACCGATGACAACAATTTTTTTACTGCCTGATGACACATTAGCTCCTTGACTTTTTCTTATTTGAACACTTTATTTGTGAAGCAAAACTCATGAATGAAAGTCTATCTCATCTGGGTTTATTTTTGCAATATTTTCTGTATTTATGGATAGAATATATCTAGCCTTCCTTAAGTTAAGAGCCTCCAAGAAAGATCAAGGCCTGCAAAAAAAGGCACTACTGTAGTGTTTGCAAAGTCATAGCTATCTTGAACTTTCCATGTGGTCTTTTCTAGAGTAATTTTTTCTTTATTATGGGGTAAGTCATAAAAATCTGGTCCAAAAATAGACGAAAACCCTTCAAGCTTTTCTATTGAGTTACTCCTATCAAAGGCTTCTGCATAAAGCTCGATTGCAGCATGAGCGCTAAAGATGCCCGCACATCCACATGCAGATTCTTTCTGGTGCTGGTCATGGGGTGCCGAGTCTGTGCCTAAGAAAAACTTTGGGTTTCCTGAGGTAGCTGCTGCTATCAAAGAATCCTGATGAGGGTATTGTCTTTTTAAGATAGGGAGACAGTAATAATGTGGTTTAATTCCCCCAACAAGCATGTGATTTCTGTTAGCCAGCAGATGGTGTGGGGTAATTGTAGCAGCTATGTTTTTTTCGCTTTCAGCAATGAAATCAACAGCGTCTTTTGTTGTAATGTGCTCAAGAACAATCTTTAACTCAGGAAAATCTTTTATAACCCTACTAAGGGTTGTGTCAATAAACACAGCCTCTCGGTCAAAAATATCTATATTGGAATCAGTCGCCTCGCCATGAACAAGAAGGGGCATGCCTTCCTCCTGCATAGACTCTAGCGCTGGATAGATGCTGTTTATATTTGTAACCCCATTTTTAGAATTAGTTGTTGCGCCCGCTGGATATAATTTTGCCGCATACACTTCTTGGGTATTGCTTGCCTCGAGGATTTCAGCCTTGGTTGTCCTATCTGTAAGATAAAGAACCATGAGAGGATTGAAGCCAGTCCCTTTTGGCAGCGCCCTCATAATTTCCTCGCGATAGGCTTTCGCCTGAACGGAATTTTTTACTGGCGGAGAAAGGTTGGGCATAATAATCGCCCTGCCCATTTGTGCAGCGCTCATTCCAACAACTGACTTCATTGCATCGCCATCTCTGAGATGTAGGTGCCAATCATCGGGTTTAGTTAGCGTTACTGAAGTCATATGCTTGTTAGCGCCTTTTTAAAAGTAAAGTATTTAACCATGGCAGTGCTTGTATTTTTTTCCAGAGCCGCAAGGGCATGGTTCGTTTCTTCCAACTTTTTTAGGCTTTGCTGGTCGTCTTGTTGCTGCAGAGCGCTGAACTACAGGGCTCTTATTCTGAATAGCGACGCTATTACTCTGCGTATTTTCGGCTCTTGGTGTTTCTTCAGGATTATTATTTTTTTGCCCTACGTCGACACTGCACAAAGCTTTAACCATTTCAATGTTAATAACCTCAAGCAAAAGAGTGAACATTGAAAAAGACTCTCGTTTAAATTCTTGTACTGGATTTTTTTGGCCGTATCCACGCAAATTAACGCTTTGTCTCAAATGATCCATAACTGAAAGATGCTCTTTCCAATGGTGGTCCAGCGCTCTTAGCATGACCGCTTTTTCAAAAACCCTCATTGTCTCACTTCCAATTGTATTTTCCTTTGCCTCATGAGCTAATGATAGCCCCTCCAAAACAATCTTTAATAATTCATCGACATCGAGGCCATCGTCTATACGTTGCTGTATTGGTATATCGGCTCCATAGTCTAGAATTAAAGCACTATGGAGACCCTCTATGTCCCAGTCTTCTTCGAGAACCTTCGGTGAAATATGCTCAAAAAACAGGTCGCTAATGACGCTGTCTCTAATAATTTCATAGCGCTCTTTAACGTCATCAGTTCCCATTAATTCGTCTCTTAACTGATAAATTACCTTACGCTGGTCATTAGCCACATCGTCATACTCAAGAAGATGTTTACGGGCATCGTAGTGCATCCCTTCAACCTTTTTCTGGGCATTTGCAATTGTCTTGTTTAGCCAACTATGTTCTAGCGCCTCCCCCTCTTTCATGCCTAATTTTTTCATCATGCTAGCGGTTTTTTCAGAGGCAAAAATTTTCATCAGGCTGTCCTCTAAAGACAAATAAAATCGCGTCGACCCTATATCTCCTTGCCTGCCAGAGCGTCCACGTAGCTGGTTATCTACACGCCTAGACTCATTGCGCTCAGTGCCAATAATATGAAGCCCTCCTGAACTAATGACACTTTCATGTTTTTCTTTCCACGTATTCTTTTCAGGCTCAGTGGCCTCTTCTGGCGACCTTCCGCCCAAGACAATGTCTGTTCCTCTTCCTGCCATGTTCGTTGAAATCGTAACAGCCCCTGGCGCTCCAGCATTTGCAATAATTTCTGCTTCGCGTTGATGCTGCTTGGCATTAAGAACCTCGTGCTTAATGTTGTGTTTCTTGAGTAGATCTGAAACGCCCTCTGAACTTTCAATACTGCTTGTACCAACTAAAACTGGCTGCTGTTTTTTTTGACATTCCTTAATATCAATGACTACAGCGTCAAGCTTTTCGCCCATTGTGCCGTATATTAGATCTGAATTGTCAATACGGAAAGATTTTGTATTAGGCGGAACCACAACAACCTCTAGCCCATAGATATCATGAAGCTCTGATGCCTCTGTTTCAGCAGTACCCGTCATGCCTGCTAGTTTTTCATAGAGCCTAAAATAGTTCTGATAAGTTATAGCGGCTAATGTTTGGTTTTCTTTCTTAATGCTTACATTTTCCTTGGCTTCAATTGCTTGATGGAGGCCTTCTGACCATCTCCTACCCTCCATGGTTCTACCTGTAAACTCATCTACAATGACAACCTCGTCATCTTTAACTAGATAGTCAACATTTTTTTGAAATAAAATATGGGCGCGTAAGCCTGATATTAAGTGTTGCATCAAAATTATATTGCCAGCGTCATAAAGACTTGAACCTTCGGCTAAGGCGCCTGCCTCAATTAACATGTCTTCGGCCTTAACATGCCCGTCATCTGAAAGATAAACCTGCTTATGTTTTTCATCAACAGTGTAGTCGCCTGGCTCTATAACCACAACTTCTTTTCCCTCTCCTGTCTCTGTTTGAAGTGTAAATTTAGGAATCATCTTGTCTATCGCCCTATACACCTCTGCGTGGTCATCTGTTGGGCCGGATATAACTAGTGGAGTTCTGGCTTCGTCAATTAGGATCGAATCAACCTCATCGATAATTGCATAGTTTAGGGCTTTTTGTGTTTTTTGCTCTTGGGAAAAAGCCATGTTGTCTCTAAGATAATCAAAGCCAAGCTCATTATTAGTTGCGTAGGTAATGTCGCAAGCGTAGGCTGCTTTTTTTTCTTCGCTAGACATTCCCGAAATCGCTGTTCCAACCTGAAGACCCAAAAAAGAAAACACCTTGCCCATCCATTCGGCGTCTCGTTTTGCTAGATAATCATTAACAGTCACAATGTGAACGCCTTTCCCATCTAGCGCATTAAGGTATGCAGGTAGGGTTGCTACTAGCGTTTTTCCTTCTCCTGTACCCATTTCAGAAATACTGCCCTCATTCAGAACCATTCCTCCAATGAGCTGCACATCATAGTGCCTTAAGCCAAGAGATCTTTGGCTTGCCTCCCTAACAACAGCAAAAGCTTCGGGCAGAATATCATCTAGCGTCTCTTTACTATTAAGTCTTTCTCTAAACTGATTGGTCTTATCAGCAAGATCCTGATCACTAAGAGACTGCATCTGAGACTCAAAAGAGCTCGTCCTTGCCACAAGTCCAGTATACTTTTTTATAAGTCGTTCATTGCTAGACCCAAGGACTTTTGATAAAACATTATTTATAATACTCATGTAACAAAAAACAATAGTTAATAAAACTGGGCTATTTTCTCATATATGCAAGATAAAACAACTACAAACCTTACAAATTTTAAGCCGGCAGGAGGTTTGGGCTCGTTGTTTGAAAAAGCAAAAATGCATAACCATTTAAATTCACTCTTTCAAAAGGCACTTCCTTCAAAGCTAAATGGCCTTACGTTGTGTTTAGTTGAGGAACAAAAAGTGACTTTATTGGCGACAAATGCCTCTGTAGCATTCCGCGCTGAGAAACAACGAAAGGTGCTGCTGTCAATCGTTCAGCAAGTGGATGGACTGTCGAACGCCAAATCAGTTTCAATAAAAATTGAAAAAAGCAAATAATAGTCAGTGTGTGTCGTTTTTTGCTTTTAAATATCAATCATTTACATTATAATAGTGCGGTTTTTTACCTAATTATCTTTCAAAATTTTTATGTCCGAACAAACAATAGACTTAAAGAAAAGGCGCTTTTTAACCAAGGCAACTAGCGTGGTTGGTGCTGTAGGTGTTGGCTTTGTAGCTTGGCCTTTTTTGTCAACAATGAAGCCTTCAGCAAAAACAAAGGCTGCTGGTGCCCCTATTGATATTGATATTTCAAAGCTTGAAGCGGGCCAACTTGTTCGTGTTTTATGGCGCAAAAAACCCGTTTGGATTTTTATGCGTGATGAAAAAGCGCTTGACGCTCTTAACTCAGATGAGCTCATTAAGAGCCTGGACGACCCTGATGGGACAGGTAACTCTAAAAACCAACAGCCCAGCTACGTAACGTCTAATTTTAGATCTATCAAAAATAAAGAAAGTGTTGCGGTCATTGTAGGTGTTTGTACACACCTAGGGTGTTCGCCTACTTACCGTCCAGAACCAGGTGCCGCCGACCTTGGAGGTGATAGCTGGCCGGGCGGCTTTTATTGCCCATGTCATGGCTCAAAATTTGACCTAGCTGGAAGAGTTTATGCGGGCGTTCCTGCTCCAACCAATCTAGTTATACCCCCTTACCGATACGTGTCAGACTCACTTATTCGTATTGGCGTTGACCCAGAAATTACATAAAAGCGCATTATGAAAAATAAACAAAGCTGGATAGACCAACGATTTCCTCTAACTAAGGTTTTTAACGAGCATTTAGCAGAATACTACACACCAAGAAACTTTAATTTTTGGTACTTTTTTGGTGGGCTTGCAATGCTAATGCTTGGTATGCAACTAGTTACAGGGATTTTTCTAACCATGCACTATAAACCTGACTCGGCTTATGCTTTTGCCTCTGTTGAATATATTATGAGAGATGTTGAATGGGGCTGGCTAATACGCTATCTTCACTCAGCAGGTGCTTCGGCATTTTTTATCGTAATTTATCTTCACATGTATCGCGCCCTTCTTTATGGCTCTTACAAAGGCCCGAGGGAATTAATCTGGATACTGGGAATGCTGCTTTATGTCGCTCTAATGGCAGAGGCTTTTTTTGGCTATGTTTTGCCATGGGGACAAATGTCGTTTTGGGGCGCACAAGTAATTATCTCTTTGTTTGGCTCGGTTCCAGTTATTGGCCCTGACCTTTTGGTTTGGCTTTTAGGGGATTATGCAGTAGGAGATGCCGCCTTAAATCGATTCTTTTCTTTACATGTAATCGCACTGCCTCTTATTTTAGTTGTGCTTGTCTTCTTACATATCGTCGCACTTCATACTGTTGGCTCTAACAACCCGGATGGCATTGAAATAAAGAAAAACAAAGACAAAGACGGAATACCTAAGGATGGAATTCCTTTTCACCCCTATTACACCGTAAAAGATATTATGGGTGTGGTAGCATTTTTGTGGTTGCTTTGTGCAGTAGTGTTCTACGCACCTGCCCTTAATGGGTACTTCCTTGAGCACGCAAACTTCATTGAAGCAAACCCACTTAAAACCCCAGAGCATATTGCGCCCCTATGGTATTTAACGCCGTTCTACTCAGTTCTAAGGGCTATTCCGCCGATGTTCGGATCACAGTTTCCGGGCGTTTTAGCAATGGGAGCAGCGATATTAATCTTGTTTGCTTTGCCTTGGCTAGACAGAAGCCCTGTTAAATCTATTCGCTACCGTAGCCCTATATATAAGTGGGTGCTTGGTGTCTTTGTTGTTAGTTTTATTATGTTAGGGTGGCTTGGTGTACAGCCAGTAACGCCTTTAAACGCCCTGTTGGCTCGTGTTTTCACAGCTCTATATTTTGCATTTTTTATTTTAATGCCTTGGTACACCTCAATAGGGAAAACCAAAGAGGTTCCAGAAAGGGTTACGGGGTAGGTAATGAAAAATAATACTATAATAAATCTAGCTCTATCACTAATCGTTATTTCGTTTAATGTTCATGCTGCTAGTAAGGTTCACCTAGATCATGCAGATACCGACATATCAAATACGGCCTCACTTCAAAATGGCGCAAAACTCTTTATGAATTATTGCTCTGGATGTCATGCCATTAGCTTTATGCGATACAATCGCATAGGAGAAGATCTTGGACTCAGTGACGAATTAGTTGCTGAAAATTTAATGTTTGCTGGCAACAAGCTTGGCGAAACAATTACAACTGCAATGCCAGAAGATGCTGCAGCAAAATGGTTTGGAGGCACGCCACCGGATTTGTCTCTGGTCGCAAGATCAAAAGGAACTGATTGGATTTATACCTACTTAAGAAGTTTTTATGAAGACGAGTCAAGAATCTTTGGAGTTAACAACTCTGTTCTTGTTAATGCGTCTATGCCGGATGTATTGTGGTCGTTAAAGCAGGGTCAAACTGAAGCGAACTTTGATCAAAATGTTAGAGACATAACAAACTTCCTCGACTATGTAGGCGAGCCAGCAAAACTAATTCGATTGAAGCTGGGAAAATGGGTGCTGCTATTCCTAGGAATTTTATTTATCTTGGCTTACTTACTTAAAAAAGAGTACTGGAAAGACGTCAAATATGGTATCTGGCGTCCCCGTGATTAATTTCTGATACAATCCTTTTTCTATAGCCTCTCTGAGATGAAAGGCTAATTTTATTATTTTATTTGGTGAAAAAACTATGTTAACTAAACCTAATCCAGCCTCAACGACACTTTACTCTCACTCTCAAGAGTTGGAGTCACATGCGGTTCGTTTTATCATGGCTCATAAATCTATTGAGAGAGAAGTTATAGAGGCTAAGCTTGATGAAATGCCTGAAGAGGTCTTAGAGCTTAACCCCTGTCAGACGCTTCCTACGCTATTTGACAGAGGTATGGTTTTATACGACCTCTCTGTTATTATGGAGTATCTAGATGAGCGCTTTCCATTCCCTCCTCTGTTGCCTGTTGATCCCATTGAAAAGGCTGAAAAAAGGCTCCTAATATATCGCTTTACTCGAGCAGAGGGTTGTTGGTATGAACTTGTTAATACCATTCTTAATGGAGGCAAGAAAGACGCCAATGCAGCAAGAAAAACTCTTAATGGAAATCTTATAGAGCTATTGCCCTTGTTTTCTCACAAGCCATACTTTAAAAGCGAAACAATGACATTGGTTGATGTATGTATCGCGCCAATACTCTGGCGCCTTGATCTTCTGGGAATATCTTTAGGCGAAAAAGCAATGCCAATTACTGCCTATGCAAATAGTTTGTTTGAAAAAGAGGGCTTTCATGAAAGCCTCACTTTTGCTGAAAAGGATTTTAATTAAAAGCTCTTATGTCTGGCGTTGTCCCCTACCTAATCCGAGCATACTGTGATTGGATTGAGGACTCTGGCCTAACACCTCATGTATTGGTAAATTGTGAAAAAAATGGCACTCTTGTTCCAGAAGGTCTTGCAAAAGAAGGAAAGATTGTTTTGAATATCAGTTCATCTGCAACGGTAGGGCGTGCAATAACCAATGACTCTATTAGCTTTAAAGCAAGATTTAACGGAAAGTCACAGCAAGTTATTGTTCCTTGTGATGCGGTTCTTACTATTTATGCGCAAGAGAATGGAGAAGGCATGTTCTTTGATAAGCCAGAAAACCCCTCACAAGAGGCCAAAAAACCGAACCTGACTATCTTAGATTAAACCTTCAATCTCAGAATAAAAAAGCTCTAGGTTTTTTTTAGAAAAAGAAACAACTGGGATTTTGGTGTATGCCGTAAGAGCCTCTTTGTTACAAAGATTATTGGCTTGAATTTCATTTAAAACAACGCAGGAAACGCTTAGCTTGTTTTTCTTAGCAGCCTCAATAGTTAAAAGCGCTTGGCTGATTGCGCCGAGCTCATCACGGATCACTATCACAATCGGCACTTGAAGCCGCTTTGCAAGATCTGAATTAAGAGATGCGTCTGCTATAGGCGAGTATAGGCCGCCAGCGCCCTCTACAACAACAAAACTGTCTTCAGTATCGGCGTTACAAGCACTTACCAGGTCATCAATACTGAGCGTAGTGCCGTCATGCGAACTTGCCTCCTCGGGACTAGCCTCAAGCTCAAAACAATATGGACAAACAACACTAAGTGGCTCTGGCTCAGGACATAATTCATTGAGGGCTATAGCATCTTTAGGGGCATAGGTTTCATTAATAAGCTGACAATTTGTTTCAACAGGTTTTCGAACTTTTACCTTTCGAGTCTTACTTAGATGCCTAATAATTTCTACACCTACAGTAGTTTTTCCAACATCTGTATTGCTGCCAGTAATAAAAACTCCCTTCATGGCAACATTTTAGCCGAACTTAATGTCTGCAAAGTCATCATAAAAGTATAATGGCGTCAATGCAAAACAATCTTCAAACAAGTTTTTGTGGGATGTCTCTTAACTCACCAATCATTTTGCTTTCTGGGTGTGTTGGCTTTGGAGAGGAATACACTCGAATTAAGGGCTTTTCAAACTCTGATATTGGTGCAGTGTGCCTAAAAGGCACCACGCTCGAGCCACGCTTAGGCAACAAGCTTCACAGATTAGCGGAAACGCCCAACGGGATGCTTAATTCTATTGGACTTCAAAACCCAGGAACAAAAACTGTTATAGATGAAATTATGCCAGGCCTAGATAAAAACGAAACAAAATTTATTATCAATATTTCCGGTTCAAGCGTTGAAGAATACGGCGAAATTGCCAAACATTTTGACAATACTGATATTGATGCAATTGAAATTAATATTTCATGTCCTAATGTTAAAGAAGGTGGCGTTGCGTTTGGAAATGACCCTGAAATGTCTTTTAGGGTTGTTGAAATATGTCGGAAGAACACTACAAAACCAATCATTACAAAGCTTTCGCCTAATCAAACCGATATTGCAGCAAATGCGGTACGGTGTATCGAGGCAGGGAGTGACGGTTTAGCTGTAATCAACACAGTAATGGGAATGGCTGTTGACGTCGAAACTAAAAAGCCTGTTATTGGTAACAATCGGGGCGGTCTGTCTGGCCCTGCAATAAAGCCCATTGCCCTGTTAAAAGTTCACCAAGTTTATCAGGTTAGCAAGAAACATAATGTCCCTATAATAGGGCAAGGTGGCATCGTTTCAGCAAAAGATGCTATAGAGTTTATTATTGCCGGAGCAGATACTGTGGGAATTGGGACTGCTCTTTTTTATGATCCTTTGGTTTGTACAAAAATAAACTCAGGGATAAGCCAATACCTAGAAGACCATAATCTTAAAAATTTAGACTCTTTGGTAGGATCTCTTCAACTTAACTAAACACACAAATAAACCTTCACAATGCAATACGAATACAATGCCAAAAAAATAGAGCTAGAAGCACAACAATATTGGGATAAAAACAGCTCTTTTGTTGTCGTAGAGGACGAAACAAAGGAAAAGTATTTTTGTCTTTCAATGTTGCCATATCCATCTGGAAAGCTCCACATGGGCCACGTTCGAAACTACAGCATCGGTGATGTCATCTCAAGATACCAAAAAATGCTTGGCAAAAATGTTATGCAGCCAATTGGGTGGGATGCGTTTGGGCTTCCTGCAGAAAATGCGGCCATAAAAAACCAAGTTCCGCCTGCAGGCTGGACATATAAAAACATTGAACACATGAAGAATCAATTGGTTCAGCTAGGATTTGGGTATGACTGGACTAGGGAGCTAGCGACTTGTCATCCAGAGTATTACCGCTGGGAGCAATGGTTTTTTGTGAAGCTTTTTGAAAAAGGCCTTGTTTACAAGAAAAAAGCAGTTGTAAACTGGGACCCTGTTGACCAAACAGTTCTTGCAAACGAGCAAGTTGTTGAGGGCTGTGGTTGGCGATCAGGGGCGCCTATTGAAAAGAAAGAGATCTCTCAGTGGTATATGAAGATTACTGATTACGCTGATGAGCTGCTTAGTGATATAGAAAAACTTAGTGGCTGGCCAGACGCTGTAAAGATGATGCAAATAAATTGGATTGGTAAGTCTGTTGGCCTTGATATCGAATTTAAATTAGATAATGATGATGCCTTAAGTGTATACACAACAAGGCCTGATACGTTACTTGGAGTTACCTATCTTGCTATAGCCGCAGAGCATCCTGTGGCAATTCAAGCAGGCCAGAATAGCGAAACAATCAACGCGTTTCTTGACGAATGCAAAAAAATGGAAACCTCGGAGGCCGCCCTGGAAACCATGGAAAAAAAAGGTATTAATTCAGGCCTGTCCTGTGTCCATCCAATAACCGGTGAGGCTGTGCCCATTTGGATTGCAAACTTTGTTCTAATGGGTTATGGAACTGGAGCCGTTATGAGCGTACCAGCTCATGACCAAAGAGACTACGAATTTGCAAAAAAATACAACATCCCTATGATTGATGTTATTTCTCCAGAAGGAGGATTGGTTGATACTAGTGAGGGAGCGTTTGTTGAAAAAGGAGTTCTTATTAACTCTGGTGAGTTCAATGGAATGAACTTCGATCAAGCGTTTGAGGCAATAGGCCAAAACCTCTCTAATCGAAAACTTGGAAAACTAAAAACTAACTATCGGCTGCGTGATTGGGGCGTTTCAAGACAGCGCTATTGGGGCTGCCCAATACCAATAATTAATTGCAATAAGTGTGGAGCTGTTCCTGTAGACCTTGAAGATTTACCTGTTAGGCTTCCTGAGGATGTTGAGGTGAGCGGTGTTGGCTCTCCATTAATGAAAATACCTGAGTTTTATAATGCATCCTGTCCAAAATGTGGCTCACCATCACAAAGAGAAACTGACACATTTGATACTTTTTTTGAATCTTCCTGGTATTTTGCGAGATACACTTGCGTGGATCAAAATAAAGCAATGCTAGACGAGCGTGCTAATTATTGGCTGCCTGTAGACCAGTACATTGGTGGTATTGAGCACGCTATTTTGCATCTTCTTTACTCTAGGTTTTTTGTGAAGCTACTCCGAGATGAAGGAATTATAACTAGCAACGAGCCATTTACAAATCTCTTAACACAGGGAATGGTTTTAAAAGACGGCGCAAAAATGAGTAAATCGAAAGGAAACACCGTTGACCCTCAAGAAATGATAGAAAAATATGGGGCAGACACTGCTCGACTTTTTATATTATTTGCAGCGCCCCCAACTCAAGATCTTGAATGGTCAGATACTGGAATTGAAGGGGCCTATCGATTTATTAACAAGTTTTATCGGCTTGTTGCAGGCTTCATTGAGGATAAAAAAGGGCAAGACGTCTCTACCCTTGAGGTCGGCTCATTAAACAATGTCCAAAAAGAGTTAAGACAAAAAACACACCAAGCATTAAAAAAAGTTGGCGATGATTTTGGAAGAAGGCACTCTTTTAATACCGCTATAGCAACTATGATGGAGCTTAACAATACGCTTTCTAGATTTTCAGATGAGTCTCCCCAAGGGTTGCTGGTTCGACAAGAATCAATTGAGATTATGTTAAAGTGTCTTAACCCTGTAATTCCTCATCTTTGTCATCATTTGTGGTTATTGCTTGGCAAAAAAGAAGCTATGGTGGATGTCCTCTGGCCAAGTGTTGATGAATCAGCCCTTATACAAGACGAGGTTCAAATCATAGTTCAGGTTAACGGAAAACTAAGGGCAAAACTAATGGCTCCAGTAGACTCTGAAAATCAAACAATTCAAGAACTTGTTTTTGCTGACGAAAGGGTTGCTAAATTTACGGATGGAAAAACCATATTGAAGGTGATCGTAGTGCCAAATAAACTAATAAATGTAGTTATCAAATAACTCTGCACTTTTGGTGGTATTTATTTATTTAGCATTTTTTCTATCTGCTCTCTTAAAATTAACTCCATAACAAAACCCATTTTCCCACCTGGAACAACTAAAGTGTTTGGGCGCGACATAAACGACCCTGCCACCATGTCTTGAAGGTAAACAAAATCGCAATATTTATGATCTTGAAATCGAACCACCACAAAACTTTCGTCTTGTGTTGGAATATCTCTAGCAATAAATGGGTTTGAGGTATCAACAGTGGGAACCCTCTGGAAGTTAATGTGTGTTCTTGAGAACTGCGGAGTGAGATAGTTAATATAGTCCCACATCCTTCTATGAATTGTGTCTACAGTGGCCTCGGCAGAATACCCTCTTTGTTCTTTATCTCTATGAATTTTTTGAATCCACTCTAAATTAACAACTGGCACAACTCCAATCAACAAATCAACATATTGAGCAACATCTATAGAGCCATCTTTTACGCCACCATGAAGCCCTTCATAAAAAAGAAGGTCACTGTTTCTTCCAACATCCTCCCAAGGTGTAAATTCACCCGCTTTTTTTCCAAACGAAGATCCCTCTTCATCTGTATGAATATAATAGCGCCGCTTACAGTGCCCTTTTTCGCCGTAATCTTTAAAGGTTTTTTCTAGTTCACCAAAAAGGTTTGCCTCTGGACCAAAGTGGCTAAAGTACTTATTTCCAATTTTTTCTTTCTTCTCCATGACGCGTTTCATTTTTTCACGGTCATAACGATGAAAACTGTCGCCTTCAATAACAACCGGCTTAGCGCCAACCCTTTCAAACAAGTGGTTAAATGCGTTTTTAACACTAGATGTGCCGGCGCCTGAAGAGCCTGTTATAGCAATCACTGGATGTTTTTTAGACATAACTTTCGATATTATAAGAAACTAAAATTATTATCTTACAAATTGGCACCGCATATTATTAATTAAATTCATAACTGCTTGAATTTAAATCACCGAGAGTTTTGGTCAATTAAAAGTCTAAATTATCGACCCTTAGAGCGTTGTCCTCAATAAAGTTCCTTCTTGGCTCAACCTCATCTCCCATTAAAGTTGTAAAAACTTCATTTGTAGCAATATCATCTTCGATTTTAACTCGAAGCATGGTCCGTGTCTCGGGGTTCATTGTGGTGTCCCAAAGCTGATCAGGATTCATTTCGCCAAGACCCTTATATCTTTGAAATCCTTGGCCTTTTCGCGCCTCATTCAGTAAGAAATTAATTACAGAAGAAAAATTTGACGTTTTTATCTCTTTAGTGCCTTTTTGGATATAACTCTCTTCTCCAAACATAGCCTCAATCTCGTCAGAGTATTTTTCAATTTTTTTATAGTCTTTAGAGGTAAAAAAACTCTCGTCAAAGCGCGTTGAAGAAACCTCTACTCCATACGATGTCATAGAGTAACAAACTTCGTTATTTTTAAACTCAACTTTGTGCTCTTCTGACATTGAACTAAGTTTATTCATTTTTCCCTGAAGATTAAGACACCACTCATTCATCTTTTTGTTGTCTTTTATGTTTGCCTTTGGCATTCCAAGGGTGGCTTTTAATAGAGGTTCGTTATATTTTTTCCCAAGTTTTTCGATAATTTCCATTGTTTTATAATAC
>Ga0209445_1000365_pt1 | contig 25614 bp, 28 predicted proteins | sample MarorgKNORR_S2LV_4_FD_188223 | JGI IMG/M metagenome (GOLD analysis project Ga0209445, IMG submission 188223) | Marine microbial communities from the Southern Atlantic Ocean, analyzing organic carbon cycling - NADW_A/KNORR_S2/LV (SPAdes) (version 2) | ecosystem: Environmental > Aquatic > Marine >... | reverse complement strand
GAGCCGCGAGGAGAGGGCGTTGACGACGGAGACGCCGACCCCGTGGAGGCCGCCCGAGATCTTGTAGCCATCTCCGCCGAACTTACCGCCGGCGTGGAGGACCGTGAGGACGACCTCGGCGGCCGTCATCTCCTCGAACTGGGGATGCCGGTCAACGGGAATTCCACGCCCGTCGTCGCTCACCTCGCAACCCCCGTCGGCCAGGAGTCGGACCCGGATGATCGAACAGTGGCCGGCCATGGCCTCGTCGACGCTGTTGTCAACGACCTCCCAGACGAGGTGGTGCAGGCCGGTCGGGCCGGTGGACCCGATGTACATGCCGGGCCGCTTCCGAACGGCCTCCAGCCCCTCGAGGACGGTGATGTCGGCGGCGCTGTACGAGGTCTCGGCGCTCGTCATCGGAGGGGCTCCACCGGGTGTGAAGGCCCAGGACTCCGACGGGAGGGAAGGCCCGCCGTTGCGAAGTGTCTGATGTTGAAAAACCGCAGGTCAGAGGGCATGTTCACGACCTGTCAAGTCTACCAGTCGAACCCCCGGATCGACCGTCTCTGGCGTGCTCTCCGGGAGCCCCGGTTGCCGATCGAAAACGGCTGCAACCGTCCGTTCCGGACTCGGTTCAGGGAGTGTCCCGAGGGACCACCCGGGCGGTCACAGAAGTGATCCTTCCGGGCCCGACCAGCGCCTCGACCCGGGTCAGCAACTGCTGCTCGAGCCAGCCCAGCTGGCTGGCCCAGGCCGGATCCTCGACGCGGACCACGAGGTCCGAGCCGCGGACGGCCACGGCCACGATCCGGCTGGCGAGTTCGGGTCCGACGATGTCTGGCCAGGCCTCGACGATGGTGGTGGTGGCATCGATCTCGGGGGCCCCCATACCCGACATCAGGCGTTCGAGGGTCCGTCGGAGCGGCACCGGACCTCCTTGACCGCCCGGGCGAGTCATTCCCCCGCCTCCGAGTCCGCCACGATCGCTCCCGCCTCCATCCGGAGCACGCGGTCTGCGTGGATGCCCGTGGGGAGCGTTCCGGCGGCGGTGACGAGAACCTGCGTGGACGGCAGCAGGCCCACGAGTCGGCCGGCTCGTCCCTCGTCGAGTTCCGAGAACACGTCGTCGAGGATGATCACGGGATCGACGCCCAGGCGCTCGCCGAGGATGCGGTGGCCTCCAAGTCGGAGTGCCAACGCCAGCGACCGCTGTTCGCCCTGCGAGGCATGCGTGCGCGACGGCAGGCCACCGAGCCTGATGCCCAGGTCGTCACGGTGGGGACCCACCGTGGTGACGCCACGCCGGATGTCGTCCGGCCGGGTCGCGGCGAGTGCCGATCCCAGTCCGGCGTCGAGCCAGTCCGACTCGTAGTCCAGGGTTGCAGCGCGCGTGCCGTCGCCCAGGGCGTCGAGGATGTCGGCGATCTCGGGCCGGAGCAACACCACCAGGTCCCTACGGGCACAGCCCAACTCATCGCCGACGCCCGCCAACTTGTCGTCCCAGACATCGAGGGTCGACGCGATCTCCCGGGTCATCCGTCCGCCCGCCTGGCGTAGGAGGGCATTGCGCTGTCGGAGGATGCGCTCGAGGTCGGTGATGAGGCCGTGGTGGCGGGGGTGCATGGCGACCAGCAGGTCGTCCAGGTAGCGGCGGCGCCCGGCAGGACCTCCCTTGACGAGGACGAGGTCATCCGGTCCGAAGACCGTGGCAACGAAGTAGCCGAGCAGATCGCGTACCCGGGTCACAGGGTTCCGGTTGACCTGCATCCGGTTGCGTCCCGAGGCAGCGAGTTCGACCTCGAGCAGCGTCGTGCGGCCACCGTTCTCGACTTCGGCCCGCAGGATCGCACGCTCGGCGCCCGTGCGGACGAGTGCCTCGGTGGGGACGCCCCGGAACGACGAGGCAGTCGCCAGCCAGGCGAGTGCCTCCATCAGGTTCGTCTTGCCCTGGGCGTTGTTGCCGACCACGGCGGTCCGGCCGTCACCCAGTTCGAGGTCGACCTTCACCAGGTTCCGGAAGTCGACGATTGATACCCGCCGGACCGGCATCGGTCGGGCCGGCCGGTCTAGGAGACGCGAACCGGCATCAGCAGATAGAGGAAGTCCGAGTCCTCCACGCCGCGGATGACCGCCGGCTTGAGCGCATCACAGGTCTCGAGGCGGAGTTCCTCGTCCGGGCACACCTCGAGTCCCGCAATCAGGTAGGCCGGGTTGAACGCCACGGTGAGGTCGTCACCGTCGTAGGTGGCGTCAACCGTCTCGTGGGCTTGGCCGATGTCCTGCGTGATGGCGATGAGTTCTAGCCCGTCGCCGCTCATCTCGAGGCGGACGGGCGTGTTGTCTGTTGCCAGGAGTCGGACGCGGCGGAGGGCGTCGAGCATGTCGTCGCGTTCAACCACCAGGGAGTTCGGGTGGTCGTCGGGGATCAGGGCCCGGTAGTTGGGATACTCACCCACGATCAGGCTGGTGACGACCTGGACGTCGCCGACCGTGAAAACCGCTTCTCGTTCACCCAGGCAGATGGTGAGGTCGTCGACGTCGCCGAGGAGGCGGCCCACGACCTCGAGTGCTCGGGAGGGAACCAGCACCGTCTGGTCACGACTCAGGATGCTCGTGCCGGGGAGGTCACGCATGGCCAGACGGTAGGAGTCGGTGGCAACGAACCTCAGTCCGTCTTCCTCGGCGGCGAGCAGGACGCCTGTGAGGATCGGACGGCTGTCATCGCCACTGGCGGCTCCCACAACCTGGTCGAGGGCAGCGGCCACCCCTGCGGCGGTCAGGGTCACTTCGTCGCCGACCGGTAACTCAAACCGTGGGAACTCGTCGGGGGCGAGTGTCCGGAGGCTGAAGTTCGAACGTCCTGAGCTCAGGCTGGCCTCGTCGTCGCCGACGACCACCTCGACCTGACCACTGTCGAGGGCATGTGCGATGTCGGCGGCCAACTTGGCCGGCAGGACCGCCACACCATCCTCCTGGCCTCCCACCTGACAGGTCACCCGGACGGTCAGATTGCGGTCGCTGCCCGTCACTGACAGGGAATCGCCCTCCAGGTGGAGGTGGATGCCCCCCAATACCTGCAGGAAGGAACCTCGAGTGGCAGCAGCACGACTGGCGACCGACAGCGCCCGGTCGAGGACATCACGCTCACAACGGAACTTCACAGGGCACTCACCTTCGGCTTAGCCGGGATCTCATCAGGTAGTAGGAAGAGTAGGCGTGTGGATTGTGGACAATGTGGCATTCTCGCAGGTAGGAGTGACATTCCGCGTCCACCGGATTTCCACGCGCTTCAACAGGCCGGACCCGAGCCGCGCTCGAGGTTGTGGAGAACAGGGTGGGCGTCCACATGTTGTCCGATGTCAATCCCCGGTCTTGATGGCGGCGGTCAGGTCTGTCACCTGGTCGTAGATCTCCTGGCGAGATAAAATCAGCGTCCGGATCTTGTTGACGGCGTGGATGACGGTCGTGTGGTCGCGGTCGCCGAATTCCCGGCCAATGGCGGGGAAGCTCAGGTCGGTGAGGTCGCGGAACACGTACATGGCAATCTGTCGGGCCTGGACCAGTGGGCGCCGGCGGCTCGGACCGATGAGGTCCACGAGCGAGAACCCATACATCTCCGACGTGTGGCGCAGGATGACCTCGGAGGTGATCATCCGTGGCTTGTTCGAGGTGACGAGGTCCCTGAGCACTGTGCGCGCCAGTTCCTCGGTCGCCGTGACCTGGTTGAGGCTGGCGTAGGCCGTGATCCGGGTGAGGGCGCCCTCGAGTTCCCGGATGTTGTTCGTGATGTTCTCGGCGATGAAGACCAGGACCTCCTCGCTCAGCAGGTTGAGATTGGTTGCCTCCTCACCCTTCTTTCGCAGGATGGCGAGGCGGGTCTCCAAGTCCGGTGGCTGGATGTCGGTGGTGAGGCCCATCTTGAAGCGACTCAGCAACCGTTCCTCGAGGGTGTTGATCTTGTCGGGTGGCCGGTCGCTGGAGAGCAGGATCTGTCCGCCGGCCTGGTGGATCGAGTTGAACGTGTGGAAGAACTCTTCCTGGAGGCCCTCCTTGCCGGCGAGGAACTGGACGTCGTCGACAAGGAGGACGTCGACTTCCCGGTAGCGCTGCTTGAACTCGGGCAGTGTCCTGTTCCGGATCGCTTCGATGAAGCGGTTCATGAACTCCTCGCTCGAGACGTACCTCACCCGAAGGCTCGGGTACTGGTCGGTCACATAGGTGGAGACGGCGCGCAGGAGGTGTGTCTTGCCGAGGCCGGCGGAGCCGTAGATGAACAGGGGGTTGTAGTGCTTTGCCGGCTCACCGGCCACGGCGAGTGCGGCGGCGTGGGCGAACCGGTTCGAGGTGCCGATGACGAAGTCGTCGAATGTGAACCGCACCGGTTGTGTGTCGGTGTCCACCAGAAGCGGATCGGCTTCGAGGGAAGTGGCGTGGTGACCGTTACCCGAAAGGTGCAGGTCGTCGATCGGTGTCGTCACGATCGTCTGCTCGGTGGCCGGGCCGATGGGGTCGAACGCGACGACCCCGAGGAGTTCGTCGTCGTGCTCCGCCGCCTGGCGGACCTCGATGCGGGGACGCAGGTGGTCGTCGGTGGCCTCGGCGACTGTCTCCGCGATGATGTCCTTGTAACGGCCCTCGATGCGGTCCCTTGTGACCGAACTCGGGACGGTGAGCACGATCTCGTCGTCCTCGATACCGGAAGGCCGGATCGAACTGAATGTCATCTGATAGACGATTTCGGAGACCTGGGAGCGAACGGCGGCTGCACACTGTTCCCACACCTCGTCGGCATCCCACACCTCGTCGACGTTCCGGTTCGGCGTCGTCTGCGTCACGTTCCTGCTCCGATCATCTTTTCCACAGGTGTGGAACCTGCTGTGGAAACCGGGCAGAACAGGCGCAACGGTGAGGAAGGAGTCCACGCCGCCCGGTTGGTGGGCGGGGCAACGTAGCACTGTGGACGACCGTCCGCGCAAGGCCGAATCACGCGCGGGAAAGATGCTGGTCGATCCCTATTTTTGCGCGCGTCGGCCCGCGACGATCGCGTTTTCGACAGGTCAAGCGTGCCGTGATCGCGTGCCGTGGCCCGACCGGTGGCCCTGTGGATAACTCGGTTCGACGGGAGCGGCCGAAGGGTTGGGGACGAGTGGTGTACGCAGGGGTGGTTGGCGCGGGGACCGGGGCGCCCGTAGCCTCAGCAGGTCGCCACGCGCCTTCGTGTGGCGCGCGTGGCCTGCCTTCACGGGTCGGCCGCGGATCGACCGCCGTCCGTTGCGGTTCGAACCCAATCGAAGGCACGCCGGGTGCTCCAACCTCTCCTGACACCGGGCGTGCCAACAGGAGTCTGCGATGAAGCGTACTTATCAGCCGAACACCCGGAGGCGTGCCCGCAAGCATGGCTTCCGCCGACGCATGCGTACCCGGGCCGGGCGGGCCATCATCAAGGCCCGCCGTCAGAAGGGCCGGACCCGTCTCTCGGCTTGATCAGCCGACTCTCCCACCGGGACGACTTTGATGCCCTTCGACGGCACGGCCGGACGGTTCGGCGCGGCTCGCTTCGCGTGCGCTACCTCGCCGGATCTCGGCCTGAGGCAAGGGTGGCGTACGGCATCGGACGATCCGTCGGCAACGCGGTCGTCCGCAACCGGCTCCGTCGACGCCTCCGTGCGGTCATGACCGGCGTCGACGCACGTGGAAGCCTCCCGGCCGGCGACTACCTGGTTCGGGCCGAGCCCTCGGCGGCCGGGGCGACGTTCGCCGAACTGCACGATGACCTCGCGGGAATCACTGGCGAACTGGGGTCGGAGGCCTGATATGGCGGCTTTCGGAGCCCTTGCCGCCCGCCCGATGTTGGGACTCGTCCGCCTGTACCAGCGGCTGGCCGACGGCCGCCCGACCCCGTGCCGGTACGTCCCGACCTGTTCGAACTATGCCCTCGATGCCCTCGAGGGCCACGGTGCGGTCCGTGGCGGCTGGCTCACCCTCCGACGCCTGTCCCGCTGCCATCCCTGGGGCCGCAGCGGTTGGGACCCGGTACCCGCCACTTCTGGCGATTCGAGCCCATTGACCGACGAGGAACGTGACACATGTTCGACCTGATCGCAAAGGTCCTCGCCTGGTTCTACGAGCTGTGGCCCTCCTTCGGGATGGCCATCGTGCTGCTCACCTTCGTCGTGATGGTGGTCCTGACGCCGCTGACCATGAAGGGCACGCGGTCGATGATCAAGATGCAGCACCTGCAACCTGAGATGAAGAAGATCCAGAACCGGTACAAGAACGACCGGGAACGGATGAACAAGGAAATGATGGCCTTCTACCAGGCCAACAGCATCAACCCCATGGGGGGTTGTATTCCGATGATCGCCCAGGCCCCGGTGTTCATCGTCCTCTACAACGTGCTGCGGGGGCTGACCCGCCGCCGGTCCGATGTCGGGGAGGTCGTCGGCTGGGCGGCCGGTCGACTGTCGACCGCACAGGATCTTGTCGGGGCCCCTGATAACGCCCGGACCTTCTACCCGGACTACCTGCCCGAGGATTCGCGCCTCTTCCTGGAACTCTCCGAGAAGACCGAGATGGTGTCGTGGGGGTTCGACCTGTCGAGGTCCCTCAGTCATGCGTTGGGAATCTCGATCGTGGCGGCGTTCCCCTATCTCGTCCTCGTCCTGGCCGTGTTTGTCACGTCGTGGGTGATGAACAAGCAGATCCGTGGCCGGAACAAGGGTCAGTCCACGAATCCGCAGCAGGAAATGATCATGAAGGTGATGCCCTTCTTCCTGCCGGTCATCTCGTACGGTCTCGACGCCGCCCTCGTCACCTACTTCGTCGTGTCGAACCTGTACCGCACAGGCCAGCAGTTCTACATCACCCGGGCCATGTATGGCGATGGCCAGGAGGCTCCGGCCGTCGTGGTGCCGGCGCCGATCCAGGAGTCGGAAGACAAGCCGAAGTCCGGCAAGGGCGGGAAGGGTGGTCCGAGCGGGAAGGCGGATCGCCGGCCGTCCGGGAGCGGAGGCGGAGGTCGCAATACGGGTGGTCCCGGAGACGTGTCCGACGAGGCCCGAAGTCGGCGTACACGAGCCGGGGGCAGTGGTACGGACGGCCAGAGCGAGAAGAAGGCAACGAATCCTCGAGAATCGGAGTCGGTGCAGAACGAGGGACCGATCAGCCAAGGCCGGCGGAATAAACGGAGCAGGGCTGACGGTTCGTCAGGCGTGCTCGGCCGTCGGGTTCGGCGTCGGCGAAAGTCCAAAGAGCCGGAAGCCAGCGACGGGCGCCCACCGGCGGCCCGCCACGGTGGTGGTCGGACCACCCCCCCGGGTACGGCCCGGGCACGGGGTGCGAGCCGCAAGAACAGGAAGAAGAGGAAGTAATCCATGGAATGGATCGAGACAACCGGAGCGACAGTCGACGATGCCAAAGAGCGGGCACTGGACCGCCTGGGCGTGGCCGAGGACGAGCTGGAGTACGAGATCCTGGCGGAGGCTTCACGGTCGATGCTGGGACTAAAGAAGACCGATGCCCGGCTGCGGGCACGGGTCCGTCCACGCGAGCCTCGTCAGAGGGTCGAGCGTAGGGACCGGGATCGCAGTCGAGGCCGTCGGGGCGACCGGTCCCGGGCCGGCAAGGGCAAGGGGAACGGGCGCAATGACGGCGGGCAGGGCGACGGGAACAAGCAGCGCGGCGACCAGGCGAAGAAGGGCGACGGGAACAAGCAGCGCGGCGACCAGGCGAAGAAGGGCGACGGGAACAAGCAGCGTGGCGACCGGGCGAAGAAGGGCGATGGGGACAGCAAACGCGCCGATCGGGCGAAGCCGTCGGCGGGTTCCCCGGACGGGGATTCGAAGGAGACGTCGTCGAATCGACGCCGGGGAAGGGGCTCTGGCGTTTCGGGGGAAGCCGGGACGGGCGTAGAGTCCACCAGCGATGATCGGGCCAGTGCCGGTCGGGACGAAATCGCGCCGGATCCGGCGCCCAAGGGAGAACAGATGGAATTAGAGACCCAGTCGGAGATCGTCGAGGCCTTTGTCACGGGTCTGCTCGACGAGATGGGACTCGATGCCCGTGTCGTAAGCACAATCGAGGACGATCGCCTCTCGGTCGAGGCGCAGGGCCTGAACCTGGGCCTCGCTATCGGCCATCGCGGCGAGACGGTCCGCGCCATTACCGAGATCGCCCGCACGATCGTCCAGCGCAGGTCCGAAGGAGACGCGGTGGGCTTCCTGAGCGTCGACGTCGGGGGCTACCGGGAACGTCGCCGGACCTTCCTCGAGGAATTCGCCCGGAATCAGGCCGATGCGGTCCTCGACGACGGACGGGCTCGAGCACTCGAGCCGATGGGCTCTGCCGATCGTAGGGTCATCCACGACACGGTCTCGGAAATCGACGGCGTCGAGACCGAGTCCGAGGGCTCCGATCGGGATCGCCGGGTGGTGATCCGGCCCGTCGCCGACTGAGTACAGCAATGGACGGCGGTGTCGGGCGGGTGCTCGACGCTGCGGTCGACGAGGGCTTCCTTACCGCCGGTGCGGCGTCCGCGGGGTTCCGTCACAGTTCCGGCTTCCTTGCCGGCACTCCCCTGCCCGCTGCAGGCCAGGCCGCCGTGGATCTGGGCTCCGGTGGTGGTCTCCCGGGACTGGTGCTGGCGACCCTTACGAACTGCAACTGGTTTCTGGTGGAGCGCAGCGAGCGCCGTTGCCGCTTCCTCGAATGGGCGGCGCGGTCCCTTGAGGTTTTCGACCGCGTGTCGGTTGTGCACGCCGACGCCACGGAGGTGGGGCGGGGCGAGCTGCGCGGCTCGGTGACGCTGGTGACGGCGCGGGCATTCGGCCCGCCGGGCGTCACCATCGAATGTGGGGCGCCGCTCCTGGCCGACGAGGGACACCTGGTCGTGAGCGAACCACCGGAAGACGGACTGGCCCGCTGGCCGGAGGATCCCTTGAGAGAACTGGGGCTCTCCGATGCGGGTGCCTGGGAGCACGAGGGAGCCCGATTTCAGGCATTCCGGTCGGACGGACCCTGTGGCGACCGGTATCCGCGTGCATGGACGGCGATGGAACGCACGCCACTGTTCTGACACCTGCCTGGTATTGCGGTCCTCGGGAGAATTGTGGGTAAAGCCCCATGTTTCCGGGGATTTTGGTGAATTCAGCCGACGTCGAGTTCCCCGGAGAGGTCGGAGAGCCATCCTTGGAGTTCGCTCAGGGCCTGTCTGGCCTCGGCCCGTTGGTGGGTGCTCAGGGAACGCGGCTCCCTGGCGGTGAGGCGGGTGTCGATGGTGTCGGACCAGGCCCGCAGCAGTTCGGGCAGTGCTCCCCCACCGCTGCCTGCGCGCGGTGTTCCGGAACGTCCGGCACTGGCGCCGTCGCGTAGGAGTTGTTCGAGGGAATCCACGGAAACCTTCCAGGGGGAATTCTCGGTCGGGCCCTTGAGGCCCTCGACCCGCTCCTCCTTGAGCCATCGTCGGATCGTGGAGGCCTCGTAGCCGAAGCGCCGTGAAGCTTCCTTGAGGGACACGTACTCGGCCATGGAACTCCGATTGTGGGGTTCGACGCATGTGATTCGCCGGATCGGACGGGTTTCGACATGGTACCCCGATGGACAACGATGGGGAGCGATAGTTGTTCATTGGTGTCGAATTCGGCGACCCCGTTTTCCCGGCGGACAGTTCTGTCGATCACCTGAGCCAGGGGCGGGACGAGGAGAGGCGGGCAGGAGACGAGGCTCGTAAGGTCCCGGATGGTTCCGAACACTCCGGAGGTTTCCGAATGGTTCGGAACTGTTCGGATCCGGAGGGTCCCGGATCGGGAAGGCCCCATTCGGGGGAAGGTCGACGCCTGGTCATCGAATGCTCGGAGGATTGAGTATCCGCGCACGCCAAGGTGATCGCGTCCGGTCCGTGCCCTCCGTGGTGGGTGAACGAGTTCTCAACGGATCCTCCGAACCCTTCGAACAGTTCGGAGTATTCCGAACCCTTCGAACTGTCCGCCACGGCGCAGTCTGCCGGCGCTACGGTCGGCACCATGGATCCTGCGCCCACACCGTCGACCTCCACCTCCCCGGCCGACGCCGTTCGGCGCGGTCCTGCGGGCGAGGACGAGTTGTACCTCGACGAGATCCTGTCCCTGACGCCCATCAAGCGCACCCGCCTGTACACCTTTCGGGACCAGGGCCGGTTCGGGCCCGTGCGCGAGGCACCGGGCCCCACCTGCCCTCGCCCGGTCTTCCTCCTCGAGGGCGTTGCCGGCGTCTGCGAGGAATTGGGCTATCCGATCCCGAGCGTTGCCGACATCCTCGCCTTCCGTAGCGCAGGAGTGGCAAGGGCAAGCGGCGACGACATCGTCGAGACCGCATGGCGGGACTCGTCGGAGAAGGCGTCTCCGGAAACCAACGTTGATCCCGCTCGCGCCCGGGTTTCGGGCCTGGAATCCGTCCCCGGGACGGCGCAGCGCCGCACCGAACTCGAGTTGGAGCAACGTGGGGCCATGCCTCGAGCCCGCGATCCCGGTCGTGGCCTCGGCGCGCCCTCCGAGGACCCCAACAGGCAGGCGATCGAAGCGGCTCTCCACGAGGAGCGGGCCCGACAGTTGGAAGAGGAGCACGAGGCCTTGCGCGCCGAAAGGGATCGGGCACGGGCCGAGGAAGCGGCGGGTCGGGAGCGTGTCATCACCCTCGAAGCCGACCTCCGGATCACAGACGCGGCGAGGGAGCGGGCACTCGAGGACCTGGTGGCCCGGGATTCCCGCATCAGACGCCTGGACAGCGACCTCGAGGAACGGACGGCCGAGGCGCATCGCTTGAATGCCGAACACCGTGGTGTCCAGGGAGATCTGCGGCAGGCGGTTGCCGAACGCGATGCGGCCCGGGGGGAGCGCAACGACCTCCGCGGCGATCGCGACGCCCTTCGGGAGGATGTAAGCGATGCACGTGAGGAGAATGCTGCATTACGACCTGAGGTCGAACTGCTCCGGGCAAACACCACGAGGGGATTTCGGCGCCGTCAGAGGCGTCAGGCGAAGCGCGACTCGAAGCCCGGCGTGGACACCGCATCTGCTGATGAGGCCGAGGCCTCGTCGACCGACGAGTCGGCCTGAGAATCCCGGCTGTCCTTCGGGGGAGGCCACACAAGGGCCTCCGGGTTGGTGCTCAGGCGTCCGGGGAGGTGGTGGGGTCCGCTGCCCAGTCGGACACTGCCACAGTGAGTTGATCGGCGAGTTCGGCGGTGGCGGGAACCACCGACGACGGGGGAGCCAGCGTGCAGAGCACCGCCGGCATCCGTGTTCGACGCAGGATCGGGAGCCTCATGCCGCGGACTGCGACCTCGGTACCGGTCATACCGTCGGCCAGCACCTGTTTGAGGGCTGCGGCGCAACGTTGAGCCAGACGGAGGCCACCCTCGCTGTGGAAGCCCTCGGTGGCGAAGTATGCAACCTCCGGGGCGGGCAGGTTCTCGATGCGGAGCCCGAGGTAGGCCTCCGCCTCGAACCGGTTGGCTGTGGCGGCCTGGGTGGTGTCGTCCGGATGGTCGAGGGCGACGACGTTTGCACCACGGGTTCGCAGACCGCGCGACAGTGCGGCGGCGAGGGCGCCGCAGCTGCCAAAGTGGCCCAGGGCGATCCGCCGTTCGTCGAGGTCGGGTCGGCTGCGCAGAAGTAGGTCGAGTTCTCGGACTTGGGCCACAGGGGTGGTGCCGGCTGAACGGCTGGCCAGGTGGCGGAGGGATCGGACCGTGGCGGCGCCGGCGATGCCATCCAGGATGAGGCCGGAATTGCGCTGGAAGTCCCGAAGTGCGACCGATGTGTCGGTCCCGAAGATCCCGTCGATCCGACCGGCATCAAATCCGAGGCTGCCGAGCCGCAACTGGAGGTCGGCCACGTCGTCGCCCCGCAGCATCGGGGCATGCAGGTAGAGGTTGCGGTCGCCCAGTCGGTATCCGGCCTCGATCAGCGACGACAGCGTGTGTTCGTCGACGAGGCCGTGTTCATGGAGGCCGCGTTCGGCCTGGAAGCGGGCGACCTGGGCCGATGTGTCTTCTCCGTAGTGGCCCGCGGTGGCCTCGGCAGGGGCAACGGGATGTCCGGCCGTGTCGAGGCGGCGGTGTAGGTCTCGGACGCCCTCGCCGGTGTCACCGGGCCGGAGGGGTTCACCGATCGGGGTGGTGTCCTCGGGGACCATCGGACGGTGCGCCGAACCGCTGGTCGGGCGGGGCGTTCGAGATGGCCTAGAGGTGGGCAGACAGCTCCTCGAGGAGCTGTGCCTTGCCCTTGGCGCCGACGATCTGAGCGGCGGGCTCGCCGTCGCGAAAGAGAATCATGGTGGGGATGCTCATGACCTGGAAGCGTCGGGCCAATTCTGGGGCCTCGTCGACGTTGACCTTGGCGATGCGTAGCGCACCGGCCTGTTCGTCGGCGATCTCCTCGAGGATCGGGGCGACCATCTTGCAGGGCCCGCACCACTCGGCCCAGAAGTCGACGAGCACGGGCTCGGTGGCGGAGCCGATCTCCTCGTCGAAGGTGGTCTCGGACAGGTTGCTGATGGCTCCGGCCATGGCGTGCCTCGCTTGCGGTCTGGAGGATTGGGTGTCGGTCGGGCGACCGTGTGGCCCCTTTCTACCCGTTCACGGAGGCGACGGGGGAGAGGGGCCGGTGGTTGCCGGTCACGCCTTCAGTCGTGGCGGCTCTGGAGCCAGCGCTCGGCGTCGATGGCGGCCATGCATCCGGAGGCAGCGGCGGTGATGGCTTGGCGGTAGGTGTGGTCCTGCACGTCGCCGCAGGCGAAAACGCCCTCGATGTCGGTGGTCGACCGGTCGGCGTGGGTCAGCAGGTAGCCGTTCTCGTCCATGGGGAGTTGGCCGATGAACAAGTCGGTGTTGGGCTGGTGGCCGATGGCGATGAACACGCCGGTGACCGCCAACTCCCGTACTTCGTCGGTGCCGGTGTCCCGCAGTCGCAGGCCGGCGACCTTGTCGTCGCCGAGGATGTCGTCGACGACCGTGTTCCAGGCGAACTCGATCCGGGGGTTGTCGAAGGCCCGGTTCTGCATGATCTTGGAGGCCCGGAGTTTGTCGCGGCGGTGGATGACGGTGACCTTGCTGGCGAACTTGGTGAGGAAGGTGGCCTCCTCGAGGGCCGAGTCGCCGCCGCCCACCACGGCGATCTCCTGGTCGCGGAAGAAGAAGCCGTCGCAGGTGGCGCACGTCGAGAGGCCGTGGCCGATGAGCCGCTGCTCGGCCTCGAGGTTGAGCATCACAGAGCGGGCACCGGTCGAGATGATGACCGAATCGGCGGTGTGGGTGGGTTCGGCAATGTCAGGGTCGCCGACCCAGATGCCGATCGGCCGTGCGGAGAGGTCCACCCGACTGGCCTTGACGGTCTCGATCTCGGCGCCGAAACGGGCTGCCTGGGTTCGCATGTCGACCATCAACATCGGGCCCATGATCCCCTCGGGGAAGCCGGGATAGTTCTCGACGTCAGTGGTGAGCATCAGTTGGCCGCCGGGCTGGTCGGAGTTCGACGACGGCTCGCCCTCGAGCACGAGTGGGGCGAGGTCGGCACGCGCCGCGTAGATGGCGGCGGTGAGGCCGGCGGGACCGGAGCCGATGATCACGACTTCTCGGTGCGAGGGGGGCATGGGGGGGCTCCTGGGGAACTCGTGGAAGAGGTGGTCAGTCGGCGGAGCGGGTGCGGCGGGACCACAGCCAGGCGCCTGCTGCGACGAAGGCTGCTCCGAGGACGAGGTGGGCCGACCAGGACTCTCCCGGCAGGGCCGTGTCGAGGAGGCGAAACAGGCCGATGCCGACCAGGGCGAGGACGGCGGTGCCGGCGATGGCGATGAAGGTTCCGAGCACGATCGCCCGGGTGGCGGTGAGGAGCGGTTCGGTGGTTCGGGAGCGCACGGTGCCGACGGCGTCGACGATCCGGTCGGTGGCGCGGGAGGCGAGGTCGCGCGGTTCTTCGTCGGAGGAGGGGGTACCCGCATCGGCCATGGAGCGTGAGCCTACAAGGGGCGTTCGCGGCCCGATCGGGGGTCAGTCGTGGGCTGGCGGCCAGGTGAAGGTCTCGCAGGTGTGCGCCTCTACGAGTGCCCACGAAGTGGGTCCGACGTAGAGCAATCCGAAGACCGGGAGATCGCCCTGGAAGAAGAGACTAGTTGTGCCCAGCACCTCCTCGCCGTCGAGGATCTCGGCCTCGTCGATGCCACAGTCCGGTGGCCAACCGCTTGCGGGTACGGGTCCGGCGGGGATCGCTTCGCCTGCTCGGATGATGGATGCCAACTCCTCGGCATCGGGGAAGAGGAACGTGAAGGTGTCGAATTCGGAGTAAGCGGAGTCTGTGGAGGTCTGGGCGTCGTCGAAGGCCGACATGGTGTCGCCGTCCGCGGAGCCGGCGGCCAGACGAGACTCGGTGCCGCCAACCTCTTCGAGGGTCTCGACTTCCTGGAGCGACGCTTCGCCAACTCCCGACCCATCGACGCCGGCTGCATCCGCGGTCACGATGGCCGAGAGATCGAGTGTCGTGGCGGGTGCATCGTCGGTCGCGGGGGCAAGTGTTGTGGCGGGTGCATCGGTAGCCGGGAGGGCGAGTGCCTGGACGGGAGCCTCGGCCGCCGAAGGAACCGACTTCTCTGAAGCATCCATGGTGGCGTTGGTTGCAGTAGCGGATACGGAGGGTGGGGTGGTCTCATCGGGGTCCGAAGCCTGCACCTTCGCCGTCGGTGCCGTGGTAGCCACGACGGCGACGTCCGTCTCGCCGGCATCGTCTCCGGAGCCCATGATGCCGATGCCGACGAGCAGTGCGATTGCCGCGGCGACGGCGGCGGCCGGTACGGCGCGCGCTCGGCGGCGGTGCGTGGCCAGGGAGTGGACGTCGGTGCTGGTGGCCGATGCCCCGAGCGCCGCGGCGATTCCCGCTTCCCGGACGGAGGCGGTCGGAGGATCGACCGGTGCGGCAATGGCGGAGCACGCGGTTCGCATCGCCGCCACCCGTTCGACCAGTGCCCGGTCGGCATCGGCGGGCAGGACGGCCTCACCATCGACGATGGCGGAGGCCAGTTCGTCGAGGGCGTTGAGTTCGGCCGGGATGTGCGGTTCGTTCATGGTCACTGGTTCTGACGTTCGTCGGGGGCCTCGGGGTTCCCGAGCCGGTCGGCAAGTGCGGCCCGCCCGCGCGCGATGCGTGAGCGCACGGTGCCGGGTGGCAGGTCGAGCGCCTCGGCGATGGCGGCGTAGTCGAGGTCGCAGAGGTCACGTAGGACCACGGCGATGCGGAAGTCGTCGGGTAGTTCGGCGAGTGCGGCGTCGATGTCGAGCCGGTCGGCGAGTCCGGCGTCCGACGGATCCGCCTCGGAGCGGGGCAGGACCTCCTCGACGGGGACCGGACGACGTCCCCGTCGGCGAAGTTCGTCGAGGCAGGCGTTGGTGGTCACCCGGTGGAGCCAGGTCGTGAACCTGGCTCGGCCGTCGAACCGGTCGAGGCGCGTCGCAATGGCGATCAGCGCCTCCTGGGTGGCGTCGGCGGCGTCGGCGTCGTTGCCGGCCATTCGGCGACAGATCGACCAGATCCTGTCGTGGTGGCGGCGCAGGAGTCGGTCGAGGGCCTGTCGGTCGCCGGAGCGTGCCGCGGCGACCAGGTCGTCGTCGCTTGGATCGTCGAAGGGCGGTGGAGCGGCGATGGCCGGAAACTAGTCCCAGCCGAGCAGGCTCCACCCAGCACCCAGGAGGGCGGAGGTGAGAACCACGGCGGCGACCAACGTGACGAGGAGGAGGAGTCCGAGCACGGTGGCGGAGATTCGGCTGAGGGCACGGTGGCGGTTTTCGACGGCGTCGAGTTCGGGCCCGGCTTCCACAGGCCGCAACGCCATCCGAAAGTCGAGCACATTCGTGGGACGATCGGCCTCCGGTGCGGTCAGCATCCGGTCGACGAACTGTCGGAGGTGTGCGTGGACCTCGGCACGTGGGCAGTGAGCCAGCAACTCGGCCAGTAGGACCACAAGCGCTTCGAGGTCGGCCTGCGGGTCGAACGGCCCGGGCCCGCCCTCTCCGGTTCCCCGGAAGTCGGTCAGGAGGATTGCGCCGTCTGCGCGGACGAGGACGTTCGAGGAACGCAGCGCACCGTGGGGGATCCCCGACCCGTGGGTGGTCTCGAGCACCCTGGCCACGGCATCGATCAGGGCGACGACGTCGTCGGAGTCGAGGTCGGGCTGCCGATCGAGGAGGCGGTCGAGCGGCGTCGCATCGACCCGTTCGGTCACGACCACGGCGAGGCCGTCATGGTCGGTGACGTCGAACACGGCGGCGACGCCGGGGAGGGGGAGGTGGGCGGCACCGGTGGCGACGTCGCCGGCGTGGACGAGCTTTACGGTTACGGGGCGTTCGAGCACGGCATCGTGTCCTGCCCACACCTCGGTGCGTGTCGTGCTGCCGAGGAGTTCGTCCAGGCGATACCGGGCGGCGATGATCGCCCCGGGTGCGCCACCGCGAGGGTGCTGCAGTGCCATCGCCACCGACGGTAACGAGTGGCCCGTTTCCAGTGGTGTATGGCTGGTTCGGCCCGGTCGGGCCCCGGGCCGGTCAGGCCTTCAGGACCATGCCCACGCCGACGAGGCCCGGGCCGCCGTGGCTGGCGACGACGGGGCCGACCACGTCCACGCGGATGTCGTTGCGGCCGGTGTCTGCCGCCACCTGGGCGACGAACGCGTCGATGTCGTCGGCCATGGCGTGGGCGATCGCCAGGCGGTCGATGTTGTCGGCGTTGTCGGTGACGGTCGAGCGCAGCCACTCGAGGGCTTTCTTCCGGGTGCGCTGCTTGCCGGCCTCCTCGACCTCGCCGGAGCTGAAGTCGAGTAGGGGCTTGATCGACAACATGCTGCCGAGCAACGCCTTGGCGTTGCCGATCCGGCCGCCCTTCTTGAGGTTCTCGAGGGTGTCGAGGACCGCATAGACCCGGGTCCGGTCCGAGAGGTCGGCGACGACAGCGGTGATTTCGTCTGCGGATGCGCCATCCGAAGCGGCCTGGGCGGCCGCAAGCACGATCGTGCCGAGTCCGCAGGTGACCGACCCGCTGTCCAGCACCCGGATGTCGCCGTCGATGTTCCGTGCGCCGGCCTCGGCGGCCTCCATCGTCGCCGACACCTTCCGCGAGAGGTTGACGCAGACCACCTGGTCGGCGCCGCCGTCGAGGGCACGGCGAAACGCCTGGTCGAACTGTCCGGGCGATGGCGCGGCAGTCTGTGGGAGGTGCTCGCTGGTCGCCATGCGGGCGTAGAACTCGGTGATGCTGAGCTGCTCGCGGTCGATGAGCTCCTCGTCGCCGAAGCGGATGCTCAGGGGCACGATCTCGATGCCGTACGACGCGACTTCGTCGTCGGTGAGATCGCAGGCACTGTCGGTGACGATCCTGACGGTCATGGGTCCTCCCCGGGGTTGGGCGCAGCGTAGTCGTCGGACGGATCGGGTCTGCTGTTGCGGGCGGATCGGAACCACCACACACCGAGGACCAGCAGCGCCCCGGCGAGGAGGAGTACGCCGACACCGGAGAGTTGGGTGCTGCGCACCAGAAGTGTCGACGACTGGAGTTGTAGGAGTTCCGAGGGGTCGGGCGAGCGGACCGTGATCTGGAGGCGGGCGTCGCCTGAGGCCCTGGCCTCCACGAGGATGGAGATCCGGTTGCTGCCCGGATTCAGCGTCGCATCGAGGGTGTCCCCGTCCGGGAAGTCGAGCCGACCGTCGGATTCCAGGTGCAGCCGGACATGCACAGGCACGGAGAGGCCGTTATCGACCGTGAAGGGGACGGTTGCCCGTCGGGACGTGAGTCGGACGTTCTGGTCGTCGGGCGCCTCGAAGGCGTCGAGGACCACGAGGACGGCGTCGTAGACGGCACGAAGGTACGGCTCCCCCTGCCCGGTGTCGAGTTCTGCTGCTGCAGTCGCCTCGAGCAGGTCGTCGAGGTGTGCGATCTCCGGCCGCCGTCCCCCGACGAGCGATTGGTAGGCCTCGATCGTGATCTCGACGAGGCCCCGGTCCCGGACCTTTGCTGCGGCGGAGGCGACCGGCTCGGGCCACAGGGTCTTCAGGGGGATCGTGTCGGGGTCGAGGGTGGCGATCGAACTGAAGAGGACGGGGAGCGGCGCCAGGTCGACGAACGGAGCTTCTTCCAGCCCTCCGAGCAGGACGTCGAGGAGGTGGGCGTCCAGCGCCGAGGGATCGGAGATGGTGATCACGGTCTGACGCGGGACGACGGGCTCGGTCCAACTGCGTACCGCCAGGTCGGCGAGCAGGTGCTGGACGGCGGCCACGGGTCCGTCGGGGCCGGCGAGGTGCTCGCTGAGATCGGGGTCGATGACGAGGGCAGTGAACGGCGAGCCGCTGGCGCCGCGGAGCCGGACGGGCTGGGTCATGGCCGCCAGGTCGTCGGGGCGGGGATCGAGGTGGTCGGCGCCGACGATGAAGCGTTGGCTACCGAGGTGGCTGAGGAGGTCGAGGGTCTCGTCGATGCCGGTGGGTGGAAGGTGGACGATCGACCGGTCGGGGGTGGTTCCGAGTTCGTCGGCGAGTGCGAGGTCTCCATGGTCGAGGATGTCTCGATAGATGTCGGGGCGTTCGGCTTGGCGCCAGGCCTCCGGATCGGCGGTGACGAACGGTGACGAGGCCAGCCGGATCCCACCTCCGATAACGCCGATGAGGTCGTCGAGCAGTCGGGCGTGGGCGGCGTCGCCGGACTGGGCGAGGGCGACGACGGTCGCCGGCGGCATGCGCAGGTCGGTGGCCACGAGTGGGTGGTCGACGAGGGCGTCGACGACGGATCGGAGGCTGCGGACGGTGTCGGGGTCGATGCGGTTGGCCCCGTCGGATTGGAGTGGTGGGGGTCCGGTGATCTCGATGACGAGGGCGGTCAGGAGCGGGAACGGGGGCCTGCCGTCGGGGAGGTGGAGCACCATCGTGTGGATCCGGTCGAGAAGTTCGCCGTCGAGCGTGGTGAGCAGGATCGAGAGCGGGTGCACCGATCCGGGATTCGTCGGGAGGTCGTTCCCGGGTCCGATGTGGAGTTCGAGGGAGGCCACGCCTCCGGCGCCGAGGTGGTCGGCGAGTGGGAAGGTCACCGGAGAGCCCACCGGGTCGGGGAGTGCCTCGCCTTCGACGTGTACTCCGCCGAGGAGCCCGCTGGCGCCGACGGACTCGTGGAGGCGGAAGGTCAGGAGCCCCTCGTCGACCGATCCGGTAACCCGGAGGTCGATGGCGAGTACGCCCAGGCTGTCGACCCAGGGCGACTGGCCGACCAGGGTGATGCTCCCGCCGGCCTCTGCAGCGCCGGCCGGCAGGGGCATAGTCGATCCGAGCAGTGTGAGGGCGCCGAGCAGGGCGGCGGCGACCGACGAGGCGAGTCGGCCCGTGGGCGGTGGGGGGGTCACGAGGATCGGGATTCCAGGCGGAGCACGGCGAGGCCGCCGGGCCGATCGGTGAATCCCGCCGATCGGTAGAGGTCCAGTGCAGGGTCGTTGTCCGGCTGGGTGTTGACGAGGACCGTCGTGGCTCCATGGTGCGCCAGCCAGTGGAGGGCGTCGTCGAGGAGCATCCGACCGATGCCCCTGCCCTGGTGGTCCGGGTCGACGGCGAGGCGTTGCAGGTAGCCCTGGTCGCCCGAGCGCCCCGTGACGGCATAGCCGACGACCTTCCTTCGTGTCGGGCCGCCGACGGACACGACCCGCTGCCGGCAGGAGGGCGTGGCGGTCCGGGCCTCGTCGAAGGCGATCCGGTCGAGTCGCCAGAACGGGGAGAAGGCGGCGGCGTCGATGTCGAGCACGCGCGACAGGTCGCGACGTCGCATGCGACGGGTGCCGCGGCGGCGGGTGGTGGAGCCGTCGACCGGACGGGGATCTGCGAGGAGGAGGTACAGGTCCTCCTCGGTCCGGAAGCCGGCGTCGAGGAAGGGTCGCTGCTCGTCGGGGGTCAGCGCCGAGGTGAGGATCGTGTCGTAGCCGTGGGCCCGGACGTGGTCGACGACCTCGGCAACCGATGGCGGGTCGAGCAGCCCGCCGCCGAGGGGGACGACCTGGGCCTCTGGGCAGTCGCCGCGACGGGGGCCGAAGCGGAAGCGGACGCCGGTGGAGGCGGTGAACATCCGGGATCGGGCGGGCGACCGGGATGACCGGGAGACGGATGACAGCAGGGCCATGGCGATGGGCCCACACTACGGCGAGTGGGTGGTGGTGGCCCGTCGCAACCGGCGATGGGCACCGCCCGTCGGGGGTGTGGCACGGCACCCCGGGCGCCCGGACGCCGGGGGGTACGCTCGCCGCGGTGAGCGTCCTCGTGGTGACCGACGAACGCTTCCTCGACCACCGGCCGGGAGACTTCCACCCCGAGCGGCCGGCGCGGCTGGAGGCGGTGTGGTCGGGCCTCGACGCGGCCGGCCTCGGCGATGCGGTGGTTCGGCGGCCGGCGGTGGCTGCGTCCGAAGAGGACCTGCTGCGGTGCCATCCGGCCTCGCACCTCTCCTCCCTGATCGAGCTCGACGAGGCGGGTGGTGGTCGGGTCGACGCCGATACGGCGATGAGCGCCGGCTCGTGGACTGCGGCGCGCCTGGCTGCCGGGGCGGGCCTCGTGGCCGTGGGGGCCCTGCGCGACGGTGAGGCGGACACGGCCTTCTGCGCCGTCCGCCCGCCGGGCCACCACGCCACGCCGACGCGGGCGATGGGCTTCTGCCTGCTCAACAACGTCGCTGTTGCAGCGACGGTGCTGGCCGACGGTGGCGAGCGGGTGGCCATCGTCGACATTGACGCCCACCACGGGAACGGGACCCAGGACGCCTTCTACACGGATGACCGGGTGCTGTACGTCTCGTGCCACCAGTGGCCGCTGTACCCGGGCACTGGTGCGCCCGACGAGGTGGGTGAGGGGGCGGGTACCGGGTCGACCGTCAACCTGGCCCTTCCGGCCGGCGCTGCCGGCGACACCTACCGGTATGCGTTGGACGCCGTGGTGATCCCGGTGGTCGAGCGCTTTGCCCCCGACTGGCTGCTGGTGTCGGCCGGGTTCGACGCACACCGTTCTGATCCACTCACCCAACTGGGCCTCACCGCCGGCGACTTCGCCGACCTGACCGCCCGACTGGTCGGCCTCGTGCCGACCCGGCGCAGCATCCTGTTCCTCGAGGGGGGCTACGACCTCGACGGCCTGGCTGCCGCCTCCGGGGCGGCAGTGGCCGCTGCGATCGGCGTCGACTTCCGTCCGGAGGCGGCCAGCGGAGAGGGTCCGGGTAGGGCGGCGGTCGACGAGGCGGCGGTGCTGCACGGGCTGGTGGAGCGATGACTGGGGAATCGACGGGTGCGCTCTTCGGGGCGCAATGTGCGGTGGTCGGCCCCCTGGCCCGGCGGTTTGCCGCCGACGGCCAGCGGCTCTACCTCGTCGGCGGGGTCGTACGCGATGTGCTCCTGGGCCGGATCGGGGACCACCCCGACTTCGACCTGACCACCGACGCCCCGCCGGACCGCATCCGTCGGCTCATCGAGGGGGTGGCGGACGCCGTCTGGCTCCAGGGTGAGAAGTTCGGCACCATCGGAGCCCGCCTGGGGGGACACACCTTCGAGATCACGACGCACCGGGCCGAGGCGTACCTGTCGGATTCCCGGAAGCCGGTGGTGTCGTTCTCGACACGGCTCGAGGACGACCTCCTGCGACGGGACTTCACGGTGAACGCCATGGCGTTCGACGTTGTCGACGAGACCCTGCACGATCCCCTGGGTGGGCAGGCAGACCTCGACGCCCGCCTGTTGCGCACCCCGCTCGCACCGGAGGAGTCGTTCTCGGACGATCCGCTGCGCACGCTGCGCGCCGCCCGCTTCCTCGCCGGCTACGAACTGACGGCGGCGCCGGGGTTGCTCGAGGCCGCCGGGTCCGTAGCGGAGCGGCTACGGATCGTGTCTGCGGAACGCATCCGCGACGAACTGTGGCGGCTGTTCGCCCTGCCGGATCCCGGGGTCGGCTTTGCCTTCCTGGACGAGGCCCGCCTGTTGCCCCTGCTGCTCCCGGAGGTCTCGGACCGGTCGGCCGAGCAGCGGGCCGAGGCATTTCGCCGGTCTGTGGCGGCCGAGCCGGTGCCCGAGGTACGCCTCGCTGCGCTGCTTCTCGAAATGCCGGCTCCGGAGTTGGACGGGCGTCTGCGGGCACTGCGCCTGTCGGGCGAACAGCGGACGAAGGTGCTCGGACTGGTGTCGGCCGTGGGGAGGGTTCGAGAACGGACGGACGACGGTTGGTCCGACGAGGCGGTCCGGCGACTGGCCGCATCGGCGGGCGACCAGCTGGCGGCGACGGTTGCCCTGGCGACGGCCGCCGGTGTGGCGACCGGGATATTGCAGACGCGTCTCGGGGCCCTGCGCGCCGACGGCGAACTCGACGACCTGGGCCCGGCACTGGGTGGCGCCGAGGTCATCGACCTGCTCGGTCTCGAGCCCGGCCCCGACGTGGGTGAAGCCCTGGCCTGGTTGGCAGACCTGCGGTTCGGGGAGGGCCGGCTGGATCCGGACGAGGAGGGGCGTCGCCTCGTGGCCTGGTGGGAGGGCCGCTGACGGGGGACTCCTTCGCCTGGGTGCACGTCGGGAGGCGCCGGAGTGTCTTGCGGACATGCCCTACAGTGGAGCATGGCCATCGGACCGGCGACCAGGGGACTGGTGCCGGATCCGCGTCCCGCCGACGTCGACTACCGACTGGTCCGGCAGGGCAGGCTCACGGCCTTTCGCAACGGCGTCCTCGCCCGCGACCTGGTCTGCGACGCCCAACCGATGCTGCGGCGCAATGCCCACCACTGTGGCAAGCGCACCGGCGAGACCTGTCCGGTCTGCGAGGAGTACGAGTTGGCACACGTGGTCTACGTGTTCGGGCCCCGTCTCCCCGCCCACGGTCGCTGCCTCTCGGCGCCCGGCGAGCTGGCCCGCTACGACGCCCGACCGGGCACCTTCGCCGTCTACACCGTCGAGGTGTGTGCGGCCTGCGCCTGGAACCACCTGGTCCGGGTCAGCTCGATCGGCCGCGGCTGACCACGTGGGAACCGGCGCTCCGTCCTTCGACGGCGCCACGCGTCACACGGTTCGCAATCGATGCTCGCCGAGGACGCTGCTACGCTCCTGATCGACCGCCGGCAGCCACAGCGCGCTGGACGGGAAGGGAGGCAGGAGATGACCCAGCAGATGACGGTGCCAGCCGTTCGGGCACGCAAGGCGTCGGACGGCGCCGATCCACTCGTGATGCTCACCGCCTACGACGCCCCCGGCGCTCGCATGGTCGACCAGGCCGGTGTCGACCTGATCCTGGTCGGCGACTCGGTGGCCATGGTGGTGCTCGGCTACGACGACACGCTCCAGGTGACGGTCGCCGACATCGCCCATCACACTGCTGCGGTGGCCCGTACCCGGCCGGAGGCGCTGATCGTCGCCGACATGCCGTGGATGAGCTACCACGTGTCGGTCGAGGAGACCGTCCGCAACGCCGCCGTCCTGATCCGGGCGGGCGCCCAGGCGGTCAAGCTGGAGGGCGGCCGTCGCCGGCTTCCGATGATCGAGGCGCTGGTAGCTGCCGAGGTTCCGGTGATGGGCCACATCGGCCTGACGCCCCAGTCGATGCACGCCATGGGGGGCTTCAAGGTTCAGGGCCGTGATGCCCAGGCGGCGCTCGGACTGGTCGACGACGCCAAGGAGCTTGCACACGCCGGGTGCTTCGCGATCGTGCTGGAGGGCGTACCGGACCGGGTGGCCGCCCGGGTCACCCGAACCGTCGACGTGCCGACCATCGGCATAGGCGCCGGCCCCGATTGCGACGGACAGGTGCTGGTCTTCCACGACGTCCTGGGCCTCGAGCACCGGGTGGTGCCGAAGTTCGTGCGTCGCTACGCGGACCTGCACACCGAAGGCGTGGTTGCGCTACGGCACTTTGCCGACGACGTGCGGTCTGGGGCCTTTCCGACGGTCGACGAGAGCTACCGCATGGCCGACGCTGAGGCGGAGGCCCTGGGACTGTACGGGGCGGCCTGATCCCGGCGGATCCCTTCCGGATCATCAGTTCGGGTGCCCATTTGGCCCGCGGCTGGGGGACTGTCACACCCCCGGACGACACTTGTGGTGATGAAGGACGCAACGAGTAGACACGCTGGCAACGGGCACGCGAGTGGTCGTGGTGCCGATAGCCTCGGCACGCTCCCACGGGAGCACGACAACCCGTTCACCCTGCCCCTGACGAGGGGCCCCGGGCCAGCATCCGTGCCCCCGGGACCAGAGGAGGTGAGTGCCTGCCATGCGGGCCTATGAACTGATGATCATCTTCGACGGCGACCTCGAAGAGGAGGCCGTTGCGGCCAGCCTGTCGAAGGCCACCGCCACCATCGAGGCTGAGGGCGGCCGTGTGGTCAGCATGCTCGATACCGAGCCGTGGGGCCGTCGTCGCTTCGCCTACCGGATCAACAACAAGTGGGAAGGCGTCTACGTCGTCCTCGAGGTGGTCACCGAGGCCAACGACCTCGCCACCATCGACCGGAATCTCCGGCTCGCGGACCGCAGTGAGGTGGTCCGCCACAAGATCATCCGCCTTCCCGACTCGGAAGTGGGCCGACGCGGCCTGCTCGGCGAGGGCGAGCCGGCTACCGCCGACTGACGAAAAGGAGTACTGACATGGGATTCAACAACACAGTCACCGTTGTGGGCAATGTGACCAGGGACCCTGAACTGCGGTTCACCCCAGGCGGCGCCCCCGTGGCCAGCTTCGGCCTGGCCTGGAACCGTAAGGACCAGAACGGCGAAGAGGTGGTCTCCTTCTTCGACATCACCTGTTGGCGCAGCCTGGCCGAGAACGTCGCCGAGTCGATCACCAAGGGACAGCGCGTGATCGTGTACGGCCGTCTCGACCAGCGTTCTTGGGAGAACCAGGAGGGCGAGCGTCGCTCGAAGGTTGAGATTGTCGCCGACGAAGTGGCGCCGAGTCTCGTGTGGGCGACCGCCGAGATCACCCGCACTGAATTCCGTGGTGGCGGCGACGGTGGCGATGGTGGCGGTGCTTCGAGTGGATCGGGCGGTGGCCGGCCGGCCTCCGGCGCCGGCAACTTCCCGACCGATGAGGAACCCTTCTGATGGCCCGACGCCCACCCCGCCGCACCAAGCCCCGCAACAAGCGTCGTGGGCGCAAGAAGGTGAGCCCGATCGTCATCGGTAAGGTCGAGTACGTCGACTACAAGGACACCGAGCTGCTCAAGAAGTTCATCTCGGACCGGGCCAAGATCAAGGGCCGTAGCATCAACGGCAACAACGCCCGACAGCAACGTGATGTCGGCAGGGCGATCAAGGTCGCCCGTGAGATGGCGTTGATCCCCTTCACGAACCGGGTCACCACGCAGCGTCGCGAGCGTCGCAACGACGAGCGGGACGAGCGATCCGATGGTCCGCCGTCACGTCCGGCCATGCCGCCTCCCGGCGGATTGACAGAGGACGACGGTGTCGTCGACGAAATCGGGGTCATCGCCGAAGGCGGCCTGTCCGAGGAGACGACCTTCGAGGAGACGACCCTGGAGGACGCCGGCGAGAGCGACGATGGTGCTGCCGTGGACGATGGTGCTGCCGTGGACGATGGTGCTGCCGTGGACGATGGTGCTGCCGTGGACG
>Ga0209445_1000364_pt1 | contig 25648 bp, 23 predicted proteins | sample MarorgKNORR_S2LV_4_FD_188223 | JGI IMG/M metagenome (GOLD analysis project Ga0209445, IMG submission 188223) | Marine microbial communities from the Southern Atlantic Ocean, analyzing organic carbon cycling - NADW_A/KNORR_S2/LV (SPAdes) (version 2) | ecosystem: Environmental > Aquatic > Marine >... | reverse complement strand
CGCTTTTGGCTCAGACTGCTCGACAATGCCCCTGGATGGGCCAACTGTGAGCGCAAACCGGCTCAGGCTGCCTACCTGTGCCATCACGGTTGACGCGCGAAGGTCGGCGGTGGTCGGCAAAACATCCCAGGACATCGTCTCGTTGAGGTAGTGCTGTATGAAGAATCGAGAGTAATCGTTCCCAGCCAACGCCAACTCATTTGGCCCGATAACCATCGTCATCGAAATCATCTGCTGGAATTTGACCGGGCCGGCGGCAGTATCGATCGACTGCGCCGACAACTCAAAGAATCGGCCGGTGCTGATGAATCCCAGAGGCAAGCCAGGAGCTTCAGACAGTCCTGATTCTCGGTAAACGAGGGTGATTGGTGACGTGACTGACCCTGCCGGAACGACCACGGTCAGCAAGCTATCAACAGAGCGAAGCTCCACGTCGTCATTACCGGTGACGACTACTCCAACAGGACCAAGAAGCAGGGCGTTAAGTACACCGTCGCCGTCGGTCGACGGTTTCAAAGAAAGAACACCGAAGGCGATCAGTCCCGTCAGGAGGGTGCCCAACAGAATCAAAGGCAGGACGGCGAATATGGCCAAGTTGCCTATGGGTCAGAACCGGCCGTTCCCAGAGGGCCGGCGTGATCTGGACTGCCCCACAATCTAGCCAATAAGGCAGACTACACTCGGCGCGAGAACGAGTGGTCAGCCTAACAACAGCATTGGAGTCCGCCCTGCGTTGGCCCAATATCTAAACGACAACGGCGGTCAATATAACATGTCAGCCCAAAGTTGAGGGATATGGTGCGTGCCTGATGGGGTCAGAGGGATTTGCGAACGTAGAATACGCAATGGTCTATTGGCTTAGGATCGGTGAAATACATCAAACCTCCCAATTCGCCGGGGGAGTCAGCATGGACCAATTCGAATCGGAGGTTTTTCAAGACCTGCAGAAGTTCTTCTTCCTCGTACAGCCGGAAAGTCCGATTAACGCCGTAGTCCCGGTCAAAAACCGAGATTACTCCGCTGCCGTTCTTGAACATCAACTGCAATATCCCTCCCGGCTTGAGCACCCTTGTAAGCTCGGGAATAGCGGTCTCTTTGATGCTTTCTGGGTCTATATGCTGGATAACAGCATTGCACATCACGAAGTCGAAATGGCCGTCAGGAAATCCCAGGGGTTCTTTAAGATTTGCCACACCCACCCGGCCGGCAATCTCGGGGTGTCGAACCCGGGCTTCCTCGATGTTGTCCGGTACCGCGTCTATACCATGGATATCAAATCCTAATTCCCACAGACGGTATACGTCCCTCGCTCCCGCACCGCAGCCGGCATCCAGGCCTTTCTTTCCAGGCGCCAGTTCGACCAACCGGTCCAGCAGGTCCATGTCCCCCTTCAGCGCCGGATGGGATGACTTGATGTAAACCGATTGGAGGAATTGATGGGCAACGTCTGAGTAGCGCTGTGCGTGATGGCGGTAAAAATCTTCGGAATAATCCTCGGACTGTCCTTGGGAATGAATTTCAGACATCCATAGTCTCCTGGGATCTGACGGGTCCAGTCCGGCCAAACGAGGACGACGAATGCTCGGCTAGATATCCCTTGGTACCGTTCCAGTGGGCTGGGACTTGATCAGGACATCGAGATGGAAAACTCGATTGGCAGATCTCCCAGGTCTATCACGGTTGTCCCGCCCTCCGATTCTCCTTTTTGAATCAGTAATATGGTCATGCAGACTTCTGCGTTCGACATTTCAGCCTCTTTGGCCAAGCGGTGAAAGTATCCGGTCCCCCGCAACGCCTTTGGCTTGGGCTTCAACTGGAGAATAAAATTAGCCACTTCGTCGGCATCGTTCACGACATACGGCACCGTAGCGTCGATTCCGCCGCCTTCAAATTGGATGTTGTAGACCGAGTTTTGCTGCTCCCCGATGCCCTTAAGCAGCCTAATATCGACGAGAACGAACCGATCGGCAACCCGGTACATCTCTTTTAGCATGACCTGATAATTGGGTTCGTTGTTGAAAACGCTGGTGCAGTGGACAAGGTCGAAAGTGTTGTCCTCAAAGGGCAGGCCAAAGCCTTCTGTGACTATGAAGTTGGCCTCGGGGTATCTCTGTTGAGCCATTTCCACGGCGATTTTCGACAGATCGACCCCAGTATATTCAATCAAGGGTTCGTAGGAGCGCATGATGTTGAAGAACCCGCCCGAAGCACAGCCCACATCCAGCACTTTGACGCCGGGGAATAACACGCGAGGGAGAAATATTGTTTCAGATGGATAGAGGTCTGAAACCTCGTGGCGATGTTGAGAGTAATAATCTAGCGCGCTCTGCTTGGACCATTCTTCGGCCGTGCTCAATCAATGTCTCCATGGATAATCATGCGGTCGGTCTTAGCGGCATGTGCCGGCCGGTCCGGACTGTCGCGGTTAGCCGGATGTAGCGGAAGCTGAAACGAACATCTTTTCTGCGTACCGGAGATCCTCCAAAGTATCGATCTCCGCCCATCTGTTCTTTCCGGTCATCATGACGGTCATGTTCATGCGGCCGGACTGGATAAGTTTGGCGAAGGCCGCTTCGTAATACTGGTCCGTCCGGCCTTCGGCGATGAATTCCTCCATCTCCGGTATGATGGACTCCGCCAAGGTTTCACGGGACAGCCGGTAGATGTTCACGGTCTTCAAGACGGAGCGGTAATCAAAATCGGGGCCCTGGTCTGCTTTCAGCACCATAGCCTCCGCAACCCGACCATCGGCCAGTATCACCGTCCCGTTCATATGAGACTCGAAGCGGTCCACTATGGCCACGTTTTCGTCGTCCAAGCCCACCAATCGACCGATCAACTGGTCGTCAAATACGAGGTCTCCTTCCAACAGGAGTATGTCGTCGTCCAGGTTCGCTTTAGCCAGACAAAGAGAATACAGGTTGTTGGTATCGGAGTAGACCGTGTTCTCCACGTAGGAAAGGCTGACTCCGTGGAATTTTGCTCCAAAATGATCTCGGACGAAACCTGCCATGTGGCCAACTACGATAGTACATTCGTTGACCCCGGCGCTTCGCAGTGCATCTAATTGGTGTTCCATGATCGGCCTGCCTGCCACATGGACCATACATTTCGGGCAGGTACGAGTCAGCGGGTCGAGCCGAGTGCCCATTCCCGCGGAGAGAATCAGTCCTTTCATCACCTACCTCACTTCAACGGGTTCAATCTTGCCTGCCTCAGTGAACTCCGAAAGCCGCATGAGAGCGTCAACTAAGCGTGCGTTGTCCTCTTCGGTACGGCAGGCTACTCGTATGAAATTGTCTTCCAAACCCTCTTTAGACCCACAGTCGTTGACCAAGATACGGCAGTTTTCAAATAAGCGCTCCGCAAGCTCCCGCCCAGTGAATCCGTATGAGATCCAACAAAGGACGAAGTTTCCCTGCGTAGGATATGGGTACAGATACGGGACCGATTCCAGGCCTCGGACCAAATTTCTCGTCGCAGCCCTAACTTGGCGGCAAGATTCCTCATACTGCTGTTTGTAATCGCCCATTTCCTCTAGGAAAAACTGGGCGAGCGAATTGATACTCCAGATCGGCACGTCTTTCCGCAATTCCGCCAGCCGCTTTTCATTTCCTGTGGCGGCATAGCCAAGACGAATCCCCGGAATTCCGCAGTTCTTGGACAAGCTTTTTAGTACCAAAAGATTGGGATAATCGCCGATGAGGTCCAACACCGAGGGCTCCGGTTCTGCGTCGACGAAGTCCAAAAATGACTCGTCTACCAACACCAGGTTGAGAGATCTCATGCGGTCAAGAAAATGGACCACGTCGCTCTTGGACATGTAGCTACCTGTCGGGTTGTTTGGGCGGATAAGGAGCGCTGAGTCAGATTCTGTACTTTTGACGTGATTGATAAATTCGTCGATATCCAGGTCGAAACGCTGCGATGGTTTGAACGAGCAAACTTCCCGCCCCAGTATCTTGGCCCGGTTAACAAACTCTTCGAATGTGGGCACGGGCACGGCCAATCGATTTACGTACCGCGATACGACCGCGTTGATCAATTCGCTGGCGCCGTTGCCTACGACCAACTCGTTATGAGTGAGGCCAACCTGTTCGGCCAGCAATGACGAAAGGTACCAATTCGTCGACGGGTAACTGCCGAGCAGCTCCGGCAATCGGGCCTGCATGTCTTCGATCATCCGGTTTGGTGGGAAGTACCGGTTGGTCATATAACAAAAATCGAGAACGTTATGGGTCCAATAACCTCCGTATAGGGAGGAAAGATGGTTAATTTCCTGCGATTTCATGATCACCTCATTCGGGTACGTCAATCATGCACCAATAGAAAAACTCAGTTGGGAATTACAAGATCGATGGATTCCGGTTTTTTCAGGATCCGGCCCACGTGGACTATGGGCCGAATTCCGTGATTAACCGATGTAGAGCGGCCGAAAAGGAAACAGGTTTGAGAAGTTAGCTAGTAGAAAGAGAGTGGGCAGGTGGAAATGTTCCTAAGGTTGGTGAGGCAAGTATCGGTAGATTGTGGAATGCTCATGACTGGTCTCCACGTATCGGCCAGAACAAACGTGTCAATGGCGCCGATACCGATGGTCTGAATCATGATAACAGGCACCAAATCGGTCGTCAAACGCAGAGAAGCATGGCGCAACCGACCCCTGTGGCTTGCCAAGGTGGTGGACTCGCGAATGTTTCAGCCCATTTGTCCCGGTTTCGAAACCCGATTTTCAATGCCCTGTCCAGGTTGACAATCCTTGGGTCACCACACAGAATCATGGTGGCCACGCTCTCACAGCGTTCAGTGACGGGCAGGCCAAATAACTATATTCAGGAGCGATTTCATGTCCACCGGTTCCTTAACTTGGCAGGAAGGAAAGACTCAGGTAGCCGGCGTTAGCGTCCATATGATCGAGGGAGGCAGCGGCGACCCAATCTTGGTGCTTCACGGTGAGATGGGCCAGACCGTCCCTCTCCGGTACGCGGAATCGTTGGCCCAAGATTTCACTCTCCACATGCCCGCGCACCCTGGGTTTGGCGTAACCGATCAACTGGACTGGATCATGAGCGTTCGCGACCTGGCCAGTTGGTATCTGAGGGTGATCGAGGAACTCGGTATCGGACGGGTCAACATACTAGGGTTCTCATTGGGCGGTTGGCTTGCGGCCGAGATGGCCTGCCAGTCCCCGCAAACTTTCCGCAAGATGGCGCTGGTGGCGCCGACTGGGATCAAGCCGCCCACCGGCGAGATTTTAGACATGTTCTTGATCACCGCGAGAGAGTATTTCGAAGAGAACTTTGTCGACTTTAATTCGACTCCGGAATATTCGACCGCATATCCCGCGGAACCAACCCCGGAACAGGTGGAACTCTGGGAGTGCTCCAGAGAAGAGTCCGCCCGCCTAACCTGGCGTCCTTACATGTACCACGCAGCGTTGCCCCATCTTTTGGGCCGGTTGCAAGACCTGCCGACTCTCCTCGTCTGGGGAGAACAAGACGGGGTGATTCCAGTCAGCGCCGGCGAGGTGTATCAGCAGGCCATCCAAGGCGCGCGGCTTGAAATCATACCCAACTGCGGGCACCACCCTGAGATGGAACAGACCGATGAATTTGTCCACTTGGTCCGCGATTTCTTTAAGTAGTTCGAGGGCCGAATCTTAGACCAGCGTCCAAGTCTCCCCGTCGGCGTAATGGATCATGTCGTTCAACTTGGTCTGCCAACCTTGGAAAAAGGCGGCTGCCTCGGGGATCTCCATGACCCGTCCCAATTCAGAGTCCATGTCATCGATGCTGTCCAACACCCACTCCACAACGACTCTATCTCAGCGTCCGCTGTGGTAGTCGGTGTAGATACGGGTCTCCCATTCGATGCCGTGGAACTTCATCTGCACTGCGGCTTCTTGGAAGTCCTCGACCAGAGGCCCAGATTGGCCGACCTTTGCGAAGAATGTCCTGCGATGCACTATTGCCATGATTCTTCGTCGTTCGGCTAAGTTGCCGATTTCCAGATAGTTATTTCAGAAGTTCGGGCCCTCTCAGCGCTACCAAGAACTTCTCAGCACCGACATGATGGGCCCGGCGTCAGTCACCGGCGTCGGGTTCGTGGCTAACGAGCGGTCTTGCAGGGTAGCAGAAGCGATCAGCTCGAGTCCCTCTTCGGGCACGCCAACGTCTCGTAGCCGGTTGGGGAGTCCCAATGAGTCGCGCAGGTCTTCGACGGCGTCCGCCGCAGCCAGCGCCGCATCGTAGTCGCTCATCCCAGAAGTATCTATCCCCATGGCCTGGGCGATGAGGGCTTGCCGGTCAGCAGAAGCCTCAGCGTTGAAACGCATGCTGTGGGGCAGCATGATAGCGTTGGCATCGCCGTGGGGCACGTCAAAAATTCCACCGACGTGGTGCGCAGTGGCCGTGTTTATACCCCCGCCCACGCTCCCCAACGACGCCATGGCCGCCGCAGTCTTGGTGTTGAGCAGGCACTCCATCTCCAATTTAGGACATTCAGGCAGGTTTTTCACAATCATCGAGATGGCGTGTAGACACAAGGAATCGCAGATCGGGTTGTGCTTGACGGAATAGACCGACTCGATGGCCACACGCAACTGGCCGATGGCCGTAGACAACAGGATGTTCATGGGCGTGGTGGCCAAAGCCTTGCCGTCGATGATGATGGAGCGCGGAATAGTCGCCGGGTCGGCGACTGAGACTTTTCTTCCCAGGTCTTTGTCGGCGAAACCAGCGCCCCGGCTGAGCTCGGCTGCACCCATGGTGGTAGAGACGGCGATGATGGGCACGCGGTCTCCAGACAACTGGGGAAGAATTATCTTATCCGGCGGTTCGAAGATCACCTGATGGTCATGGATCGTTCCGCCCTCGCCCAGAAGGGTGGCGATCCCTTTAGCGGTGTCGTGGGTGCTGCCGCCGCCGACGCTGACCAGCGCATCGGGTTTGATCTCCGAAGCCAACCGGATGGCCTCGTCCAAGGTATGCACCGGTGAATGGGGCGCCACGCCCGAGAACAGCCCGACGCAGCGGTCTCCGAGGGCATCTTGGACCCGCCGGACCACATCGGATTTCTCAAGGATGGACGGTCCGCAAACGACCATCGCCCGAGTGCCGCCCAATCGGTCCAGTACTGGCGGCAGGTTGCTGATGGCGTCCTCAGCGCAGACCACTTCCTGAGCCACGCTGTTGTAGTTGTAATTCAAGGCTTGGGCCATTCGGCCACCTCCCGTATTTTCAGAATCAGATTCCCCGGTCCAGGCGCTCCATCTCCACCGCAAACCAGAGGGCCATGCCGCCGCTGCGGTCGTCAAAGCCGAAGATCGCGGGACGGTCCAGGTATTCCCGGACGTTGTTCTGGACTCCCGTGCTGGCGCAGCCGTCGACCACATTGCCCACATCATCGACCCTTTCGGCCACTGCCTGCCAGGCCAGGTCGACGGACTTCCGGAAATCGGCTGATAGGAAGCCCAGACGCAAGCCGCGGGCCATGGCGTAGCCCATCATGCAGGTCGCGGTGAACTCCAGGTATGACCCCGGCACGTCCAACACCTGGTTCAACAGGCCCGACGGGTGTTGCAACCGGCGCAGCGACGCCAAGAGCCGCACGTACATATCTGTTATCGCCGGACGTTGGGGATGGTCCTCCGGAAGGTAGGTCAGAGATTCGGCCAACCCCATGGCGGCGAACCCATTTCCTCTACCCCAATAATAGGCGGCGGAGCGGCAATGCCAGAACAGGCCGTGACTCTGCTGTATCTTCCCGTCCAACACAAAATTGGCCAGGATGTCGGTGTACTTGGTGTCTCCAGTCAACTTGAACGCCCGCCCCAAGATCGCGCCGCTCATGAACATATCTTCGGTGCGGAAATCTGGATCGCAGGGCTTGGGAGCGCTCCCTTGTCCGTTGGACTCAAATCGATCCGCGGCTTGGATCACAAGGTCGTTGTAGCGGGCTTCGCCGGTGGCGTCGGCCAGTTCGTCCGCCCAGACCACCGACGCTAACGCAGATGGGGCCAAGTCCTCTGGCACTCCTCCAGTAGCGAATCGCTCCAGCAGAGCAGTCACGTCAGGAACCGGGTCATCGCCCTTTGGCTCCAGTTGATGGAGCCGGAGGCGGCCGCTGATGGGCACACCTTGGGTGTAGACGACGGGATCAAATGTATGGCCGTAGGCGGTCGCGAGCACCTTGGCGATCTGAGTCTTGGTCCGGCTGCGGCGAGCGTCAAGCGCCTTGCGTGCGTTCGACTTGGTCAACACATCCAACTGCCGCAGCATGCTGAACAAACGGCTCAACTCCCGGGGAAGTTGCTCGTCCGTGGCCGTTAGGCGCAGTCCCGAAATCGTCCCCAGACCGTCTGGGTGTCCGGACCCCAAGGCAGCCAAGAAACCCTGACCACCGGAGATGGACTTGGCGGCCAGTCCCGGGGCTAGGCTTTGGGCGGCCTGGTTGTGCTCCCAGTTCAACGAGTCACCCGATTGTAATTCCAAGACCAAGTCCGGCGCTTGGAAGCAGACCCAGCGCCAGAGATAACGCTTTTCCGGGTCTTCGGGGTCGTAAAAGAACTTGCCTTCCGGCGGGTAAACGCCCGAGGGATTGCCGCCGGCGCCGTTGCCTGGGGCCGAATTCAATCGCAGGCCATCAGGGTTGGCGCAGGGCACGGCGCTAAGGGCGATGCGCAGGGACAGGGCGTCTCCGCCACCGGCGAAAAGCTCCAGTGCATGAAGCGCCATGTCGACGTCCGCCTTATATCCGGTCAATCCACCCAGGAGCAGTATCCTGGTCCGGGAGGTCTCCACCGAGTAAGCGTTCCGGTCCAACAACGCTGGAATCTGGCCCAACGAACGGGTTACGCCGCACGAAGTGCGGTCCCAGAATCCCGGTCGGGTCCTGATCAGGGTATCGATGGCGTCTTTGATGGTCTCTTCTGTGGACAAATCTTCCTCTCGGCTAGTTTTCTCTGGATACAGACAGGTCTATCAGTTCCCTCGAATCGCCCGTGGCAACTGAGTCGAGTATCAGGGCAATCATCTTTTCCACCGACGAAATTGGCGTCGGATGCAGGGCGTGGGCGGCGCAGTCACGGAATTTGTCTTTTAACTGCTCCGTGGACAATGGATTTTCCGGCGAACCGGACGGTGGTTGCAGTTCCACGGTCGCCGAATCCCCTCCAGCACAGACCACTTGAATCTCCGCCCACCCTTTGGGAGTGCCATCCTTGGTCTCGGCCTTGACCAAGTCGGACGCCGCCAAGACCGCGGGTTCATCGAAGGAGTTGATCTCGTCGATGCCCACTCCGCCCAAAACCAGGGCGCAGCCGATCAGGTAAGGCAGGCTGAACTGGGCCTCGACCTGCTGCGTGGGCCGGACGACGCCCGAGGAAACACTGTACCGGGATGTAAATGTCTCCCGGTCGGTCCGTACCGTCACCGATTCGAGGGCATTACGGCCCAGGTCAAGCTTGTGGTGAAGTTTGACCGCCGAATCTATGTAACTGTGGGTGGGACGGCCGCAAGGGTAGGGTTTAAGACTGATCCGGTCACCCAGGAATTCTTCTCCAAGGCCTGAGTCGATGAGCGAAAGGTCGTACCCGTCCGGTTGGTACATGGGGAAGAACCCGTAAGTCCCCGCGAATACGTTTTGCGCCCCGGTAAAACCTTCCTTGGCTAAGAAGGCCGCAAGCACCGCGCCGTGGGCCGCCTGACCGGCCTGGAAACGCTTGGTCAGCGCGCCGTCCACGATGCATTGCCGGTTTCCAGCCGCCTGGCTGTAGGCGATGCCAAAGGCGTGGACCATCTGCTCCTGGGACAGGCCAATCAGCTTCCCAGCCGCCGCAGTGGCGCCAAAGATGCCGAAGGCGCCTGTACGGTGCCAGCCTCGGTCGTCGTAGGCCGCCAAACCCAGCCTGCAAGAAACGTCCAACCCCAAGGCAACGGCCACCATCAGCTGGTCTCCGGTAATGCCGCCGATAGACTCGCCCACGGCCAAACTCGCCGCCAATACGGAGGTCCCAGGGTGCACATGTCCGCCCTTATCGAAGGTGTCGTCGAAGTCTAGGGCGTGGCCCATGGCCGAGTTGACCAACGCCGTATGGTGGGCAGGCATCTTGGTCCCGATAACGGCCAGACTCGCCTCTTCCGTGCCGCCCCAACGGCCAGTAACGGAAACGAGTTCTTTGATGCCCGGCGCTCCGCTCCCGCCCAGCATGCAGCCAAACGTGTCCAGCACGTCGCGGCGCGTGGCCGTCAGCGTCTCTTCGGGAACGTTTTCGACGCCGGTGTTGAATACGTGGGCAGCCAGAGTATGGGCGGGATCGATTTTGGGCGTGGTGGATGCCATCGGTGAACGGTCAGCTACTTCTGGACAATGTCCACGTTTACAGTCCGGGTCGCCGAGACGGTGAAGGTCAGCGAAGCGGTGCCGCCACCCTCGGTGCTGTCCATGACGTGGATGTTCTCCGGGCCTTCCAGATAGTTGATCTCGTCGCCTTCCACGCGGAAGGGACGGTCGTGTCCGGGATAGAAGACGTTGGAGGCCGCCACCATCTTCTCGACGCTCTCCTGGGCGTCTTCCACGTCCCAGAAAATGTTGTAGGGGATGCCCCGGGACACGGTACCACTCTCGGGCATAGCGTCTCCGGCCAACAAGACATTCTCGCCGTTGATCTCGGCCAGGATGCTCATGTGGCCTTTGGTGTGGCCGGGTGTCTCGATGATCGAGACGCCGTCCACGATCTTATCTCCCTCCGAGACCACGTCAACCTTCATGTTCCGCATCATGTCGGCCATCCCAGCCGCCACCGCCAGGTCCCACTTGTTGGGGTTTCGGGCGTAGTCGATCTCCGTGGGGTTGACCAGCACGCGGGCGTTGGTGAACAAGTCGGTGTTCTGGCAGTGGTCCCAGTGCATGTGGGTCAGGATGACGATATCGATGTCGGCGGGCTCCAGGTCTCTGGCTTTCAGGGCCTTGACCAGGAACGGGCGGCGCGACGACGGCCCGGTGTCGATCAGGATATTGTGGTTACCCACCCGCAGCAGCGAGTTGGTGGAATAGCCGAACGACCCCTGGTCTGTGGTAAGGGCGAATCCGTAGGTCAGTACGTCCAGTGTCGCCATGTTGAGCTTTCCCTTCCGGCGTCCACATTGACGGCCGCCGATCTGAATCGAGATGGGTCTAGCGGAAGTTGGGTATCACTTTCTCGGCGAATAGCCGTAACGAACTGGAAACCTGGTCGAAGTCGAGACCGCCGGCATCCAGGTAGCTGATGAAGTTACTTACGTGGTTCGATTCCAGTTCCTTGATGGCGGCGGTGACCTTCTCCGGGCTGCCGATGGCCGCCATGCCCTCTTTGCCGCGCTCTTCCAACAGGTCTTTCTCGATGAACGGGTCGCGGACGTAGTTCTCGTAGCCTCGCAGTCCACCGGGGGCGTTAGCCATCACAGAGACCGGTCGGCGCAGGTACTCACCCATGTCGCCGGCCCACTGCAGCCTGGGAGTCAGCAGGTCGATGGCCTCTTGGTCGGTGGGGGAGACATAGACGTTGCGGACGGCGGCGATATCTATGTCGCCGGGGGCCACACCCTCCTCTGTCATGCGCCGGTGATAAAGGCTGATCAGGTTCTGATCGGAGTCGGGCGAGGCGGGGAAGAAGCTGCTGCCCACGGTGAACAGTCCCCACCGGTTGGAGACAGCGATCTCCACAGACTCAGGGCTGTGGGTGACCGCCATGTATATGGGCGGGGTCGGCTTCTGCACCGGCTTGGGGATGACCATGACCTCTGGGAATGAGAAGAATTTCCCGTTGTAGGAGAAGCGCTCTTCGGTCCAGGCCTTGATGGCGATGTCCATGCCCTCGACGAACCGGTCCCGTGACTCGGCGATGTCGATGCCGTAGACATCGAACTCCCGCTTCTGGTAACCCCGTCCGACGCCGACCACCAAACGGCCGCCGCTGATGATGTCGATCGTGGCCAGGTCTTGGGCCAGGCGCAGCGGCGCGTGCCAGGGCACAATGGTGCAGGCCACGCCGATCTTGACCCTCTTGGTGCGGGCGGCGATGGCGGCCAGCAGACTGTGGGGTGAACTGATGATGCTGTGCTCGCTGAAGGCGTGCTCCGCAATCCAGACCGAATCGAAGCCAAGCTCTTCCGCCAGTTCCGCGCCTTTCAGGATGTCTTCATAGACTTCCACATCGGTGCGGCTGACCGGGTTTGGGTTGACCTTGTGCTCGTCGTCGTACTGCTCGTGAAGTTGGGGGCGCTGCCCAACGAAGAAGGCTCCAAATTCCATGCTGTTAACCCGCTTTCTCAATCTCGCTGTAGACTTTGCCCATCAGGACCACAGAGTCGTTCTCAACATCGGTGAACCACCGGATCAACGAACGGGTCAGAGGGTCCACCAAATCGTCTTCCATGGCGGCCTCGTAGCGTTCGCGGACGCTGGGCGTGGGCTGCCGAAGTCGCGACTCCTTGAGCCAGGCGATCTTCTCGGCATCAGATATGTCTGAAGAGACGACCCGTACCTTCTCGTCAAACTCTGGGTCCTCGATCTCCTGAGTGTCAAATCCCAATTCTTTGACCCGGCGGTCGAAGATATCGCCGTGGCTGTACTCCCGCGCCGCCACGAAAGACAGGCACTCTTTCAAGTCTTTGTTGTCGGTCTTGTTGGCCCACGCTTCCAGATAGACGCCGGCCCTGGCTTCTTGGAGGCGGATGTCGTTCAGAAGGTCTACGTACTCGGGTTTGGAGGTCATATCGGCACTGCTCCTGCGAAGGGGTTCTTGATGAATGCGCTACGCCTGACTGCGCTTATCGTTTCAGTGGGGAGTGTAGTGTGCCCGGTTGGGGGTGTCAATCGCGTCTCAACGTCCGAATCAGCCATGCTAAAATGCCATAATCCCAGGCGAGAGGAGTGCTGCTTTGGCCCCGATGTCAGAAGCCCAGCGTGGCATGGTCAACACCATCCGCGAGTTCGTGCGCCGAGAGGTCAACCCGGTGGCCCAGCACATGGAACACGACGACGAATACCCGGTGGAGTTGGTCGAGCGCATGAAGGAATTGGGCCTGTTCGGCGCGATCATCCCCGAAGAGTACGGCGGCCTGGCCCTAGACGTTAGCACCTACGCGCTGATCATCGAGGAGATCTGCCGGGGGTGGATGAGCCTGAGCGGGATCCTGAACTCCCATCTCATCATGGCCTACATGGTCACGACCAACGGCACCGAGGAGCAGAAAGAGCATTACCTGCCTTTGATGGCCACCGGAGAGAAACGGGGCGGCATCTGCATCACCGAGCCCAACACCGGCAGCGACGTGCAGGCCATCGAGACCAGGGCGATGCGCGACGGTGACGATTACGTGGTGAACGGCAGCAAGAGCCTGATCACCAACGGCCGGCACGGCAACACCTTCGCCCTGGTGACCAAGACCGACATCAATGCCGACCCACCCCGGCGCGGCATCAGCATCTTCATCGCCGAGAAAGGGCCCGGCTTCAACGTGGTCCGCGACATTCCCAAGCTGGGCTACAAGGGAGTCGACACCTGTGAGTTGTCCTTCGAGGACTACCGGGTGCCGGGTGGCAACCTGGTGGGCGGCGAAGAAGGGAAGGGGTTCTACCAGATACTCAGCGGGCTGGAATTGGGCCGGATCAACGTCGCTGCCAGGTGTCTGGGGGTGGCGCGGGCTGCCATGGAAGAAGCGGTCAATTACGCCCATCACCGCAAGACCTTCGGGAAGCCCATCGGGGAGCATCAGAGTATCCAGATCATGCTGGCCAACATGGCGACCAACATCCAGGCCGCCCACCTGATGGTCCTCCACGCGGCGGACAAGAAGGACAGGGGCGAGCGGGCCGACATGGAAGCGGGGATGGCCAAGTTGTTCGCCAGCGAGATGTGCATGCAGGTGACCATCGACGCCATGCGGATCCACGGCGGCTACGGCTACACCCAAGACCTGACCGTGGAGCGTCACTTTCGTGACGCCCCCCTGATGATGATCGGAGAGGGCACCAATGAGATTCAGAGGATCCTAATCGCCCGGCACCTGATGAAAGATTTCTCCTCGGGAGATTTTTTGTACGAATTGGGCCTATAGTGTCGGATAACCAACCGTTGCGAGGTAAAACCCATGGTGCGCAATAACAAAGAAACCGGAATCACTCAGACCTTGGCGGCATTCGCATCAAACGTGAACTACGAGGACCTGTCGCCCGACGTGGTGGACTGGGCCAAGTACCTCTGCCTGGATTTCGCCGGCGTCACCCTGAACGGCTCCACCACTGACTCGGCCAAGACGGTGGTCAAAGCCTTGGAAGACGTGGGCCGTTCGGGGCCGTCGGCCGTCATCGGGACGGACAAGCGGGTCTTGCCCGAGTACGCCGCCCTGGCCAACGGCACCGCGTTCCACAGCATCGAGATGGACGACATCAACAATGAAGCATCGCTGCACCCCGGCGTGGTCGCATTTCCGACGGCCCTGGCCATGGCCGATATCACTCAGGTCAGCGGCAAGGAGTTCATCTCCGCGGTGGTGGCCGGATATGACGTGATTGTGCGTTTGGGCAGGGCGCTGAAACCCAAGGAGCATTACGGCCGGGGTTTCCACCCAACCGGCACCTGCGGGGCCTTTGGCGCCGCCGCCGTTTCAGCGCGGCTCTTGGGGCTCAAAGGTGATAGCTATACCCACGCCCTGGGTATCGCCGGCAGTCAGGCCGCCGGCAGCATGGAATACCTGGCCCAGGGCGCCTGGACCAAACGCCTGCATCCCGGTTGGTCCGCTCACAGCGGCATCTGGGCGGCCCTTCTGGCCCGGGCTGGATACACCGGGCCCACAACCATCTTGGAAGGACGGGACGGTTTCCTGACCGCCTACTCAGGCGATCCGGACCCAAGCCTGGTCCTCAAAGACCTGGGCGATGAGTATCAAGTTACCCGGACCGGCGTGAAGCCCCACGCCTGCTGCCGCTATAACCAAGGGCCCATCGATTGTCTGCTTGATGTGAAGCAGAACCACGATTTCCAGCCCATGGACGTCGAAGAGGTCAAGATCGGCATGCTGAGCGGCGGGATGGGGCTCGTCGCCCAACCGGAAGAGGCCAAGCGGAACCCCACGTCGGTTGTGGACATGCAGTTCAGCATGCCCTTCGCCGCCGCGGTGGCCTTGACCTACGGCAAGGCGTCGCTTGACGAATACGCTCTCGGCGTTCCCGATCGGCCTGAGGTCCGTCACATCATGGACCGGGTCCAGTGCGTGACAGACCCCGAATTGGATGCCCTTTATCCTCGCCACTTCCCGACCTGGGCGGAAGTCCGCACAAAAGACGGCCGGACCATGCGCAGTGAACTGACCTACCCCAAAGGCGACCCGGAGAACCCCGTGACTTGGGACGAGATGCGAGACAAGTTCAACCTTCTTTCGGCACCGGTGATCAGCGGCCAACGCCAGCAGGAAATCATGACCGCCATCGATAACCTGGAGCAACTAGACGACGTCCGCCAACTGGCCTCCCTCCTGAGCACGGAGTAAACCAAACCTGAACGCTGATTTCTGATGGCTGACCAGCCTCTTAAAGGCGTCCGAGTCTTGGAGATGGCCCAGGCCATCGCCGGGCCCTTCGCCGCCCGTACTCTGGCTGACATGGGGGCCGAGGTGATCAAGGTGGAGCAGCCCGGCGTGGGCGACATGTCCCGCCGCATCGGACCCCATTTCCTAGGCGGCGAGAGCGCTTACTACCTCAATTTCAACCGCAACAAGCAGAGCGTCACCATCGACCTGCGTCAAGCACAGGGCCAAGAGGTCTTCCAGCGCTTGGTTGCGGTTTCAGACGTGGTCTTCGACGCCTTCCGTCCCTCGGTGCTCGACCGTTTGGGCATCGGATACGAGTCGCTGAAAAAAACCAACCCCACGGTCATCGCCTGCTCGCTGTCAGCCTTCGGCCAGGAGGGCCCCTACCGGGAACGGCCCGGGTTCGACGGCATCGTGCAGGCCATGGGCGGCGGCATGAGCGTTACCGGCCACGAGGGCCAACCGCCGGTTTTCATGGGGTTTCCGGTGGGCGACATGGTGGGCGGCTATGTGGCGGCGCTGAGCATCGCATCGGCCCTATACGGACGCAGCATGACCGGAGAGGGCCGTCACTTAGACATCAGCCTTTTGGACGTGCAGATCGCCTTACAGGGCCATCTGGGGCAGTTCTATTTAGTGTCCGGCGAGGTGCCGGCGCCCATCGGCTCCAGTCACCCGTCCAATCTGCCAGTGGGCGCCTACCAGACGTTGGACGGCCTCTACGTCCAAGTCCACTGCGCCAGCCAGGAATTTGCCATGAAGACGCTGCAGATGATGGCCGGCGAGGTTGACGAACTGCAAGGAATGGCCGAAGACCCGCGCTTTCAGACCCAACCAGACCGCATGGCCAACCGGGACGCTCTGGACGACGCATTGGCCCGCGGCTTCGTCTCCAAATCCAGGTTGACCTGGTTGGAGTTGCTGGTGAAGTGGGACGTGCCCGGCGGGCCGGTGAACGACATCGCCGAAGCGCTGGCCGACCCACAGGTGCTGCTGCGCAACATGGTGGTCGAAGTCGACCACCCGACGGCCGGGAAATACGCCACCGCCGGCAACCCGATCAAGACCGGCGCGCCTGAAGAATTCAACCCACCGCCGACGTTGGGCCAGAACACGGACAGCGTCTTGACCGGCTTATTGGGGTTCAGTGAAGGCGAGGTCGAATCCCTACGTAAGACGGGAGCGGTCTGAGCAGGCGTCGGTTTAAGATGAACTTAGGAGAGGCATCATGGCTTCAGATGTAAAGATCGGTCTTCTGGTGCCCGGCGGTTTTGGCGGCACACCGCCCAGCATGGCCGAGTTCAACAGCTTTTTTCGACGGGCCGACGAGTTGGGTTATGACTCGCTGTGGGTCATCGACCGCCTATTCCACAACATAAATATCATCGACCCCATGACCCTCATGGCCTGCGCCGCGGCGGTAACCGACCGCATCCGGCTGGGCACCTCAGTGTTGTTATTCGTCATGCGAAATCCGGCTTTGGTGGCGAAGACTATCTCCACCATCGACTATCTTTCCGGCGGCCGCGTGACCTTGGGCATCTCTCTGGGCGGCCGGGACAACGAATATGAGCCGATGGGAGTCGATGTGAAGCGGCGGGTGAGCCGATTTACAGAGGGTCTGGAGGCGATGCGCCGGCTGTGGAACGAAGACGGCGTTACCCACCACGGAAGGTTCTTCGACATGGATAACGTGACAGTAAACCCCAAGCCGGTACAGAAGCCGGGAATCCCGGTGATCTTCGGCGGGACCGCCGAAGGGGTTTTTAAGCGGACCGGCGAACTGGCTGACGGTTGGGTATCGGGCGGAACCGGCAACGCTGAAGGATACGGGCAAGCCCTGGAGAAGATCAGGGGCTACGCTCAGGCGGCAGGGCGGGACCCAGCCAGCCTGGACTCGGCAAAGCTGATGTACTGCTATGTGGATGACGACCGGGAACGGGCCAAGTCGGAGTTGGAGAACTTCACCCACGCTTACTATGGCCCCCAATACGACGTGGAGAACAACTGCGCCTACGGTACCGGAGAGCAATGCGCGGAGGTGATCCAGAGGTATATAGATAACGGGGCCAAAACGATCATCTTGGGGCCGACCTGGCCGGACAACAGCCAGATCGAACGTATCTGGAACGAGATCGTGCCCAGATTGAGGTAGGCGGCCTATTTGGGCAGGGCTTCCGCCAGTCCGCGGATGGCATCAGCCACCAAATCCGGCTGGTCGCATTGGACGCAGTGCCCGCTCTCTTCGGCGATGATGTGGATTCCGGCAGAAGACAGGCGAACCAGGTCCCGCTGCGATTCCAACCAAGCTTCGGCCAACTTATCTCTGACGTCTTGGTCGATGAAGGGCGGCAGGTTGGGGACTCCGGCGGTGATCACCGTCAGCGGCAAGCCGCCCAGGTTTGCATCGGACTCCACCTGATCTAGGCTGGCCACGATGTCCACGCCCTCCGGGTTGGCTTGAGTCGCTCCTAGGAACAAAGCCATGGCCTCGTCTCCGAGGATCTCCGCGGTACGGACGAGGTTATCTTTCTGCAGGCTGTCCACTAACACTACTCCCACGATATTTCCGGGATGCTGAGCAGCGTATAGCTGTGCGATCAAGCCGCCGTAGGAATGGCCAACCAGGACTAGCGGCCCCGCCACTCCGGCCTCAGATAGCAGCATATAGAGGCTATCGGTAGCGCTTTGAGCGGTTGGGATGCCTTCAATGACATCGCTCTGTCCCAGACCAGCCCTGTCGTAGCTGCAGACCAGATTGGTCTCTGAGACACTCCTCTCCACCGGCTCCCAGTCGTGATTGTCACTGGCCAATCCTGAAACGAGGACCACGGCCGGAGCTCCCTCACCGGAACACCTGATGTTAAGCCCGTGTCCGCCCACATCCACCAACCGAGATTCCGGGTTGTAGCTGCTCCCGCAGGCGACGGCTAGCAGGATGAAAATAGTAACGCCGGATACCATTTTGGGCTGGATAAATTTGTGATTTGCCATTCTTTTTCCGTTCGTGGTGAGCCTGTCGAACCATTGTTGTTCCGCCAGACCAATTGCCGCCAACAACATGACTGAGGCGCGCCCTTCGACAGGCTCAGGACGAACGAATCTGACCACGAAGTGCCACAAGTGGAGGCCTACCCGGTTTCCCGGACCAATTCCTCCACCCTAACTTTGATCTGGTCTTTGATGGCACGCACGGCGTCGATGGGGATGTTGAAGGCGTCTTCGATGTCCCAGAACTCCACCTTGCCGCTCTCGACAAGATAGTCCGGCCAGGTCTCCCGTTCGGCCATGACAATCACTTTGTCGGCGGCGTCAACCAACTCGGGCGTGAGTTGGGTCCTTTGTTCTGATGAGAGGTCCTGGTCTTCTTCCTCGCTCATCAATTCCAATACCAGCACCCCGCTGGGTGCAACTTCGGCGCGCTTGGCCACAGTCTGGCCATCCATCTCCAGCACCATAGTCCCGGCGCTTGTGGACTGATGCTTGGAAAGCCGGTTGAACATGGCCTGGGCCATCTGGCTTCGTCCGAGGTTGGCCCGGCAAACAAAAAGTACGTCCAACGTTAAATACTCACACAACGGGCTGTGCCAGCACGCCGGGGTCTACCCGCCGGGGCAGCCATCTACCGTCGCTGGAGGAGCCCAGCAGTCTGCCGTCTTCCACGATGACTTTGCCGCGGAGCATGGTCAGCACTGGGTAGCCGTGGCACTCGAAGCCCTCCCAGATGGAGTAGTCCGAGTCGGCGTGCAGGTCATCCAGGGTTAGTGTTTTCTTGATGTCCGGGTCGAAGAGCACGATATCGGCGTCGCTGCCCGCGGCGATCGCGCCCTTCTGGGGATACATCCCCAGTATCTTAGCGGCGTTGCCGGAGGTGATATCGGCGAACCGGTTCAGCGATATCCGGCTGGTGGAGACCAGCTTGGTGAAGGTGACCGGCATCCGGGTCTCAATGCCATTATGCCCGCCGCAAACGGTCTTGATGGTGTCGCCGGACAGCTTCACCTCTTTGTAGGTGGTCCATTCGTCGGTGGCAGTGATGCACATGGGGCCGTCCACCAGGCCCTGCAGCAGGGCATCCCGGTCGTCGGCGTACTTGATGGCCGGGTAGGTGTGGATCGCCAGGCCGCCCGGCTTCTTGTAGTCCTCGCAGGTGAACTCCAAGTAGTTGTGCAGGGCCTCGCCGTATACGGGCAGCAGCTTGGCGCGGGCCTCGGCCACGGCGGCAACGCCCTCTTTGGCGGTGGTGTGGACGAAATAGATGCCGGTCTCGGTGCTCTCAGCCAGCCGTATGACCTTCCGGAAGGCGATGTCCTCGGAGAGATTGTTGTGGACCAGGTGCAGGTTGCTGCCGTGGTCGTTGCCCTCCGAGACCAGTTTCTCTTCCATGTAGGTGACGATGTCGTCTTCCTCGGCGTGGACGGCCACGATGCCCCCGTGCTTGGCCACCTCCTGAAACACGGCCCACAAGTGGCCGGTGGGTATCTTGGCGAAGAAGGTGGTGAACACTTTGAAGCTGGCCAGTCCCGACTGGATAGCCTCGCCAATCTCGCCGATCGTCTGCGGGGAAACTGCCCCGGCCAGGATGTAGTGGAAGGTGAAATCGATATACGAGTGGCCTGTGAAGGTCTGGCGGCGTTTCTCGATCTGGGACATGATTGGGTCAGCAGGAGGCACAGCGCCTGGATTCAGAGGCAGGTTGCCGGCAAAGTCGACGTAGGTGGTGACGCCGCCGAAGGCCGCGGCACGGCTGGCGGCTTCCGGTGGCTGGGTGAACACCTCGCTCTTGCCGCCGGCCCAATAGTCGGGCACCGGAACATTGATGTGGGTGTGGGGCTCGATACCGCCCGGAAGCACGATCTTGCCGGTCGCGTCGAGGGTCCGAACACCGGCTGCATCGAGGGTCCCTGGCGCGGCCACCGCGACGATCTTTTCGCCCTCGATGCCCACATCCATCACTGATGCGCCTTCCGGCGCAACCACCGTTCCGCCTTTGATGATTAGGTCCAGCATCCGAGGCCTCCATCGCATTGATGACTGGGGTTTTGCGAGTAGGTAGCTAGGCCAGCACTATATCCGACGCCAGCGTCTCCGGGATCCAACGGCCAAGCAGTTCTTCCAGGTCGTCCCGGCACTCTTCGAGGCGGTGTTCGGCGCCATCGTAAAGCACCAATTCCTTGGGCTCGTTGGCCATGTCGTAGATCTGTTGCCCGCAGGTATACGCCAGGCGGGTGTCGGCCTTGCCGTGCACCACCAGCAGCTTGCGGGGGGCGACCCGTCCGGCCATGCCTGCGCCGTAGGTCTGGGGAGACAGCGCCACCACCCCTTTGATGTGAGAACTGTTGGCCCCAGCGGCGATGACCACCGCCCCGCCGAATGAATGCCCAACAACCACCACCGGCTGGTGTCCGGCGGCTTTCAGGTATGACACGCCGGCCAGAAGGTCCAGGGCGCACTCAAAGACGTCGTTGGGATCACGGTAGTCCAACCGCAAAGATGTGGTGCCTTCTCCGCTGAATCTCTCGGCCATGCGGGCATAGGTACCGGGCCCGGGGCCGCCGAACCCGCCCCGGGCGCCGCAGACCCAGATGACTGCTTTATCTGTGTCCGGAGCGCGATGGAGGATGGCTTTGAAGTCCCCGCGGTTGGTCGTGAACTTGAGGCCTTCGCCGGTGTTACCGTCCGGGAGATCGATTCCCTCAACATCCCGGATGCTCATCAGCTCGCCCACTGATTTTGCTTGCTCTTCTGGCATATTTACCCTTAATCCAAGAAATCGTGGAGCACGGAGATGAAGTCGTCTGGATTGTCTTCGAAAACCATGTGTGCGGCCCGGTCAACATGCACGAGCTTGCCATCGGGCAGGACCTGGACCATCTTCTCGGCGGTCTCCAGACCCAGAGTATCGGTCTCGGAGCCCCTGACGATCAGGACCGGGAAGTTCAAACCTGGCAAGTTCAGCCAAAGGTCCGGCTGCTTCGACCCGGAATTGTTCCGCCGTTGCTCTCTCACTTGGAGGTCGTACCGCCAGCCGAACTTTCCGTTGGGGAGCTCCTTGGTGGCGTAGGTCAGGCGGCGGCGGAGCACCGGCTCGGAGCAGAAACGGTTCTGCTTGCTCTGGTAGGCGAATACGTCCTCAAAGGAGTCGAATTCCTCGGGAACATCCTTTATCTCTTGGGTGATACGGGCCGAGCCCTTGGGATCAAGGTCCGGGCCGATGTCTATGATAATCATCTTCTGAATCTTCTCGGCATTGCGGCCGGCGAAGGCCATGCTGTTGCGTCCGCCCATGGAATGGCCGACCAAGATAAACGAGTCCAGTCCAACGGCCTGGCAGAAACCTTCCAGGTCTGCTACGAAGGACTCGCTAGAGTAATCTCCACTGGGAGCCCAGTCGCTCTCGCCCCGGCCTCTCTGGTCCAGCGCCAGCACATGGTAGTCCTGGCAGAACTCGGCGGAAACGTCGTCCCACGAGTGGCAATGCCCACGCAGACCGTGGAGCAGCAGGACTTTGGGCTTACCTTCAGTGCCCCAGTCCAGGTAATGCAGGTTGATGCCGTTAACATTGACTGTCTTGTCCTTGGGTTGAACCGACGTGGCCATCTCGTTTCCTCCGTAAAGGGGCGCGCTGAATTGGGAGTCAGTTTAGCATACGGCTGGTGCTTAAAGCCGGTTTGTCGCGGGTGTGCTAAGCTGGCCGAAATCGGCGATTCGACACACTCACGAGAATTTCATGAAAGCGATCCAGGTAACCGGCCCTAGGAGACTGGAACTTGCCGAGGTCCCAATCCCGGAGCCGGCGGACGGTGAAGTTTTGATCAAGCTGGAGGCCCTGTCGGTCTGTGGCACCGATATGATGGCCTACCGCCATCCCCAGCCGGAGGAAGACTACCCGCTGGGGCACGGGACCCCCTGCCACGAGTGCGCCGGGACCATAGTACGAAGCAACCTCACCGAGTGGCCGGTAGGACGCCGGGTGATCTACCTGCCCGCGCTGAACCTGAACGGCGGCGCGGAATACGTGGTCGCCCAGCCGGAGACCCTGGTTTCCCTACCGGATGACGGCGGTATGGGAGATTGGCTCATGTGCCAGCCCTGGGGCACGGTGCTGTACGCATTGGAACGGATTCCTGTTGCCGGGAAGAACATCGCTGTCCTGGGTCAGGGGTGCATCGGACTGTTATTCACGATGACACTGAGGCAGATGGGCGCGCGAAAGATCATCGCCATCGACCCCAACGAACACCGCCTGGCGATTTCCCGAAAGCTGGGCGCCAATTTGACTATCAACACCAGCAGGGTCGTGCCACAAAAGGTGGTGCACGAAGTATTCGGCAATCAGGGCGCTGACATCGTCGTGGAAGCCAGCGGCGACTCAAGAGCGTTGGATCAGTGCGTAGCAATGGCGCGGATGTACGGCACGCTGGTGCTCTTCGGAATACCCGAGGAAAAGGAAGTAACCTTCGATTACCTGACAGCCATCGCCAAGCAACTGACCATGGTTGGAACGGTCAGCGCCACTTGCGAGGCGCCGGCCAAGCCAATCCAGCAGGCGGTGGACTTACGGGCCAAGGGCGAAGTCGACCTTTCTTGGCTGATCACCCATAGGTTTGGGTTCGAGGACGCCCCCCATGGGTACGAGCTTTACGCGGACCGGGGAGATGGGCTGATCAAGCTTGTGCTCGAGATTTGAAATCTCCGGCGGGAACGTTGCTACCGAGAGGCGTTGAATGGAACAACAGAAGAACGCGGTGACTGGTATCCGCCTTTTGGAAATGGACCACGGCATAGTCCAGATTCCCGATGGTCCCGGCCAAAAGCCCAAGGGCCCGTCCAAGTTCACGTTCATGACCTTCCCGCCAGATGGCCGGATGATGACAATCGGTTCGCCTAGCGACGGATTATCAGCAGTGAGAAGTAGTCCAAGTCCTCGGCTTCCAGTTTTGAGATATCCTCCACCACGTTCTCTCGAGCAGTGCTGGCCTGCCGCACGTAGGTGGCTTTGCCAGTGAGACCCAGTTTCTCCATATTCGCTAAGGCCTGCAGCAGGTCACGGTCCACCTCCATCAGCACGGTGGTGTCTGAGTTAGTGATCGCCTCACGCAAGTCGTCGATCCCGTAGACCTTGGGCAGGATGGTCAGCCGCTGCCCGTGGGTGACCAGGGGCATTCCTGAACTAGCCGCCGCCGCCATCACGGACGAAACACCGGGGATCACTTCTGCTTCCAGGTCTGGCGCCACAGCTTTTACGCTCTCCAACACCTGAAAGAACTCGCTGTAGAGCATCGGGTCGCCTTCAGTGATGAATGCCACATCGCGGCCCTGACCCAGATGGCCCGCAATCTTTTTGGCCGCGTCGGCCCAGGTCTGGGGGCTAACCGGTGTGTCGTCGTCCGATGGAATGGTGATGGCCAAGAACTCAGGCTGAGCCGCCTCCAGAACTCCGCGGACCACGCTGAGGGCATAGCTCTCAGTGCCATCGTCCAGTTGAGTGAAGCAAATGACTGCCACGCTCTGCAGCGTGCGCTGGGCCTTGATGGTCAAAAGTTCGGGATCGCCGGGGCCAACTCCTATGCCGTAAAAGCTGCCTGTGCCGCTATTTCCGCCTGTGATTGTCATTAGTTCGTTACTCTAAAATGCGCATCCGCAGTAAATATCGGGATACTTGGTTGATTCATCGGAGGGATCACCGCTGTTGGTCCATGACCCAATCGTAGATATGCATGGTAGCAAAACAATCGTCCGCGTTGTAGATGATGATCTTGTCCTTGGAGACTTGATCGGTGCTTCCGGACTCCACATATCTGGCATAGAGGTCCATAGACCCGACGCCGGTCACATCATCCTGCTGCCAATGGAATCCCAGGCATTTGGCAATGGGCTTGAGTCCTTCCCCGTAAGCAGGGAAGGCGTATCCTTTGGTGGCCCAAGGTGACAGGTCCTCTAAACGGTCCAACACCACCACCGCCAGTTCCGGGTCGACCCCATACCGCTCGACCATCTTCGTGAGATGGGTGTGTTCGTAGCGGTGCCAATGGTAGAAGATTGGGTCTTCGAGAGAAGCGGCCCATTCCAAGAAATGGATTAGGTTCTCGTCTTCGTCATCGAACTTATCGGCAAAGAATGCGGTGTATTCCCCTTCGGTATCCGGCGTCCGGTGGACCGCGCCGATGAGGTAATTGACCAGTTCAAGACCGTCCCCTTCTTCGCCGATTGCAGCATTGTCTTGGGCGCCCTCAAAATCGAAGAAGACCTCGGTTTTGCCCCGGCGTATCTCTGCAAGCTCTCCTCTCCGGAGGGGTTTCTGGCCCTGTATCGCCTGGGCCGATACCACGATCTTTTTGGCCGTGGACGCTCCGATACGCCTCACTTTAACGAGTTCGGTCTCATTGGCTGTGGCGATCCTCTCCAGTGTCGCGTAGCCCGCCTCCACCAAGTTGGTGCGGACTGAGGAGCCGACTCCGGTTATCAGGGACACGTCGTTGACTTCTATGGCCTTAGTGTCGACGTACGAAGCCCAGGGCCAGCCGGCCACGCCGTAGCAGAAAGCGACGGGCTTCCCGGCCATTATCTCTCTGACCTCGGCCAACACCTCGTCCAGCCGTTCGTCAACCTCAGCCATGGCCACTGGAACAACGTCCATGTCGCCGTTGACCATCTGGAATTCGGCGGGTTCGTAGTCTTGTACCAGTCCCAGCACGCGGTTGTACAACGCCCCCTGCAATATATGGGACTCACGCAGGCGGCGGGCCGACTTGATCTCGACCACCCGGTAGCTAAAATCGCCAAACACTGACGGCACGCCGTCGACTTTCTCCAGAACGTCAGGGCGTCCCGTAAGGCCTTGGGGCCAACAGACGAGGGGCATGTTCTTGATGAACGTCCCTCCTTCCGACATGATCTCCAAGGAACGGCGGAAGCCCTCTTCCTCGGTTGCGAATAGCTCTTGGATACCACCGGGATAAAGCCGGTCGTTGACCCGCTCTTGGTGGTTATTGCCGATGTCGAAGATGTGCTGCATCTGGTCGTTCATCGGGTCTTTGGCATCGGCGGGAGCGTGGAGATTGCACCAGAAGGTGATGGGC
>Ga0209445_1000363_pt1 | contig 25685 bp, 29 predicted proteins | sample MarorgKNORR_S2LV_4_FD_188223 | JGI IMG/M metagenome (GOLD analysis project Ga0209445, IMG submission 188223) | Marine microbial communities from the Southern Atlantic Ocean, analyzing organic carbon cycling - NADW_A/KNORR_S2/LV (SPAdes) (version 2) | ecosystem: Environmental > Aquatic > Marine >... | reverse complement strand
TGGAAATCTCAAAGGAAAAGTTTTTCGAGTTGGATGTATGGGAGAAGTTCAACGATACCATGTCATGAGAACCATTTCTTCTATTGCGTCTACATTAGATATGATGGGTTATACCGTTGATGCAAAAGCAGGACTTAACATCGCTGAAGAAAAATTAAAAGCTCTTTAATCCACGTTAACTTATATAAGGAAATTCAAAAACGCAGAATACAATGACTTTCAATAAAGGCTCATTAATTTTGGTCGATTATACTTCTAAAGTAAAGGATACCTCGGAAGTATTTGAAACAACCATTGAGGAAGAGGCAAAAAAACATTCTTTTCATGATCCTAACATAAAATATCAACCAAAACTTGTTTCGGTTGGAGAATCATGGGTAATCAAAGGATTAGATGAAGCACTAGAAAATACTTCAGTTGGAGACAAGACAACCATTGAAGTATCACCTGATAAAGGATTTGGTGAACGAGATTCTGGCAAAGTTAGGATGATTCCACTACGTAAACTTGAAGAAGATGCCGAAAAAGTTTCAATCGGAGATACGATTGAAGTAGATAATAAAAAAGGAATTGTAAGATTTATCGGCTCTGGCAGAATTAAAATTGATTACAACCACAGATTTGCAGGAAAAACAATTCTATATGACATTAACGTCCTCAAAGAATTAAAATCTGATGAAGACAAAATAACAGGAATTTTAAAGAAAAACCTTCCTGTAGAAGACGAAAAAATCCTTTTCAATAAAAAGGATAAAATTCTTGATATCATAATACCACAGGAAATATTTCGTGCTGAAAATTTACCTATAATAAAACACTTTATCCAAATGGATTTATTCAAATTTGTTCTTGGATTAGAAAAAATTACCTTTACAGAGACATATGAAAAACCAGATGCCAAGAAAGAAACAAAACAAGAATCAAAAATAAAAGATAATAAAAAATAGAAAATTATAGTACTTTTGTACTTTTAGCAAGATTGATTGCTTTATTTTCATTCATATTGACTTCTTTTAAAATGGTATATCTTTCTGGTCTTAAGGACTGTGCGATGGTTAATGCTTTTGCAAGAACTTCAGATTTTAAACCAATTTCTTTTGCAGTTGTAGGAGCACCGACACTTTTCAACGTCTTAACAATTTTTTTCCAATCCTGACCTTGTAATTTTGCAATCATAATTGCACCAATACCACATTTTTCACCGTGAAGTCCAATTCCAGGCTCTAATTTGTCAACTGCATGGGAAAACAAATGTTCTGCACCAGAACAAGGTCTACTACTACCAGCTATACACGATGCAACACCCGCACTAATTAACGCCTCAACAACCTCTCTGACATCTAACCCTTTTTTTGAAAACCTACTAGAATGCTCCATCAAAATTTTTGCACTCATTAATGCTAGATCTGCAGAATATCGTCCATAATATTCCCCAGTCTTATCTCGTCCAAGCTGCCAGTCTCGTACAGCTGTAATTTTTGCTATAAGATCACCACATCCACTCGCAAGTAGTTTTTTTGGTGCTTTTTTGATAATATCTACATCCACAAAAACTCCAAGTGGTGCAGTAGCTACTACTGAGTGTGGTTTATTGCCTTTGATAGAAACAAAAGGACTAGCAATACCATCATGTGACGCAGATGTTGGTATGCTGACAAATGGCAAATCAAGATTAAATCCTATTATTTTAGCTATATCAACAGAACGACCGCCACCAACACCCACAATTAATTCACTTTTACTTTTACCTACATTTTGCTCTATTTGCTGAATGGATTTTTTATCATTGGTTTTAGCTAAATGCCAAACCATTTGAATTTTGGATGCAGAAAGAGAACTTTCAATCTTATTTTGAACTATCTTTTTAACATTGTTTCCTGATACCAAAGAAACTTTTTTCATATTTTTTAATGATTTTAGAAAACTTCCTATATCATTGATATTTTTTTCTCCGACAACAATCAGTCGTGGTAATTCCATCTTATGTGATCGCATAGATTTTTTCATTTTTTATCATTTGTCTACAAACAAAAAGTTATTTAAAAGGGTGCAAATAACTCGAAATATCTCATTAGAGGTATTATTTATGACAGCAAACATTGAAGAAAAAATATTACATGGAACAACCACTGTAGGAATCAAGGCATCAGATGGTGTTGTTTTATGTGCTGATATGAGGGCAAGTGCTGGATATTTCATTGCCAATAATAATACAATGAAAATTCAAAAAATCTATGATCATGTTGGTTTAACATTAGCAGGAGGAGTTGCAGATGCACAAAATCTAACGGATATTTTGAGATATCATGCAAACATACACGCGATTCAAAATAATAAAAACATTCCAATAAAATCATTAGCAAGACTTTGTTCTCTTGTTTTCCATCAAAACAGAGGCTACCCATTTATGGCTGACATTTTGTTAGGGGGTTATGATGATGAAGGACCCTCACTTTTCAATATTGATATGTTTGGTTCTGTAGAACAAAAATCCTATGTAACAACTGGAAGTGGTTCACCTGTTGCATATGGTCTTTTAGAAGATGAATATCGTGACGATCTTACAGTTAAAGATGCTAAGATAATAGCTCTTCGCGCAGTTAAAGCTGCAATTGTAAGAAATATTGGAACTGGTGATGGAATCAATGTAGCAACAATTGATAAGAACGGATTCCAACTTTTGACCAACGACCAAAAAAAATCTATTATCTCACTTTAGTGATTAAATGCAAAAGAAACAGCAACAGGAATTATCTAACGGCCAAAATTTCATGGCAACTATACTGCAAAGTTTACCCAAAGAAGCGGTAATAACGAAAATTAATTTTGAAGGTCCTAGAATTGCACTTTACACAAAAACTCCAAAATATTTGATAGAAAATAATGATATAATTGCAAATCTAGTTAATGTGATAAAAAAACGAATTGTTATCAGAACAGATGAATCAATAAGAAAAAGTGAAGAAGATGTTAGAAAAATTCTTAATGAAAGTGTGCCAAAAGATGCAGATTTAAAAGGAACATTTTTTGATACTGCTACTGGAGAAGTTTCTATAGAAGTAAAACGTCCTTGGCTTTGTCAAAGAAATAAAGAAGAATTTAACCATGCTGAAATATCCGAAAAAACTGGCTGGAAATTGCGTGTGAGAAAATCTACAAACAAGGCATCAAACACAATTCAAGCTATAAATTATCAACTCAAAGCTTCTTCAGCTGATAGAGCAAAACATCTGAAGGAAGTAGGCGAACAAATTTTTAGAGATCGTCTAATACAGAAATCTGAAGTATCATTACTGACATTAGGTGGTTTTGGACAGGTAGGAAGATCATGTATGTTGTTAACCACAAATGATAGTAAAGTATTGATTGATTGTGGAATCAATCCTGGCGCACGTAATCCATATGATGCCTTTCCTAGGCTTGATTGGGCTAACATAACACTTGATGAACTGGATGCCATTGTGATAGGTCATGCACATCTTGATCATACAGGATTTTTGCCTACATTACTGAAATATGGTTATCGTGGACCGATTTATTGTACAGAACCTACATTGCCCATGATGAATCTGATTCAACTTGATGCAATCAAGGTTGCAACTGCACAAGGAAGAATACCCATGTATTCTGAAAGAGATGTACATCAAATAATGCGACAGGCAATTACTCTACCTTATGGAAGTGTAACTGATATATCTCCTGATATCAAACTAGTCCTATCTAACGCTGGACATATTCTAGGCTCAGCCACTTGCCATTTTCATATTGGTAATGGTGATCACAATTTTGTATACACAGGTGATATCAAATATGGTAAAAGCATGCTTCTCGAAAGCGCTTTCACAAATTATCCACGGGTAGAAACTCTTCTTATCGAAAGTACATATGGTTTGAAGGAAGATATACAACCCACAAGACAGGAAGTGGAATCTGCGTTTATTTCAGCAGTAAATACAGTTTTAAAAGATGGAGGAAAAGTACTCATCCCAATTCCTGCAGTTGGTAGGGCACAAGAATTAATGATGGTTATAGATCAATATATGAAATCTGGTGAGTTAACAGAAGCTCCAGTATTCATGGAAGGAATGATTAGGGAAGCTACTTCAATCCATGAAGCGTTTCCAGAATATCTCGCTAGAGAACTAAAAAAGAAGATTCTAGAAACAGATGATAACCCATTTGATTCAGAATATTTTACAAATATAGAACATGCTGACGGTAGAGAAGAACCATTGAGAGATGGATCACCTTGTATTATAATAGCAACATCTGGTATGCTAGAGGGCGGTCCAGTCCTTGAATATTTCAAGAATATTGCTCCTCATAAACAAAATAAAATATTATTTGTTTCCTATCAAGTTAATGGCACGCTTGGACGAAGAGTGTTAGATGGATCAAGACAGGTATCCATATTGGGAAAAGAAGGAAAGGTTGAAGTTATTACTATAAATTGTGATATAGAAAGACTTGATGGATTTAGTGGACACAGTGATTACAACCAACTTATGTCATTTGTTCAAAGACTGAGACCTAAACTAAGACGCGTACTTGTGAATCACGGAGAAAAGAAAAAATCTGAAAATCTATCTGCATCAATACGTCGTATGTATAGAGTTGCATCACATTATCCACAAATACAAGAAGCAATAAGATTATTTTAGACTATAATCAGGCTTCCAAATTTTTACACCTGTTGGTGTAACTATAATTCTCTCTTCACCAAGCCGAGCAATATCAGCGTTCGAATCTCTTGCAATTACATAAAGTTCTTCTACAACTTTTCTGAGTTTTTCAACATCTTTTTGTGCTAATGGTGTAACCCTAAGAATTAGAATCATACCTTTTTTGATATCCTCTTTAATTGAGTGTATATCGCTAGGATCTCTAATTGTTATCGCCTTGAGATATGTTGGATTTGCCTGTTTTTGCATCAGCTATTTTGTAATCAGTTCCCCAAAAAGTCTTTCTAATTTTTTACGAGTAAACAGCTATTTGTTATCTAAATCCTGAGTTTTGTATATGAGGATTCTTCGGCAGATTTGACTGCTACTTCTACATCTTCATTTTTATGAACAGTAACAACACCTGTCTTGTTTTTTGGTGCATCAGAATAGCGTAATGTAACACTAGCTGAAAATTCTATATGTTTGTCTCCAGTTTGTCCTCTTAACATTACAATTGGTCCAACATGTTCCTTAGCTTCAAGTAAGATATCATTAGGTAATGCAAGTGCTTTGATCATTTCATTTTCATTTTCATTTCTTCCAACAATCAGCTTTGTGTTTTCATCCAATCTGAAATGTCTTCCAATCTTTAACAGGTCAATATCGTTTGTTGTTGGGGTTTCAATGTGTTTGAACAAATCCTTAGCTCTTAACGAGAACGCAGGGTCTGTCAAGAGACAACCTCCACCAGCGTTTGGTGGATCCTCAATACCAAAATCTTTTGCCATTCTAAGTTGTTCTTTTCTGGAACGACCTCTAATCATACCAAGATCCTTTCTTTTTATCAAACCATTCTTTTCTGGATCAGTGGCAGGTAACAACGCTGCTGATAACGGTCTAACAATTTTTCCTTCTAAACCTGATAATTTTTCAATTTTTTTCAATGCAGGTGCGAACTGACTCATTGGTCTTTGTCCAAGTACTTCACCTGAAATAATAAACTCCGCACCAATATCTTCCATGTGTTTCTTACCAGCTTCAAACATCATTGCTCTACAGTCAATACACGGATTCATTCCAGATCCATAACCATGTTTTGGATTTTTTAGCATCTCAATATATTCATCTCCAAGATAAACTGTTTTTAGATCAACTCCTAGATTGTCTGCTCTTTCTCTAATCTCAAAACCACAACCTCTACCACAATCAAAATCACAAAATGGTGTCTTGATCGCTACCGCTGAAACTTCAAATCCCTGTTTTTGCATTGTTTTTACAGCTAGCGTACTATCTAATCCACCGGAAAGCAGTGCAACAACTTTCTTTTTTTCTTGCTTTTCTGTCATAAAACTAGCAAGGAATCTAGATATACAAACTTTACAACATACATAAATTCACAAAAACATTTCTTTGAACGATGAAGGCACGTAGAAAAATATTGGAAAAACAATGTAATTCTATTGATTGTGATATTCTTGTCGCATTTGAGCCTGAAAACCTTTTCTACATGACAGGATTCTGGGGTGAGGCAATTGGTATATTAGAAAAGGGTGGAAAGACTACAATTATCGCTCCTGAATTAGAGGCACAAAGAGCAAAAGAAGATTCAGTTGATTGTAATATTATAACTTCACCAAGAGGTTATCCTACATCTACATTATCTAGTATTCTGAAGAAGAAAAAAATCTGTACTGACTGTCAGAATTACACAACAATGCAATCATTAAAAAAATCAATTCCAAAAATAAAGCAATCTTCTATTCCTTTTTACAATGCACGTCTAATCAAAGACTCTGAAGAAATACGTATACTGAAAAAAACATCTTCTGTAATAGACAAAATGTTTGAATTCTGTACAAAAACTATCGAAAAAGGCAAAATGGAATCTGAACTGCAGACAACTTTGATGTCATTTGCAAACGCAAATGACCTATTTGATACTGGTTACCGTTCAACCTTAAATCCATTGATAATAGCTAGCGGTCCAAATTCTTCACTTCCACATGCACAAGTTACCAAAAGGAAATTTACAAACGGCGATATGATTACGATAGATTTGACTTTGAGATATAAGGGATATATTTCTGATGCAACTAGAACATTTGGACTTGGCTCAATTTCTAAGGAGGCAGTAACTATCTATGAAATTGTAAAGGAATCTCAAAAGGCTGGATTAAAAGCTGTGAAACCCGGAAAGACTTGTGGATCCGTGGATGATGCATGTAGAAAAATTATAACAGAATATAACTATGGGTCACACTTCATTCATTCCACCGGTCATGGAATCGGACTAGATGTTCATGAAAATCCTAACATTTCTGGTAAAAATAAGGAAAAGCTGAAAAAAAATATGGCTATTACCGTTGAACCTGGAATCTATATACCAAAAAAAATTGGTGTTCGCATAGAAGATTCGTTAATAGTGAAGAATAGGGCGGATGTTATGCACAAGTTTACGAAAGACTTGATTATAATTTAAAAACACTTTTGATTATCATGATAGTATAACTAATTTTACTAGCTAAAAACCAAAAAAATTTGATTTAGTTTCTTAACTTTAAATTTGTAAAGATAAGTCAGATTGGTTTGAATAACTAATACCTGTTCAATACTAGTTTAAAACGACTTACTAGGTCTATCTAGTAGAGAGTTGTTTTTGGACAGTAAAGAACGGTAATATTCAGAATCAATAAACTACAGTAGAACGACCATAGCGCTATGACAAAAACGACATCACAAAAACACGGTAAACGCGGCTAAAAACGTGATGAATTTTTAACCGTGTTTGTTTGTGTTAAACTCAAATTATAAAATATCTAGTCTCTTATTGTCACCTAAAATCTCTTAAGATATTATTATAATATCATCTAATCATCTAAAATTTATTTTAAAATTTTTTATCAAAACAAAATCAAACATGACGTAATTGTCTAGTTTTGTCGACTTTTTTCGCCTTAAACACATTTGGGAAAAATAATCATGAATTGGTATGATCCAGATCATCAATCTAATGGAGCAACATTAGGAGACAATATAGGACATCAGGAAAATGATGACTGGGATTGTGAAATAGAATTAAGTTGCCATAAAAAAGAAAACCAAGGTAGAGTAAGTACAATCTTCATGCGATATCTTCGGGATAAGTATGGACACACAGCGGATAGAGCATTAAAAAGAGCACAAAAACGTGAACAAAGAGAAAGACATACTTCAACCGAACTAGATTCACAGATTATATCGGGTGTATTTTAGAACTTTCTTGGATTTTCTCTTTTTTCTTTTCGTATTTCTAGTGAACCTTTGATTATAAACACAATACCAATTGCTAAAGAACCAAGCAAGTAAGGGGAATGAAATGCAATATGGGGTAATACATCTAATGGTGCAAGCCACAAGGTAGAAAGTGGAGGAACTAAGACCACTCCAATCAAAATCCAGAACACTCCTCTCATTTTCAATACATGTAGATCACGTCAATCTAATATTAATTCAATAAAATTTTAAGAGGCAACAAAAATATCATAATTAATGATTCAAGGTTTTGCAACTCCAGAGGGAACAGCAAGTTTTGCTAGTAAAGCTATAGCACATAAGGAGAATTTTAGAAAGATTCAAAATCTAACATTGTCAAATATTGGAATTGGTACATATCTGGGCAATCCAGACTTGGAAACTGATAAACAGCAAAAAACTGCAATAAAGCAATCCATACTACAAGGAGTAAATGTAATAGATACTGCCATAAATTATCGTGCACAAAAATCTGAAAGAACTATAGGAAAGGCAATTTCTGAATTGATTGAAGAAGGAAAAATTAATCGTGATCAGATTTTTGTTTCAACTAAAAACGGCTATGTTACAAATGATGGTGACATACCAGAAGATTTTATGCAATATATTATGAGAGAATTTGGGAAAAAAGGAATAGTAAAGGAGGGTGATATCTCATCACAGTATAACTGCATTACATTACCATTTCTTGAGGATCAGTTGGCACGAAGTCAGAAAAATTTGGGGTTGGATTGTATAGATTTGATGTATCTACATAATGCAATAGAGGGACAACCACAAATGTCTCATGATGAATTCATTCATCATTTATCAGACATCTTTGAATTTTTTGAGCAGCAAAGAGAAAAACAAAATATCAAGTTTTATGGACTTGCAACTTGGGAATGTTTTCGGGTTTCTAATGATAAACCAAATTATTTATCGTTATCAGAGGTAATCGAACTGGCAAAAAAGATTGGTGGAGATAATCATGGATTTAGGTTTGTTCAACTTCCATACAATCTCAGTTTTGACCAAGCATTTATGCAAAAAAATCAACTAGCAGACTCTAACAACCAAATAACATTTTTGGAGGCTGCGATACATCATGATATTGGAGTTTTTACTAGTGTTCCACTGATGCAGGGTAAACTATTAGAATGGATTAAAAACAATGAAAAATTTACAAACCAAAGCCCATCTGTAGATGCACTTCAGTTTATTAGATCAACCCCAGGAGTTTTAGCCCCATTAATTGGTCATAAGCTAGAATCTCACGTATCTGAAAATTTACAGGTGTTAAAAATTCCCCCTTATACCAAACAAGAGTTTTATGATCTTTTTAAGAAACTAACTGGATGAGTTACGGTAATTCCTCTTCAACATCAGAACAATGTTTATGAACCCACACACCCTTTGAGTTTTTTACTATTTCTTTACCTTTTTTGATTGGTTCATCACATTCTTCACATTTTCCATTAAATCTAGCCTTCAAAGTAATAGTATTACAGATATACCTAATTTGAATTAGATGATTAATTTTTTTGACGTTCTAACTCTTTGGTTGCTTCCTAGAACATTCAATACAAAACTCTCCAACCTCGAAAACATATAGTAGTTTTTTACAATCTTTACATCTTCTTTCTGATCTTGTTTTATCGTAACCGTAAGGCATTGTATATCAGTCTGTAATTAAGTGCCAGAACCCACATTTCGATTTTTTGAATTTCTAGTTTTTGTGGTTCCCCATGTATTCTTCTTAATTTGTGATCTTGACAAATCACTAGTATGTGCCTTATTTTTGTGCCTTTCTAATCGTTCATTGCTACTAAATTCCAGATTACATTTGTTACACTTTGTCTGATTTTGATCCTTTCCAAATAAACCCAATTTTGATCATATTATATTATTTCACTAGAAAATAAATGGGATCACTACTAAAGATTTTTTTCAATGTTTTTTCGGATAATTTTTACGATCTTAGCCTTGGTTTTGCGACCAGTCTTAATCACATTCTTTGAGTTTACCAGAAAGACCTCGTTATAGTCGGAATTATTGTATCCAGAACCAATATCATTGGCTACCATCAGATCGGCATCAGATTCCCTCAGTTTTTTCCTTGCCCGGGAAACCAGCTCCTTTCTTGATACGTTGGCTTCAGCCTTGAAACCGATGAGAATTCCCTTGTGGATCTTTTTGATGTGATCTATGATCTTTGGAGCTCTGGTGAGTTTGATTGTAGTGTTCCTATTGCTCTTGATCTTGGAGTTTGAGTTTTTTGGGATAAAGTCAGATACGGCAGCAGCCAATATCACAACGTCAAATTTCTTTCTAAGTTCCTTCTTGACAGTACTAAACATCTCTGAAACCGTCGTTACACGAATGATTTTGGCACCTTTTGGGGGTTCAGCAGTTCCAGGTCCGTAAACTAGGGTCACTTTGGCACCTGCTGAGATTAGTTCCGAGGCTAACAGGGTTCCGGTCTTTCCCGTACTGGTGTTTGTCATTACACGGACAGGATCAATCTTCTCAACTGTAGGACCTGCCGTCATCAAGATCTTTTTTCCTTTTAGCTTTTTTGACTGTCCGAACTTGGTCAAAACAAAGTCCAGAAAGTCCTCGGGTTCTGGCGCCTTTGCCTTTCCCTCAATCATTTGCGGAGATACGAAATCTACTTTCTTTCTCAAAAATTGTATGTTCTTGCGAACCGCCGCATTTTCGTACATGGATGCATGCATTGCTAATCCCATTGATATTGGAATTTTAGAACCAAATGCAACAGTAAGAACTGTAGAAATCGGTGTGTCATCTATACCATTTGCAAGCTTACCCAAAGTGTTTGCAGTTGATGGGTATACAATAATCAGATCAGATCTTTTGTAATCTGCAAGATCAATATGTTCCATATTTCCAGTTAGTTTAGTTATTACATTGTTACCAGTAGCCCATTTCATATAATCTGGTTTGATTAGCTTTGTACTTGCGTTACTCATTACACATTTGACATTTGCACCATGACGCATCAATAATCTTGCAAGTTCTATTGATTTGTATGCTGCAACCGAGCCAGCAATACACAAAACTATTTTCTTTCCAGATAATTCAGTACCATAACTTTCTACAATATCTAAGGATGGATGATTAGTCATGACTGTATCTCCATATGAAAAGAATGTTCATCAGATGGAAATGTACCGCTTTCCACATCTTTTACGTATTGAGAAATGGATTTTTTGATCTCCTCTGATAGAGATAGATATCTCTTAACAAATTTTGGCTTTAGTTTCTCAAAAAGCCCAAGCATATCATGGATTACCAAAACCTGTCCATCACAATATTGTCCACAACCAATACCAATTGTTGGAACAGAAAGCATCTCCGTAACCTTTTTTGTAGCTTCAGAGGTAACCATCTCTAACACTATACTAAATACACCCGCTTCTTGCAACGCTTTTGCATCATCAAGTAAACTTTCTACATCTGATTCTGTTTTTCCCTGCACACTATACTTTGTTGCCGTTTGTGGTAATAGGCCAAGATGCCCCATAACTGGAATATCAGCTTGTACAATTGCTTTGATTATTTCAGGCAATCTTCCTTCTAGTTTTACTGCATCAGCTCCAGCTTTGATTAATCGTTGAGAATTTGTAATCGCATCAGCCTTATTCTCATATGACTTGTTTGGTAGATCGGCAACAATCAGTGCATTTTTTCTTCCATTACTAACCCCCTCGGTAAACATACACATCTGATCTATGGTTACAGGAGCAGTATTTTCATATCCAAGCATGACCATTCCAGCACTATCTCCTACCAGAAGTATATCCACCTGGTCACAGAGTGTAGCCATCGTATAATCATAGCTTGTAACAACCGTAATCTTTTGACCATTTTTCTTTCGAATAATCTCATCTATGGTCTTAGGCAAGTCTAGCCCTCCTTTGCAAATTTTTCTTAATTTCAGAGATTGATTCTGCCAAAACTTGCTTGTTGTTATATCTTGGTTTTGCCTTTTTCTTTTTGCAAGCTTTAACAAGCAGTTTCATCGCACGCGTTACATTATCAACAATTGTTACATCAGATGTTTGTGCGGTTCGTGATAGTGGATTTAGATCAAATGTAATAACTTTCTTTTTAGCTTTTTTTAATGCAATTGTTCTATCTCCATCTTCTAAAGGAACAAGAACAACATCAGCTGAAAAAATTCCATCCTTGTCTACGATTCTTCTTGCACTGTCTATACCCTTTAGTTTTCTTGCAGATTTTAGGTTGGTTCCAAGAATCTCTTTTGCTCCAGATTTTTTCAAAAGCCTGGTAATTGCCTTCTTTCTACTTTCAGGTCCATAGAAGAGATTTACTTCTATCTTTGCGCCTAAAATTCGGCTTAATTTGATGATTTCAGGCGTACAGAGGGCGGCAAAATTACCATTTACAGAAATTACCGGGTTCTTGGCATTTTGGAGAGTATAGGCTGCTGCCGAGATTGCCTTTTTGGCACTCTTAGATGTCTTTTCACCAATCAGATAATCAAGTGCTTCACCTCGTCCTTGTGCAATCAGTCCTTCTTTTGCAACCAAGCCAGAACCAAATGCCTTGACAAGTTTTTCACGTGTTTGTAATGACACAAAACGAGGATGAGATTTAGGAATATTCATACAATCACAACAATTTTTGTTTACTCTAGTCTAGCACCAGAATTATCAATTCTCGAAGTGATGATTATACCGTCATCATATTTTTTTAAAATTTCCAAAGCCTTTTGTTTCTTATCTTTTGGAACAAGAGAAAATATGGTTTCACCAAACAACGCAATTCCACATTTTATTCCATTATCATGAAGATCTTTAATCACTTTGTTCATCTTTGGAGTAATTACATGAATATACTTAGCAAACTTTATCGACATATCTTGAAACTCATCCATATCCTGAGATTTGACAAGCTTTTGAACCATCTTGCCTCCAAGACCATTTATCAATGAGATCTTTTCCTTGAGAAATTTTTTAGTAGAAATTGGGTTAAAACAGATAATCATTACTTCTAGCTTTTCCTTTGGGGTTATTCTCTGAACCTCACCAACTCCAGGTGCACCTGATTTAGTTCTAATCTCAAACCCACCATGATATGAAGCTAATACATCGCCAAGTCCAGTCTGACATTTTATCTCCGCCTTGTGTGCAATCTGTGCAACTTTTGTTTTTGTGTATCCATATTTCAGTGCATCATTTAATGCAAGTGCTAAAGATAATGCAACAGCTCCACTGCAACCAAATCCATAACCAACAGGAACATCAATCTCATGTGTTATGTCAAAATATTTTCCATCTAATAGAAACTCATTCAGAACATATTCTGATACACGGATATCACCTGTATTGAATCCCTTTACTCTAATTGCATAATTATTGATATCGTGTTCCGTCTTTGATCTGACATTAACAATTGTCTTTACTCCCTTTTGTATTGAGAATCCAGCTCCTAGAGAACCAAGCTGATTTGGTTCCTTTCCATCTAACTCTGCCTTGAAAAATCCAGTTATGTGAGCAGGTGAAAATGCTTTTGCACGCATGATCGACACGTAAAATCTCTTAAAATATTAATACTTGGCTTAAATAGTTTAAATTAGTATAAATTGACTACATTTACGCGACGCCTACAGAGGATTGGAAGCAGTATCCTAGTTTCATTGCCAAAAGAGTGGGTTGTTGCAAATAAACTAGACAAAAGTTCACAGGTTGAGATTGAGATAATACAAAATAACCTCTCTATTACAACACAACAAAGTAGAAAACCAACAAAAGAAGTGGAAATTCCATATCCACTTTCAAAAGAAGATAGTGTTGTAGCTAACATTACTGGTGCATACTTGTTGGGATATGATCTCATTAGAATAAAAGGCAAATCTACAATTTCTATTAAAGATCGAGAAAATATCAGAGCCTCAATGAGAAGTCTAGTAGGAATTGAAATTATTGATGAGGATGCAAAAACCATTACTACACAAATTTTGCTTGACGAGTCATCAGTAAATCCACAAAAAATTCTAAAGAGAATGAGTTCTATTGCCCATGGAATGTTTATTGATGTTTTAGACATGCTTCAAAATCATGATCAACTAGCATCGGTGGTTGATCGTGATAGTGAAATTAATAGACAGTATTTCCTTCTTGTAAGATTAATTCGTAGTGCAATTGTAGATAAAAGACTCGCTGCAACTTTCAATCTTGAGGATATGGATATTTTGGATTATAGGTTGGCAGCTAATATAATCGAGAACGCTGGTGATACGATAGTTAGTATCACCGACACAGTAGCAAAATCGATGGCATTTAAGACAATGGCTAAATCTCATTTCAATTTAATTTCTGATATTGCAAAAGATATAGAGGAAATACAAACCAAGTCAGTTGACGCATTTGTATCAAATGATAGGATTCTTGCCATTGCTACAATTCAACATCATAAAAAACTTTTGAAAAAAATGCACGGTGCAAGAATTCCTAAAGGTACAGCACTTAAAGAAACTGAGATCCTTCCGTTCTTAGATCTTCTTCAAGGAATTGAAAACTATGCAAAATCTTGGTCTGATATATTGGATCTAATACAACCAAGCTACAAATAATTAAAATAACTTTTTTTGTGCAGCATAAACCATCACAGCACAAATCGTTTTCGAATCGATGATCTTATCCTTCTTTATCATATTGATCAATTTCTTCAAATCCATCTTTTTCACTGTAATGAATTCATCTGTATCAAGATGAGTTTTGGACTTGGTCAGTCCAGATGCTACAAAGCAGTGAATTGCCTCTTGATTATAGCCAACAGATGGATAATAGGTGAGAAAATGGGTCATTTTTTTGGCCTTATAGCCAGTTTCTTCCTCAATTTCTCGAAGAGCACATTTTCTTGGGGTCTCACCTCTTTCCAAAGTTCCAGCTGGAATTTCTAAAATATATCCATGTGGAAAGCGGTGTTGCTTTACAAGAATGACTTTTCCTTTTTCATCAAATGCTAGAATGGCAGCAGCTCCTGGATGTTGAATTATCTCACGACGAACCTTTCGCTTTTCTATGGTAAGATTATAAACATCTATCTGAACGGGCTTTCCCTTATACACTGTCTTTTTTTTCATATTATGTGGTTACTCTTAACAGATGAAGCCTTTCAGATTTACGGTTTTCTTTGATCGCATTCCTGATCCAATCATGTGGAAGGCTAATTTTTTTTGGCATGAAATTTTCAACTGCAACCACATTTTCAACAGAACTAGCTTTCTGGACCATCTCATCCATCTCAAATATATCCTCACTATACAAAAATAACGCGATCTGGTTTTTTGCAATAAACGGAATCTGCATAAAATGATCCTCAAATTGTTTTTCCAATGTTTTCAGTAAATTCTTTATGTTTCCGTTAACCACACATAATACTGCATGTGAAATGTATGGTTTTATTTTTGCAGGATTGTATATTAGAGTAAACTGGAATGCAGGATTTTCCTGAAGCTTTTCTATAGATCTGGCAACTGTCTTGGATGAGATCTTTGCATTTTTAGCAACAACATCAATTTGCTCTCGTGGATTTTTCAATAATTGCTCAATCACATCAAGATCTGTTTTGGTAAGATTTGATTCTATTCCGGCATCTTCTGCTTCAAAGATATTTAGAATTCTAACTTGTTTTAGCAAGTTTTTGATTATAGCAATTTTTTGCTCGACTTCACCATTTACAACAATTCCACAGGCTGAGTAACCGCCAACACATGGCACAATAAAAAATGGTTCACCAACAAGCTTTACCTGCTTTACTATCTCATTTACGTCTTGACCGGTTGTGACAAGATAGATTACATTATATCCTAATAGATGTGGTTCTATCTTCAAAGTAAATTTTTCAATCAGCTTTGACTTTAACATTTTATTGATTCTAGACTTTACTGCAACCCCGGAAAGTCCAATCTTTTGTCCGACCTGTCTATCTGATTCCCTACAATTGTTTAATAAATTGCTAAGAATTTTCATATCTAAATTGTCTATTTTGCTAAGTTTCACTACAATTTCATACTAAATAGTAGTTATTATACTTATTTTTGTCTATTATGTTAGCACTATGGTAATAATCCTTTATATATTATACATAAATTAAACATGCATAATGGATTATAGGCTTAACCTAGCCAAGAGAATGCTCTTTAACAAAAGAGGAAGTCTGATTGGAGCTGTACTGGCTGTTTCGATTGGAATTTTAGTAATTAATGTAAATTTTGTAATTTTTCAGGGGATTTATGATGCGATAATACGTGACATGTCAGATTATCGTTTTGGAGACATTTACGTTTACAATGATGAGAAATCCACTATTGAAAAATCAGATATTGTTTTTATCAATTGGTTTGAACGAATGCCAAATGTTGAGGCAGCAACGCCGAGGTTAGAAGGGTCTGCTACGGCAGAAACTAGAATTTTAGGACAAGCATATGAAAAGTTTAACGTACCAGTTCTTGGCGTTGATCCTATTTCTGATATTAGAACATCTCGTATACACGAAACCGTAGGTGAGGGGCAGTATGTCTATTCTCGTAATTCGATTGTTGTTGGAGAATCAGTTGCATCTGATCTTGGAGGCTGTTCGCAAGACGGATTTTTTATGTCTGGCGGAACTGATCCAACAGTAACAGGAAGTGGAGCCATAAGTGATTGTCAACCAGTCCGGGTTGGTGATAGCGTAAAACTGATCATAACAGATCAGTGGGGCATAGACCAAAAAAAGCGGTTTGTAGTAACTGGAATTTCTGGAACAGCTGGTGGTCAGGGATTTGATAGGAGCGTCATTATCCACATAGATACTTTGCGTGACATGTTGGATAGATCAGGTGAATCAAGATCAATTATGGTTAGATTGCAAGAATCAACAAATGCTTATGATGCAGCGCAAATTAAAAATCAATTTCTTGCAGCATTTCCAAATGATAATCTAAAAGCTGAAACGATTGAGGAATCTGCAGAATCAACTCTTTCAGGATTCAGATCTGGAATTGCAATGATTAATTTAATTGGCTATTTCGGAATGGGTTCATCTGCATTTGCCATTCTGACTATACAAATGATGTTGGTAAACAGCAAAACAAGGGAAATTGGTATTATGCGAGCCATTGGTGCTAGACGTAAAGACATTTTGATTATTTTTATCATGCAAGGAATGATTATTGGTGCAATGGGTGCAGGTACAGGTACCGCATTAGGACTGGGTTATACTACCTATGCCAAAATAACAAATATGGAGTTTCAGGGCAGTTTAGCACTAGAGGTTAATTACAACTGGCAAAAAATCGGTGAGACAGCTTTTCTAGCATTCATTCTGGCTATGATTGCGTCAATATATCCCTCGTATCGTGCTACGAAAAAACAACCAGTGGAGGCGATGAGATCTGTCTGACGTTGCATTACAATTGGAAAATGTGACCAAAATCTACGGGGAAGCTGAAACCAAGGTTATGGCACTTAATGATGTTTCATTTTCTGTAAAAAAAGGCGAATTTGTATTGATTGTAGGAAGCTCTGGTTCTGGAAAATCTACCTTACTAAACATGATTGGGTTATTGGACAAGCCAACAAATGGTAATGTCAGCATAGATGGACTTGCTACAAGCAATCTTACCGATAATGAAATTTCTGCATTTAGGAATAAAAAATTGGGCTTTGTATTTCAGTTTGCTAATCTTTTGGCAGATCTCACAGTATTGGAAAATGTCTTACTTCCAAGCCAAATACCGTTAGATTCTTCAATTCCTTTTGCTAATGCAAAGAAAATTCTAGAAAAGGTTGGTCTAGAGGATCAATTATACAAAAGAGCGAATAAAATTTCTGGCGGCCAAGCTCAAAGAGCTGCTATCGCACGCGGACTTGTAAACAACCCAACCATAGTTTTGGCAGACGAACCGACTGGAAACTTAGACTCGGTTACTGCTCAAAACATTGTTCAATTAATGAAGAAAATGGCAAAGGAACTAAACCAAACTTTCATTGTAGTCACTCACGATAGAAGACAATTTGGAGATGTTGATCGAATCATCACTGTCAAGGACGGTCACGTATTTGAAGGCGAACATATGGAACAGATGGAGGTCACAATATGAATTACAAACTTTTTTTCATTGTAGCAATTTTCTTGTCAGGAACTTGTGTATCCAGTATTGATGCTGAAATCCAAACAGCACCACAAGGAGTTGTAACTAGCTCCGAACGGATAATGGGCGTAAAATTTCTTGACGCATATTTCGGAACAGCAACAACTAAGATGGAAGTTGCACCAGGAGACAAGAATGTACCATTAACAGTAACATTGGCTAATATAGGAACTAACGATATTGTCGGTATTAAAGGACAATTGTTTTTGCCAATGGGATTCTCTTCACCAAATGGTAATTACAAGCCAATTTATGCAGATACTAATCAAAAGGCTCTTGCGGGTGCTAATTTCCAACTAACATTCTTCGTAAACATTTCTCCACAGGCAGATATCAAAACATATCCTGCAACTGTAGAGCTGGATTATTCAAGAATACGAGAATCTGGACTTCATCACGATGCATTTAATTTTGATTTCAAACTAACTGGTGAGAGTGTAATTAATCTTAAAGCTGTTACACCATTTATCACATCAATCACAAATAACAATGTAGTTTTAGAAATTTCGAATCCAGGCTCTTCTAGTTTATCAAATATTGATATAGTTTTACAAAATACTTCTACAACAACTTCTTCCACAACTACATCCACCACAAATGTAGAGAAAGTAATTTTTGATCAAAATCAATGGAAAATTGGAAATATCGGACCAAACTCCTCAAAGATATTTTCATTTCACGTGTTTGTTCCGGAAAGTTTGAAAAACGAACCATTACGTATTCCATTAGGAATTACTTATTCTGACGCACATGGAGAACAAAAATCTGTAACTAGGGTTGCAGATCTTTACATTAACGGATTAGTCAACCCATCAATATATGGAGTAAAAGTAATTGAATTATCAGGAAAGAAAACTATTATTGGCGAGATACTAAACGAAGGAAACTCTGATGGATTATTTGGATTTGTCAAATTACAGCCACGTGGTGATTCAAACATCAAGGAATCATCTCAGTATATAGATGAAATAGAACCTGACTCTCCAGTCCCATTTAACATTCCAATAGAAACTAACGGAATTCTAAGTTTTGGTGAACATGATATTAGGATACTAGTTTCATACAAAGATTCATTGCGTGATGAACATGTACTAACATACGATACCACCATAACCATCAAACCATTTGATGATAACACTGATTATGGCTCTATGATAGGTGGACTGATTTTTCTTGCATTTGTAATTGCAGTAGCATACAAACTGTATAGTAAAAATAAGATTCCATTTATCAAAAAAGGACAAATTCCATTCATTCATAAAAAAACAGATTCCTAGGAAATATAGCTAAACAATATAAACAATTAGAGAAATACTCGATCATCAAAATGAAAGAGATCGAAGTTCCAAAGAATTTAAGACAATTCATGCTTGAAGGAGCAGAAGAGACCAACCTTGGTGACAAAAAGGGAGCCAGAAAACAATTCCGTTATGGAAATCTACACATTCGTGAATATGATGATAAGTTTACAGTTCATTCCGATAAAATTGATCCTAGAAAAAATCCATTAGGGCACTTGTTAATTGATGCACCAGAAGTTTTGATTGGTCTAGCAGGAGCTGCTATTGGTGGATTAGCGATTGGGGCTTACATTTACAAAATGAAAAAAGACTCTCCAACCAAAACACCACAATCAATAATCTCTGGTTTAGCTGCGTCTTTAGCAACAGGTTATGCGTCATACATTATTTCAAAAAAACTAAAAGAGTAACATCTTGGTACTTGTAAGAACAATTCACGTGTTTATCAAACTGGTTCCAGTTATACTAGCTCTAAGAAAAGATCGAATTCTTTGGATCGCACATGAAGGAAAGGGCATAGACGAAAAGCGATTTAGAAGAAATGCACAAAGAATTCTAAATACATGCATTTCACTAGGTCCTGTTTTTATAAAATTTGGTCAGTGGCTTTCGTCACGTGCTGACATTCTACCACAACCCTATCTAGAAGAATTATCTAAATTACAAGATAGTGTTCCAGCTGCTTCATTTGATAAAGTAAGACCAATAATTGAGAAAGATATTGGCAAAATTGAAGAGAAATTTGATGATCTCGACCAAAACTCACTATCTGGTGCATCACTTGGACAAGTATATCGTGCAACAAAGAACGGACAACAAGTCATAGTAAAAATAAAGCGACCAGGGATTGAAAAGCAAGTAGAAAAAGATCTTAAAGTTTTGATGAAGATAATCCCATTTGCAATGAAGTTTGTTGATTCAAATTTGAGATTCTCAATTATTCCAATAATGAAACAGTTTGCAGATTCGATTCATGAGGAGATGGACTATACTAAAGAATTGGATAATCTAAAAAAAATAAAAAAGAATATGAAGCCATACAATAATGTCATAATTCCAGAAGTTCATGATGATTATTCAACAAAAAATATTCTAACGATGGAATACATTCCAGGAATTAAAATTACCAATATTGAGGAGCTAGACAAAAAGGGAATTGATAGACAACAGTTGGTTATTGACGTGCACAAGGTCTTTTTTACTATGCTTTTACGACATTCAATATTTCATGCGGATCCACACCCAGGAAACATCTCGGTGAAGGATGACGGATCCCTGATTTTATATGACTTTGGAATGATTGGAAGATTGAATAATGAGACTAGATTGCGTCTTGTGCGACTTTATCTTGCCCTTGTGGAAAAAGATCCTCCAAGAACTGTAAATGCAATGGATGATCTTGGAATGCTTGCACCAGATTTTAATCGAGAAGTAATAGAAAAGGGAATTGACATGTCCATAAAATCAATGTATGGTAAAAAGCCAGACGAGATGGAAGTAGAAGCATTGATGTCTCTTGCAAACAGAACGATGTCAAAATTCCCATTTAAGCTTCCAAAGAACCTCGCACTTTATCTTAGAATGTCAACCATCATAGAGGGAATCTACCATACACATAAGGTTGATTTCAAGTTCATCAAGGTTCTAAGACAAATTCTAGAGGAGGAAAGTTTGATCAAGGATGCATACATTGAAGAGATCAAGCATTCGTTCAAAAGATTTGTAAAAACACTTGATGATACTCTCACAATTGCACCAGAGATAAAAAAATTCATGGATGAGAATCGTGTTCTACAGCAAAAAAACAAACGTGGTTCGAACACATTACTTTCTGGAAGTATCTTATCTGGAGCCGTATTTTTTGGTTCTGCGTTTCTGTTCCAGTCAAACGAAACTATTGGAATTATTGGAATGATTGCATCTGCGGCAATCATGGGAATATTTGTAGCAGCTAGAAATCGTTAATCTAACGAGATTTCTTTTCCCTTCTTCGTAATTGGGATTTTAATTGTTAATACACCATCAACATATTTTGCAGAATTTACTTTCTCTTCTCCATCTTTCATGGTTATTGGCAGTATCATTTTTTTCTCAATTATACGTGGTCTTTGTTTCATTACTATTCTACCATTCACATCATTTTTCTTTTCTGCTTTAATAGATAAGACATTTGAGCTCAATGTAACATTAATGTCGTTTTTATCAAATCCTGGAATATCCACTGTGACTATGAGAGTATCATTTTCTTCATGTAGATCAATTGGAGGTAATACAAATTCAAAAAATTCCCTAGACTTGTCATCTATTTCTTTAAAAAAATCTTTAGCTATATTTTTTACTAAATCCATTTCTATCAATGAATTTTTTCACATTATAAATTTTGATAGATTTTTAATCATGAGATGTTAATTTTACAATATGATTATTGCAATTGAGGGTAGCGATCAGGCTGGAAAGAAAACACAAACTGCAATGTTAGCCAAGGCATTAAAATCGCAAAAAATCAAAACGGCAGTATTTGATTTTCCTGACTATTCAACTGTAATCGGTAAAGAAATTGATACTTACCTTCATGGTAAAAGAAAATTTCCTCCAGAAGTTATTCATTATCTTTATGCAGCAAATAGATGGGAAAAAGTGGAAGAGATTAAAAAATCAGCTGCAAAAAACTCTATTTTAATAATGAATAGATATTATCATTCTAACATTGTTTACGGTATTGCAAATGGATTAAAGGAAAAGTGGTTAGAAAGCATAGATGCCGGTGTTCCAAAATCTGATCTTGTTATTGTTTTAGATGTTTCACAAACTGAATCATTTTCACGTAAAAAATCTAAAAGAGACAAATTTGAAAAAAATAAACTCTTTTTAAAAAAAATATCTCAAATATATCGTAAACTAGCTAAAAAGCACAAGTGGAAGCTAATTGACGCATCAGGCACTAAACAGGAAACTCATAAGGAAATCCTTAAAATTATTTTTAAAAAAATAGGATCATGAAAAAAACATATTTAGACATAATTGATCCGATTCATGATTTTGTGCGAGTTAATAATAGTGAATTGGAAATTATTGACACACCAATCTTCCAAAGATTGAGGAGGATAAAACAACTATCGGGTGCTCATTTGATATATCCTGGGGCTCAGCATACTAGATTTGAACACTCTCTCGGTGTTATGCATATTGCATCTATGGCATGTCAATCACTTCTTGAAAAATCAATTATTCCATTAGACGAAATTCAAAATTTACGGTTTGCTGGACTATTACATGACATAGGGCATGGTCCATTTTCACATCTTTTTGAAGAGGTATTACAAAAAAATAGAAAAATATCTCATGAACATCTTGGAAGAGATATTATACAAAAGACAGAGATTGGTGATCTTATCTCAAAAAATGGATTTAGTAAAAAATCTATAGCAAATCTTGCTTTCAGTAACTCCAAACATCAATACATGAATGAGATAATTTCTGGTGCTTTGAGTGCAGATATGATGGATTATTTACTTCGAGATGGATATTTCACTGGTGCTGAACATGCAAAAATTGATCACAAGCGTCTGACATATTCTTTAGATGTTTACAAAAATAAACTTGCACTTGATAAATCTGCATTGGTAAATTTTGAAACGATGTTGATTTCCAGATATCAAATGTTCAAAGCAGTATATTTTCATAAAACTGTGAGAGCTGGTGAGGTAATGCTACTAAAAGCAATGAGTTTGGCAGAAGATGAACTAGGTTTTTCTTCATTAGATCTAGACGAATTTCTAAAACTTAGTGATGAATCTGTTCTCTCTAAATTACTTAATCTACCAGAATATAGTTCTGAGCTCAAAACTTCAAAAAAAATTGCCACTGATTATTTGAACAGGAATTTATTCAAATGTGTATTTGAAAGAATGGTAACCTTAAACCATGGATTTAGTAATAAAATAATTGGCGAATTAGAGAATAAAATTGCAAAAAAGTCAAAAATTGACTCAAACGAAATTCATTTAGATACATCTACTACAAATTCAATCCCGATGACACCATCAAAAAAGGAATCAAAATCAGTAATTTTGATAACTAGAAAAAATAAAATTATAGTAGAAGAATTTCCAATCTCAAAGATTCCATTGGTTTCTACAATATCTGGTAAAATGAACATTCTTAGAGTCTATACTCAACAAAATAACCGCAAAAAAGTTGAAATTGCTGCTAAATCAATACTTAGTGAAATAGAATAATGAAAAAAAAATTAGTCATAAAACTTTCTGGTAAAGTATTTGCCATTGAGGAAACAAAGAAACTAAAAGATTATGCCACATTTTTTGTAAAGAAAAGCAAAATTTGTCAACCAATTATAATAGCTGGTGGAGGAAAGATTGCGCGATATTTTATCAATCATGCTAGATCTTCTGGGGCTGACGAGTCCACTCTAGATGAACTTGGAATTGAAATATCAAGACTTAATGCTAAATTATTGATTTATGCATTAAAGGGTAAAGCCTACCCTCACCCACCTACAAATTTAACCGAAGTAAAACTTGCAGTAGATAGTGGCTTAATTGTTGTTACGGGCGGATTACATCCAGGTCAAAGTACTAATGCATCTGCTGCACTTATTGCAGAAAAAGTTCATGCCACAGAATTTCTAAATGCAACAGATGTTGATGGAATATATGATTCAGACCCAAACAAAAATAAAAATGCTAAAAAATTTAAACGAATAGAATTAAAGAATCTTCGTAATTTATTGGTCCATGAGGATTCTATAGCTGGAGGTTATGATCTTATGGATATTGTGGCATTGAAGGTGATAGAAAGATCCAAAATCAAAACAAGAATTATCAAATCAGATATCAAAACCATTGAAAAAGCTATGAAAGGATTGTCGACAGGAACTGAAATAATCTTACCTAATTAATTATTTTAAGTCATTTTGTACAGTTGAGTATACATCATTCCAAATCTTAATTTTATTATCTGAAAATTCAGCTATACCTGAATCCAAAACTTTTTGGAAAATACTTTTTGCCTCACCTTCATCTAACGGTTTTGTTTGTGCTTTCGTAAATCCACCTTCATCTACCAATATTATTATAAAACCATCATCAGTTTTTATTACTGCAGCAAATGATTCTTCACCTACAGGAAAAAATTTTCCATCAATTTTTTTCGTTGTCAGAGTTAACATAGCAAAACCAGTTATTTCAAACAAAGCCATTTGTGCCTTATTTGCCACCCGCTTTCCAATTTGAACAGCTTGAAAATACTGCATGATTTTATCAAACTATCGTAGTATAAGCATTTTATCTTAACACTTAAGAAATGTATTAAAAAAACTGACATATGAACCCAAGAATATTTGTTGGTGTTGCGGTTGTAGCACTTGTAGCAATGATGGTTCTATTTGGGTTTTCTTCGGTGATCAGTGATGTCGGTGAAGATGGATTTTTCACTTCACCCTCGGATCTGGGACAAACAGTTTTACCACTTGAGATTGATTTACACGATTTTTCCATATTAGAAGTCTCAGAAAAACGGGCAACTTTGAAAGTGGAATTTAAGGTTACGAACCCAAATTTCAAATCAGTTATGCTTCAACTAATCAAATATTCTGTTTATCATGATGATGAATTAATTGAGGTGGGTGAAATAGGTACAAGACCAGAAGGTGGCATTTCTTCGCCAAATTATTTTATCATACTTAATGAAAGACCATTATTAGTTGGTGAAAAATTTACTATCAAAAATACAGGTAATACTCCTGAGCTTTGGCAGGCACTAAATAATGATGAATTAAACTGGAGAGTAACTGCTGAGATATTTTATAATCTTAGTTCATTGACATCAGGACAAGAGAATACATCGACTTTTGATTTTAGCAAACAGGACTAAAATGTATCATAAAATTATGAAATTGTGATTATTTGTGAAAATATAAGAAAAATTAACAATACTATATATGATGGAAGCTGGCAAATTCAACAAATGGCAGAAGCATCAATGGCAGCATTCGGGTCAGCAATAGGAGTTTTAATCGCTATGGCAGTTGTAACATTTGCACTCCGTGGCAAAGGACATCCTGAAGCACCAGACGCCTCATAAAAAAAAATTAGAAAACACCCTAACATTATTTTTCTAATTTTTACTACCGAATAGATTTCTACAGGTGATCGGTTTACCTACATTATTTTTCTAATCTTGACTACCGAATAGATTTCTAAAGGTAATTGGTTTACCTTCTTTCTTTTTGATGTAACATCT